>ERZ773003.41-NODE-41-length-108009-cov-3.688886_pt1 | contig 108009 bp, 89 predicted proteins | sample MGYA00580668_ERZ773003 | MGnify/ENA primary metagenome ERZ773003 (study PRJEB29015, sample SAMEA2738002) | human oral metagenome | biome: human oral; feature: human-associated habitat; material: dental | place: China | collected 2126 ...
TTGTGTCGTCTGCTGGACTCTTGTTAATTGGTGTCTTTTCGGTACGAAGACTGCTGCTTTGGTGGGTAGGGGGAGCCTCACATAAATATTTTTCTGCCGCACGTATCTTGGTATGCGGTACAGAAAAGAGATTTGAAAAATAATCGAGAAGATATAAAAACACCGTATACTCAACGTTTGTGAGCATACGGTGTTGTGCTGCGGAACGATACCTATTAGTCGATATCCATGTGTAGATCCCACACGTTATTGATGTAGCGGCCTACAGCCTCGCCCTGCATACGTACGTAGCGTTTATCAGAAGGGGTATCTTGCTCTTTACCCTTATTGAAGAGTTTTTCGCCCAAATCAATGGTGAAATCGACGGTCCAGTTATAGGCACCCTGCGCGATAGTAGGCTGCTTGCTGCTAATAACCATTGTGGCCGAAGGCTTTTCGTACCATGTCTTTTCTTCAATACCCTTTGCTGTACGATCGGCGTATTTCTGGAGTGCATTTAGGGTATCAGCATCGGTGCTGACTTCCCGAACATACTTCATATCGCCGGTCTGCAGGAGGTAATCGACAGCAGCACCAAAATATGCAAGCGCAGAGGCAAAGCCCGCAACGGTGTTCTGGTGCATTGCTTCGGGAATAACGGGGGTGGGTACGTTCTGCGCGGGAGATTCCGCCGTAGCGGGCTGGTACTCTCCGGGGGTTTCGTACTGCTCTAACTTAGCGACTCCGGAGTAGTCTTTACCGTCGTTGACGAGTTCCGTAGGAGTCGGGGTGGGGGTAGGTGATTCGGAAGCTGAGGGGGTAGCAGAAGCTGAAGAGGAAGCGCTGGAGCTCTTCGTCTGAGAAGTGCTTGCGGAGGCTGAAGAATTAGATTCTTCTTTCTTATCGCTGCCGCACGCCGCTAAGAACGCGACACTTCCCATACTGAGAATCCCCAATGCTGCACGACGATTCAGAGCCGAAGACATCGTTATACCTTTCGTGTGAATGCATTAATCCCGTATAAGTCTAAACGTAAAACAAAACGAGATACTTGATTGTACCGAGGAATGTGACCTAACCCTAACCAAAGGTGAGTAACGTTACCGTATAAGGTAATACCTGGCATGGAGAGGGTATGGGTCTCATACGCACTTAAAACGCCCGGGCAAAGGCTTATTGCCATGCCCAGCGCAGACTTAGAAGTCCCGTATTTTTCTCTAGAGAATCCGGTGAAGACTAGTCAGCAATGTCCCGAATAGCCCATGCGCCATCGGTGTATTTTGCCTTGATTTTTCCTTCACTTGTAACTTTTTGCTCATTTTCTGGAACGTTGATTGCTCTGTGTTGAGCGACCGCCCAGTCGCCCTTGGTGAGTGTGAGCTTTGCAGGCCAAAAGTATTCGTTGTCCTTTTGCTCCGGTTGATCGGTAGTGAGCTCAATCGTAACCGTGGGATTGGAGAGCCAGGTAGAACCATTGGTGATCTCTTCGATGGAATCTACAGTATGTTCTAGCTTGACCTCTTTGAGGTACTGGGCATCGCCCGTAATAAGCCGGTATTGCAGTGCAGCCGCAAAGAACGCGATAGTCGAGTAAAGGCCCGCTACTGAGTTGTCATTCATATTATTAGGCTTGACAGGTTTGGGTACGTTCCGTGCCGGATGCTCGCGTGACGCTAATTCATAAGTTCCGGCAGATGTATCGTAGCTATCAAGCTTAGCCTCGCCCTTATAGCTCGATCTTTCGGCGCTGTTTTGCGACGTATTGCCACACGCAGAGAGTACGGTGATTCCGCCCAGTCCAACAGTACCGAGGGCGGTGATGCGCAGGAGGATTCGGCGCGAAAAAGTGAAAGACATAAAATGCCCCTTCAACGTTGAAATAGCACTAGCTTCTCAAGTGTAGCTCTACATAGAAGACGCCCTGGCAAGATAGATATAGGGGACCCGCGAAATAGTTATACGTTGCTGTGCAGGAACCCCAATAGTTCACAGGGAAAGTAACACTGCTGCGCAGATAATACCGTATATACAGGGCTCTCCGACATGTGAGGGAAAATACATATCTAGAGGGTATATGTCGAGACATAAAACCCTTAGTTTGACTTTGAAGAACGCAAGGTGAAGAGCAGGAATTCAAAATACCCAGCCTCCGGGTTCCTGCATCAACAGAACCCCGAAGGCTGGGCAAGGGTAACGAACAGCTATTATTTCTTGGGATTAGCTGCTTGTTCTTCGGTTGCCGCAGGATCTGAGGCTCCACCCGTTGCCGATGCAGCAGGACTTGCTGCCGCATTTCCCGAGCTCTTCGTGCCATAGGATAGATTGAGTTCCCAGGATTTCGTGGTGGGATTGTAACGCCCACGGAAATCACAGTCTTGGGTATAGACTCGCTCTTCTTCCTTAACCGGTTTTATCTCGCCGTTCGTCACGCTTTCAGCACCGTAGTCGAATGTGTAGACGCTCTTGAAGAGTAGATTCCCATCGCTCATAATGGCGGGCTGTGACTCCTTGAGCTCGTACCAGGCAGATGGATCTACATACCAGGTTTTCTGCTCGATCCCTTGAGCGATGGATTTAGCAAGCGCCTCATTTTCTTGGGCATCGTTACCTGCAAGTTTGACCTTTTTTACGGCGTCAAGGCTGCCGGTTTTCACTAGGTAATCCATGGCTGCAGCATAGTAAGCGACGGTCGCGTGGAAGCCTGTCACGCTATTTTCGTTGGCGTTATCAGGCAGCTTAGGCATAGGTGCGTTTTGTGGGGGATGTTCGGTGTTGCCTGGTTCATAAGTGCTACCCGGTTCAAAATTGTCAAATGTAATACGCCCGGAATAGTTATTGCCGTCGTCGCTATACCCGTGTGGGTTTGAGGATTTTGGGCTTGGTGCAGAGCCGTTAGCGTTATTGCCATTTGACGTGTTGGTGGAGCTGTTCGAGGAACAAGCGGCGAGCATAGTGAGTCCGGCACCTGATAAAACAGTTGTAACAGCTTGCCTGCGAGTTAAGTGCTGTGACATGGAAGCCTTTCGATGATTATGAGGGTTAAAGCGCATAGGTACCTTCACCCGGATGCGGTTGGAGAAGAAAATATTATGTCTCTATATTCTCATGCGGAGGTGCCGCTGAGCCTTCTTAGTTCTAGGACGGACTCGCGCCTGCCGTGGACTGCTGGTCACGAACTGTGAGTGTGAGGGACCAGGCTTCTTTCTCGAAGGTGCCTTGGATAGTACCCGCATAGTGGAATTTCTGCTGCTCGGCAGGTATTGCACTGGCCTGAGAGTTGACGACCTGCTGTTCTCCCAAACTGATATCGAGGGTGTATCGCCAATCTTTTCGATAATCGTTCACGGCTGTTGGCATGCGTGAGGTGAGGGAGAGCGTGGCTTGAGGAGAAACATACCAGCTTTTGGCAGCCTGACTCTCACCAGTCTCGTCAGTGAAAAGCAGGAGAGCTTTGGTGAACTCGGGGTTGATCGTGATGACTTCCAGAGGATTGGTGTCACCGGTAGCCAAGAGATAATTGAGCGCCGCATTGAGGTAACCGATGGTATCGTAAAAACCTGCAATGGAGTTTTTGCCCATATTCTCTGTTTTGATGGGGACCGGAACGTTTTGCGCCGGATGTTCTGCGTTTGCGGGTACATAAGACCCTGCCGAGGTGTTGAAGCTCTCGAAAGCCACCTCACCGCTAAAATCGCTGCGTACATACTGACTTACCGAAGGGTCACTCGTAGCATGAGTTTGCTGGTTTCGAGAGCATGCGACTATCAAAGTGGTGGCTGCAGTGCCGAATAACCCTGCCCCAACGGTACGTAATACACAGCGTCGGGAATAGGGAAGTGAAGTTATCACGCGGAACCTTTCACGTTGAGAAATAAAGGATTAGGGGTTTAGTAATCGGCGGGTATGGTACTCACCTTTGGGGTATAGGTAGAAGTCGGTTGTGGAGCGGGTGTATAGGCTCGTGTGGGCTTTGCCGCTGGGTCGAACTGCTGTGGGGAGATGATGAGCCACCTGTCCTTCACCCATTGCGCGTAGAGAGCCGTAAAATCGCGTATTTCATCCTGCGAAAGCGGTTTCGTTACGTTTGTCGTTTTATTGATGAGCGTTCCGTTTTCCTGGGTAGCGGTGCATTCCCACGAGAATTTGCCGTTATGCTCTGTCGGTTTCTCCGAGACGGAGATTTTCCAGGTACCTCCAACGATCCAACTATTATTAGGCTTGGCGTACAGAGTTTCCCAGGTCTTAAGTCGCTCAAGATCGACGGTGTTTTCGCTGTGTACCACTTTGAGAGCAGGGGTGAGATCTCCAGTCATGCGTGCATAGTTAATACACGCCACATAATAGGCGAAGGTGTTTCGCAGCCCCTGAAAATCCTCTTTGAACATCAGGTCGTCTTCTTGGGGGATGGGAACGTTCTGAGCCTTGTGATCGGCAGTTGCCGGGTCTGCCTGGGGAATCGGCACGACCTTTTCCCCGGTTTCGGGGTTCATACTGGGAGTGACCGGGGTGGCGGAATCGTAACGTTGCCAGAGTAGCTCTCCCGAAAGATTCCCATAGTGCGCGCCTGTCTCTGAGGGGGATGCTCCCTCAGCGGTTGCTAAACCAGCGGCAGAATCAGAGGAATCGCTAGAGGCACATGAAACTAATAATGGCGCGGCGGCAACGGTGCTGCCAGTAAAGATGAAGAACTGGCGACGTGAAGGGCGCATAGCAACTCCCAAAATATCGTTATTTCCAGAAAATCTGAAACCCGGGTTTAGTGTGTAAAACCAGACTAGGGCGTGGTGGGTGAAAGCACAAACGTACAGCGACCTAAACCATGATATTAGGCTAGAGTTACGCAAAATACAGCGCTTCGACTCTGTTTACGGCACCTAAAATTCGTGAGGTAAGCAACTTAAACTCACAGGAAACACTCTAAGTTTCCTCAGCAAGCATGCAATAAAGTGTGAAACAATAGCGCACGTGCAACACACAAACGATGAGCGTGTATATTCTGCACGCAAACTCCTAGATGAGCTCACTCTACCCCTCGATACCGCTGATGTTACTCGGGCGAGGGAACAAGTGCGTTCTCTGAGTAAACAGTACGACGATTACATTCTGCCGCGGCTTACCGCTTTGGAGGCACCCCTTACCGTGGTAGTTGGTGGTTCTACGGGTGCCGGTAAATCGACTTTGGTGAATACCTTGATGGGAACCCCCGTATCCCGTTCCAGTGCGCTTCGCCCCACCACTCGGCAGCCAATCTTGCTTTATCGTGCTGAAGACTCCGAATACCTGACCCCCGAACGTTTTCTGCCTACCCTAGAACGGCAGGAGATGGCATCTATCTCTGAAACTTCACCACGCCGGAGTGACATTTGGGAGCTGCCAGGTGCCGAACATCATCTGCACGATACGCTTATCAGCGTGCAAACTAGCGCTCTGCCGCGCGGCATCACCCTGATCGATGCCCCCGATATTGATTCGGTCTCCGACGAGAACCGCAGGCTTGCCAACGAGCTCTTATCTGCCGCCGACCTGTGGCTCTTCGTCACAACTGCTAACCGTTATGCGGATGCCGTACCCTGGGATCTGTTGCATCGCGCTGCCCAGCGCAATATTGCTGTAGCAGTCGTTCTCAACCGAGTTCCCGAAGGGGCTGCGGATGAGATCGAGTCCGACCTTATGCGGATGCTCACCGAAGCCGGTATAACACCGGTTATTCTGCATAGTATCCATGAACAGCTGCGGGACGAACAGGGGATGCTGCCCGCAGAAGCGGTAGCGCCTCTAACATCCTGGCTTGAGCAGCTTGGTGCGGATGCGCCAGCCCGTGCAGCTATCGCGCGTCGCACCCTGGCGGGCGCTATCACCGGTGCCGGTAACTCTCTGCAAGAACTTGCTGATGCACAAACCCGTCAGGTGGAAACCTACACCGGATTAGAAACTGCGGTGACCTTAGCCTATGAGGATGCGCTCGCCCGTGTGGAAGATTCTCTCACTGACGGCTCATTGCTTCGCGGCGAGGTTCTGGCCCGGTGGCACGATTTTGTGGGAACGGGCGACTTCTTCCGCTCTTTGGAGAACCGCATCGGACGGCTGCGGGACAGGTTTGCCGGAATGCTGACCGGGAAACCGGCAGCGACCACGCGGGTTGAGCAGGCTCTCGAAACGGGTCTGCACGCCGTTGTTCTTGATGCCGCTCAACGTGCGCATGAAACTATCCGTCGAAGCTGGGGAGCGGAACGAGCAGGGCGCGTACTCTTACAGAATATTGACGAGAGCCCGTACCCTCCGCACAGCACCCAGGCTCGTGCGGAGCTTGATGAGACTATCGCCGCAGAAATACGAGCCTGGCAAAGTTCTGTACTTGATATGATCCGTGCTGAAGGCAACGGCAAACGCCAGCGAGCGCGCGTGCTCTCCCTGGGTGTTAACGCGACGGCGGTGCTGCTCATGATGGTGGCTTTTTCGGCGACTGGCGGACTCACCGGCATCGAAATTGGTATTGCGGGAGGATCTGGGGTCGTTGGATCTAAGCTTCTTGAATCGGTCTTCGGCGAGGATGCTGTGCGCCGCATGGCGACTCGCGCTCGCAGTGATCTAGTGGCACGCCTAGAAACCCTGCTCAAACGGCAATCCGAAAACTACCGGCAGGTGCTTTCTTCCCGTGAACCGCACGTACAGCCGGACGAAATTCGTGTCGCTGCCGAACAGCTTCATGAATTAGGTCAAGAACTAGATCATGATCCCTTGGCTCGACGTGAAGACTCGCTTCAGAACTCGGGGCTTGTTCAGCACATGCATGACGATACAACACAGCCATTACCTGTTAAGAACTCTCGCCAGGAGCACACACGATGAACTCATCTTTAGCATCCGCTACGCCGCGCGGGTCTTTTGAAGAACGTGCGCTTCGCCTTCACGATGCGCTCGGCCTGGGTCTTGACGTTATTCCTGATACCGTGCAGGAGAACGCATCCGCAACGCTGAGCCGTGTCATGGAACGTCGGCAGCTTTCGGCAGAACACACTGTAATTGGTTTTTTCGGGGCCACCGGAAGTGGAAAATCCACCCTTTTCAATACCATTGCTGGGATGCCCCTGGCACGTACCGCCGTTACACGACCGACTACCTCAGAAATTCAGGCGGCGATTTGGGGACGGGACGGAAGCGAAGAGCTTCTGGACTGGCTTAAGATCGAACATAGGGTCTATCCCGAGGAGAACGAATCGATACGCCAGATTCGTACCCAAACACAAAATTCGGCGGCAGATTTTGCAGCACCCCACGAAATCGTAGAGCCCGTTCCTGGTATGTGGAATAAGCTCAAAACGGCGGTTGGGCGTGGGCAGACCCGCACACGATCTGGCGGGCTGATCCTGCTGGATCTGCCCGACCTTGACTCGGTAGCGCATCACCACCGGGAGCAGGTAGAGCGCATGCTCTCCTATGTGGATGTGTTGGTGTGGGTCCTCGACCCCCAAAAGTATGCGGATGCGGCGGTGCACCACGATTTTCTGGCTCCTCTCTCCACTCGTGGGCATCGCATGGTATGCGTTCTGAACCAAGCAGATACCCTAGATTCCCATGAGGTTCCACAAGTACTTGATGCGCTCACGGAGCTTTTAGAAGCGGACGGTATTACGCCGCTGCTCATTACAGCCCCATTTGCACTCTCGGCGCATACCGGCGAAGGCGTTTCTGCCCTGCGGTCGTTGTTAGGACGTGTGGCGGCTGAGAAAAATGCGGCGTATGAGCGTACTGAGGCGCAGCTATATGCGATTCGCCGTGATCTTGCAGCCAATCAGGGTGGTGAAGCACCTCTTCATGAGCCTGACTACGCCGTTGATGAGCTGACGGAAGGCTGCTTTCAAGCCTGCGGGGCCGTTGAAGTTCTTGATGCCGCAGAAGCCTCGTATCGTCGTCGTGCCGTTGCCAACACAGGATGGATAGCTACGCGGTGGGTTGCTAAGTTCCGTGCCGACCCGCTTAAACGCTTGCATCTTGGAAACGATACTGCGGGTACTCATAGCGCGAGTGAATCTGCACCACAGAAATCTCCGATGCATCTAACGGCTAGTTCGTTACCACCGCTTACTGCAGCTCAGCAGGCAGCATTAGCTCAGGCCGCGCGCGGTTATGGTGAGTCTGTAGCCCAAAATATTGAAGCTCCCTGGAAGCAACGTATCCAGAACGCCGCCTTGACCCGAGAACAGGATTTTCCGGAGGCCTTTGAGAGGGCGATCGCGCGTGTAGACTACAACACTACCCAGTCACGTTTCTGGTGGAAGCTACTTAACGCGGTGCAATGGATTGCATTTCTCAGTCTTTTGGGAGGCGTAGCCTGGCTGACTGCAATGGCATTTGCAAGCTACCTGCAGATACCTCTGCCGCCTGCGCCCGTACCCGAAGGATCCCCCGTACCTGTACCCACACTTTTACTTATCTTGGGGGTGCTTTTAGGAATCCTGGGTGCCGTATTGGGTAGGGCACTGGTGAATGTGAGTGCCCGTGCTTACCGGCGTTCCTTGCGAACGCGCATGATCCAACAGTGCGAAAACGCGGCACAGCAGGTTGTCGTGGCGCCCGTATTGACAGAATGCGAGAAGCTCAGGCGCTATAGGCAGGCTCTGACATAAGAATGAACACCTAAACAGCATGAGGGGTGTGGAACCAACTAGTCGGTTCCACACCCCTCTATGGTTTTGACCTAAGCTACTATACGTTCCGAAGCGCTTGTGAAATCTTATGAGCCGCATCAACAACAACCTCGGCGTATTTGCGACCGGGCTGCATACCGAGTCTTTCGATAGGACCGGAAATAGAAACGGCTGCAATAACTTTGCCCGACGGTGAACGCACAGGGGCAGACACGGAAGCCGTGCCGCGCTCGCGTTCACCTGCCGACTGTGCCCACCCTAATCTGCGCACGGAAGCAAGCATGGCAGCGCTGAAATACGCATCTTGCAGACCCTCAACAAGGCGGTTCTGATCTTCCCATGCCAAGAGTACCTGGGCTGCGGAACCAGCCTTCATGGAGAGCTGGGTTCCTATAGGAATTGAATCATGCAGCCCAATGGGACGTTCTGCGGATGCTACGCATACGCGCCAGTTTCCCTGACGCCGGTAAACCTGTGCCGACTCGCCGGTTACATGGCGAAGCTGATTTAAAACCGCTCCCGAAGCCGCCAGGAGGTGATCGGCACCAGCCGCATTTGCCAGTTCCATCAGGCGAGGACCCAACATAAAGCGCCCCTGAACATCGCGTGCCACCATACGGTGGTGAGAGAGCGCCACCGCCAAACGATGCGCCGTTGGGCGAGCTAATCCGGTGGCCTTAACAAGCTGCCCCAGCGTGACCGGACCAGCCTCTAGGCATGAAAGAATAAGCGCGGCTTTATCAAGTACCCCCACGCCAGAGGAGATGTTTGGTTCGACCTCAACAACCTGTTGGTCATCCGTGAGAGTATGGGGAGTCTTCAAAGGAGTCGAAAGCCCCGACGTATCGCGAGGGTGACGTGCTCCAGGCAACGGTGTAGACGATGGTGCAGATGTCATAACTCTAGTTTAGCTCAGTGCATCTCAAAATGTGGAAGATAGGGCGCACTTCATAGACTCTTCCTCTGAACCTGCCCATGATGGAGGAACCCTGAATACCAAATTTTTGAAATATATTCCAGGGTCAAGAATATATGTGTTATAAGGCACTATATATCTATGATGGGCGGAAAGCCCGCCATATCAAAGCAGGAGGAAAAATGGCAGGGGACAATACTGCTGCGACAAGCGCTATACCCACATCTGTGAAGCGCCCGCGTACTCTCGCCGAAAAAGTCTGGGAGAACCACGTCGTGGTGCCCGGGCAAGATGGCAAACCCGACCTTCTCTATATTGACCTGCATCTTCTGCATGAGGTGACCTCGCCCCAGGCTTTTGAAGGACTACGCCTCGAAAACAGGCCCCTGCGCCGTCTCGACTTGACGATCGCAACTGAAGATCACAATACCCCCACCGAAAATATTTTCTCGACCATTGCGGATATTACTTCGCGAACCCAGATCGAAACCCTGCGTCGTAACACCGCGGAATTTGGCGTGCGCCTCCATCCGCTCGGCGATATCGAACAGGGTATCGTACACGTAGTCGGCCCGCAGCTGGGATTGACCATGCCCGGAATAACCGTCGTCTGTGGTGACTCGCACACCTCAACCCACGGGGCTTTCGGTGCACTTGCCTTCGGCATCGGCACCTCTGAGGTTGAGCACGTGATGGCAACCCAAACCCTGCCGCTGGCGCGCTTTAAAACAATGGCAATCAATGTCGAAGGAACCCTAAAACCTGGAGTAACCGCCAAAGATATTATTCTTGCCGTTATCGCTCAGATCGGTACCGGAGGCGGGCAGGGATACGTACTCGAATACCGCGGTTCCGCGATACGCTCCTTGTCTATGGAAGGGCGTATGACCATCTGCAATATGTCGATTGAGGCAGGTGCTCGTGCGGGTATGGTAGCTCCCGACGAGACCACTTTCGAGTATGTTAAGGGGCGTCCTCACGCACCCAAGGGCCAAGATTGGGAGGACGCGCTCGCCTACTGGAAGACCCTTCCCACCGACGAAGGGGCTGTTTTCGACAAAGAAATCTTTATTAATGCAGACGAGCTTGAGCCCTTCGTTACCTGGGGAACAAACCCGGGTCAGGGTGTGCCGCTGAGCCAAGCGGTTCCCGCACCTGAAGACTTTGAGGATGAAAACGACCAGGCAGCCGCATCCCGTGCCCTGGAGTACATGAACCTTAAAGCTGGAACTCCCATGAAAGATATTCCGGTGGACGTCGTATTCTTAGGTTCGTGCACTAACTCACGCATTGAGGATTTGCGTGCTGCCGCCGAAATCATTCGTGGGCGTACCCTTGCCTCAGGCGTGCGTATGATGGTCGTTCCCGGCTCACAGAAAGTTCGCGCACAGGCCGAAGAAGAAGGCCTAGATAAAATCTTCAAGGACTTTGGGGCAGATTGGCGCTTTGCCGGATGCTCTATGTGCTTGGGCATGAACCCCGACCAACTGGCACCGGGGGAGCGATGCGCATCCACCTCGAACCGCAACTTTGAGGGACGCCAGGGTAAAGGCGGACGAACCCATCTTGTCTCGCCGCTAGTCGCTGCCGCAACGGCGGTTCGCGGAACCCTCTCATCACCTTCTGACTTAGAACCACACGCAGACAATGCCCCTGCGGCGGCGTAAAGGAGAACATTGTGGAACCAATTATTAAACACACCGGAATTGGTGTTCCTCTGCGCGTCTCGAACGTGGATACCGACCAAATTATCCCGGCGGTTTACCTCAAACGCGTAACGAAAACAGGCTTTGACGATGCCCTCTTTGTGAATTGGCGTAAGAACCCCGAATTTGTTCTGAACCGAGAACCTTATAAAAATGGGTCAGTGCTGGTGGCGGGCCCCGATTTTGGCACAGGGTCATCGCGTGAGCACGCGGTCTGGGCGCTTAAGGATTACGGGTTTCGAGTCGTTATATCGTCACGGTTCGCCGATATTTTCCGTGGTAACTCGGGTAAACAAGGACTCGTTGCCGCTCAGGTGGCTCAGGATGATGTCGAGTTGATTTGGAAAGCTCTTGAGCGGGAACCTGGTACCGAAATTACCGTTGATTTAGAGAATAAGACGGTAACTGTGGATGCCCTCGTGGTGCCTTTCCAGATTGATGATTATGTGCGGTGGCGTTTGATGGAAGGGCTTGACGATATCGGGCTTACCCTTCAGAACATTGAGGCCATTAAAGACTACGAGGCGCGCCGCCCCGCGTGGATGCCCCGAACTCAGGAAGTCTAGACTGGACGCTCGGTGAGGTGCGTACCCTGTGACATCAGGGTACGCACCTCACCGAGCGTTACGGGGTGTATCAGAAACACATTATTGGTATGTTGCTGGGGTTTGATGGTTATATGAGGTGGTTCTTCGAGGAAGTTTATGAGCGGCATCTTTGAACTATCTCGATAAACATCGCGAAGCACAGGTTCTACACAGCTCTTCCGTTTGTAGCAGCCCGTTCGAGAACGTAAAATGATAGCTTGAAAGTCTGTGCAGACCTATTAATAATTCGTTAATGGCGCCGGACCTCAGCACTAACAGCAGTTCTTGTCGGCCCCACCGAGCCGACCGTTCGAAGGATTAGTTATGTCCCTTAACATCAGCGAACTTCGCATTGAGGGTGGTACCCCTCTTAAAGGCGAAGTCCACGTTCGAGGCGCCAAAAACCTCGTACCTAAAGCGATGGTAGCAGCGTTGCACGGATCCACCCGTTCGACCTTGCGTAACGTACCAGACCTAAGCGATGTTGAGATTGTAACTACCCTTGTTGAACTTCACGGTGCGAAAGTTAACTATGATCCTGAAGCCGGTATTCTCACGTTAGATCCCGCCCAAGACGCGAAGACTGCGGCCGATAACGCTGAAGAGATTCAACTCTTCGGCGGTAATTCACGTATTCCGATCCTGATGGTAGGTCCGCTTCTGCATACGCTCGGTACCGCGCGTATCCCTAATCTAGGTGGATGCAAAATTGGTGATCGTCCTATCGATTACCATATGGATGCGCTCCGTAAGTTTGGTGCCGTCGTCGAGAAAGACGATGAAAGCGGCACTACTCTGAACGCTCCCGATGAAGGCCTGCACGGTGCTGAAATCGAACTCAATTACCCCTCCGTAGGCGCTACCGAACAGGTTCTTCTGACCGGTGTGCGCGCCCGCGGCACCACGGTTTTGAAAAACGCCGCTATTGAGCCCGAGATTATTGATCTTATTGCGGTTTTGCAGAAGATGGGCGCAATCATCTTCATTAACGAAAACCGCACCATTATTATTGAAGGGGTTGACGCCCTAACCGGGTACGACCACACTGCCTTGGCAGACCGCAATGAGTCCGCTTCCTGGGCATCCGCCGCGTTGGCAACCGGCGGAGATATTTTTGTGCGCGGCGCTTCACAGAAGGATATGACTGCTTTCCTCAACCAGTTCCGGAAGATGGGCGGTGAATTCGAGGTTACCCCGGAAGGAATCCGCTTTACTCACCCCGGCGTGATTACCCCCGGAGCAGAGCTGAACCCTATCGTGTTTGAGACCAACGTGCACCCCGGTTTTATGACCGACTGGCAGCAGCCGCTTGTCGTTGCGCTGACGCAGGCAAAAGGAACTTCTATTGTGCACGAGACCGTGTACGAAGAGCGTTTTGGGTTTACTAATGCCCTCAAACAGATGGGCGCCGATATTGTGGTTATGCGCGATTGCATCGGCAGCGAGTTTTGTCGTTTCCACGGTAAGAGCTTCGGGCACTCCGCTATTATTAGCGGTTCTACCCCGCTTAAGGCCGCTGACATTGAGGTGCCCGATCTGCGCGGTGGATTCTCGCATATTATCGCCGCTCTGACAGCAGAAGGTACATCCCACGTTACGGGTGTTGAAATTATCGCGCGCGGTTACGAGAACTTTGAAAAGAAACTCGAAGCTCTGGGCGCAAAGTTTGAGGTACTTGCCCGCAAACAGAGCAAGACTCCTAAGCCCGATGCAGAAATTGAGATTGTTGTGCCAGAAGAGGTTGAGGTACAGGGCTAGTATGAGCGGTCAACAGGGGAAAAAAGCATTACCCACACTTGAGCCTACCCCTCAAGGAGATAAGCTCTTTAAGATTCTTGGTAACGCCGCCCGTGCGGTGTATAAAGGCATAGCCCGCATCGAAATTATCGGGAGCGAGAACTTCCCGACCGACCGAGGCTATATCGTGGTTGCTAACCATTCCACCGAGATAGACCCTGTGACCGTTGCACTCCCTATTTTCAATAACGGAGTCTTCCCGCGGTTTTTAGCGAAGGACTCTTTGTTCCGAGCGCCCGTTCTGGGATATATTATGCGTAAAATGGCGCATATTCCCGTGATACGCGGCTCTGTAGACGCTCGCAAGGCGCTTATTACTGCCCGTAAAGTTGTAGAGGCTGGCGGCGCTGTAGTGATTTACCCTGAGGGGACAACTACTGGCGACCCCGAGGGCTGGCCTATGCAGGCCCGTACGGGTGCTGCCCGTCTTGCCCTCGCAACTGGTGCTCCCGTAGTACCGGTGGCGCACTGGGGCGATGAGCAGATTCTTGGGTATGACTACGAAACCGTGGATGGTGGCCGCGTCAAAGAGCATCGTAAGGTTTCCCTATTTCCCCGTAAAACGGTCAAAGTGAAGGTGGGTAAGCCTCTCGATATCGCCTCTTTAATCGATGATCCTTCGCCGGAGGCAAAGCATACGCGTACTGAGCTTGGGGTCGTGACCGACGCTATGCTTGATGCAGTGACCGAGCTGCTGGAAGATATACGTGGTGAAAAGGCGCCAACCGGTCGTTGGAATCCCCGAACCAAGCGTCGTGAAGCTCCCGGTGAAATGACCGGGATAGCTGGTAACCTGGGCGAACCGGATCCTAAATAGGAGGCGAGGTTATGGCTCTTTTCACGAATTCCGCTGACAACAGCGAACCGGCTCCACGTAAGGTATTAAAAATTGCAATCTTGGGTGCGGGAAGCTGGGGGACAGCATTCGCCAAAATTGTGGCTGATTCGGCGCGAGAAAATAAAACGGGCGTGCAGGTAGTCCTTATTGGCCGCAGCGAACAAGCTATGGCAGAGTGCTCTCAGACTAGGGAAAATAGTAAATATTTTCCGGGGATGAAGCTACCTGAGAACCTGGAATTTACGGCGGATGCTCCTACCGGGCTCACTGGCGCCGATTTGGTGGTACTGGCTTTACCCTCACAGGTGCTACGTTCGCAGCTTCAACTTTATGCCCGCTATATTGAGCCGCATGCCCTGCTGGTTTCGCTTGCGAAGGGATTAGAAACCGGTACCGGTTTGCGCATGTCCCAGGTGATTACCGAGGAACTTGAGGAAGCCTTGGCGATGCGCGGTGCAGACATCCGCACTATCGGGCATATACCGCATCGGGTATGCGTGCTTTCAGGGCCGAATCTTGCTACTGAGATTATGGGGGAGGAGCCCACCGCCTCTGTAGTCGCAGCACGCACACTGCCCATCGCAGAAATTGTCGCGCAGGCTTGTGCCTGCAGCTATTTCCGCCCCTACACGAATACCGATGTGGTGGGTACGGAAATCGGCGGTTTGGTGAAGAACGTGATCGCCTTGTGCGTCGGCATCTGTGAAGGCCGCAATTACGGTGATAACTCCAAAGCCTCAATCATGACGCGCGGACTTGCCGAAATTACTCGTCTTGCGGTCGCACTGGGTGGTGAAGCAGCAACAATGAGCGGGCTTGCGGGGATGGGAGATTTGATTGCTACCTGTTCATCGCCGCTTTCACGAAATCATACTGCCGGGCGTCTACTTGCCGAAGGGATAAGCCCGGATAAACTCAGCGAACATATGAGCCAGACAGCGGAATCCATCAAATCAGCCCCCGTCGTAGCGCAATTGGCACGCCGTCACGGAGTCGAAATGCCTATCGTGGAAGCGGTCGTTGCTGTCCTGACTGGACGCATCGAGATCGGACAGCTGGCACCGTTGCTACTGGGACGGCGCCTGAAACACGAAGGCCATTAACATCAAGATCTTCCGCAAGAAAATTTTTGCGGCAGATAAAACAACTAATACAGCACGTGTGCGCAGACATGGGCGCTTGAGGGGCGCCCTCTTACGAAGGAGATACAATGACCGAAAACGCACAGAAGAAAACTGTTGCTCTACTGTGTGGCGGACGTTCTTCGGAACACCCTATTTCTCTGATTACTGCCGTAGGCGTGCTAGGCGCCATTGACAGCAGCGTCTACGACGTGGTGACTATTGGCATTACAAAAGACGGTCGTTGGTATTTGACGAATCTGGAAGAGCTGAGTGCACTTCTCGACGCTGCCCCTGCACATGCAGAGTTTACGGGTGGTTCGCACCAGGTTTTCCTGCCTCTTGGAGCCGGGGATTCGCGAGTGCACCTAGTAGATGCTGACGGAAATCTTGAGTATGGTCCTGCCCTTGACGTGGTATTCCCCCTCATACACGGTCCTTTCGGCGAAGACGGAACAATTCAGGGTCTTCTGGAACTTGCTGAGTTGCCCTATGTAGGATGCGGCGTGACGGCATCAGCCGTAGGTATGGATAAGCACTTTATGAAGGTTGCATTTGAGTCGGCTGGGCTGGAGGTCGGGCCTTATGAGGTGGTGACCGATCGCCAATGGACTCATGAGCGCGAGGAATCGCTTAAACGTATAACCGCCCTTGGTTACCCCATGTTCGTTAAACCCACGCGTGCGGGTTCTTCTTTTGGCATTACCAAAGTGGATAAATTTGAGGAACTTGTTCCGGCTATCGAAGAAGCGCGCCGCCATGACGCAAAGATTATTGTGGAAGCTGGCATTGTGGGGCGTGAAATCGAGTGTGGCGTCTTAGACGGTCACCACGGTGATATGCCGCGTGCATCATACCCTGGCGAAATCGAGGTTGTTGATGAGGACCACGGTTTCTATGATTTTGATGCTAAATATATCTCAAAGTCTTCGGCAGTTACCCGGTGCCCCGCCGATTTACCGAAGGATATGCAGGAGCGTTTGCGTGCTCTGGCGGTTAAGGCGTTTTTGGCCCTTGACGGCGAAGGATTATCCCGCGCAGATTTCTTCTACACCCCGGATGGTCGTTTGGTGATCAACGAGGTGAACACTATGCCAGGATTTACCCCGATTTCAATGTACAAAACCATGTGGGAAAACACCGGAATTTCCTATACCGAACTGATTGATGAACTGCTGACTCTTGCACTGGAGCGTCCTTTAGGGCTGCGCTAATAGAAGGAAATTCCAGCATTAGAGCCCCCCAAGACCTTAGGTCTTGAGGGCTCTAAAATTTGCGTTTGCGTGAAGTGAACTGACGGTAAGGATCCAGAGGTATTGAATCCTCTATTTTCCGGTTTTGACACCGTTGAGAGTATCGTTGATGTTCGTGCATTTCTTCTGAGACGGAATTTGTTTGACCGCCGAGTTGAGCTCAGCAAGAAGAGTTGATGATGAAACCTTATCTGCGTCGAAGGTTACTTCAATGGCGGGCGTTCGTCCGTACGTGGTTGCCGTCCACGTTCCCGTCGCACGGTTTTCAGGGCCTGCAGCAGCGGAGGAAGACGCAGAGACCGGCGGTGCTGAGTTCTCTGGCGCATCCTTGGGACGCAGCACCCAATCTATCCCATTGACCTCAGCGCATGGGTCCGATACGGGTTCCTGAACGGTAACTCCGCATTTGAGAATCACGGCGGCTGGTTCGCCCCAAGCAGTCGTTCCTTGCGCCGTAGTTTCACGCTGCTGTAGGCCAACGAGTTTTTCTGGCATAGCAACCATCGCATAAGCGCATACGGGGTTGGCGGCATCTGGAGCCGGATCAAGATTGACATTGCCTGCTCCACACGCGCTGAGTGACAGCACCCCGGTGAGCGCAAGACCCAAGCCTGCTCGCTTCGCTGGGGACATGACGAAAAAGTTAAAAGACGTAAAAGTCACTCTTTCATTCTAACGTACGGTATATTCACTGGCGTGTCGCAGAAACATAGCGCGGCAGATCAGAGGAAAGCAAAAATTTGAATACCAATTTAAAGCTCAAAGTCACGACAATTTGCCCATAGTCCAGGTACCATGAAAGTAACAGTTAATAGTTGATCGTGAAAAGATTCTTAAAATTCGATAAACTTTTGAGAGAAGCACATCCTTGTTATTTAGGGTGTAGACTCACCCAAGCACGCATATTGTTCGGTAGCTATTCGGTATAAGGACACTTTTTGGGAAACAGACAATGCAAAGTAGCGTCGGCTAGCCTAGCGACTGCATTGATTGCATTCGGTAGTGTGCCGATCGCCGCAACGCTGACACAGGAGGCACGTGGCGCTTCCGGGAAGGTCGCAAACCATCCTGCGACCTCTGAGTCTGCCGCGCCCGGTCAAGCTATCACGCAGCCTGCCGTACCAGCTACCTTTGCAGCTTTAGGTCAGAAAAATGCCGTGACTCCTATGCCCATGCCGTCTGCAACCGCTACCTTGACTATGTATGGCATGGCCTCGGGTAACGTGACCTATGCTGCTCAACCCGCCGTTGCCCTGCAATCGGAATCTCCCATTGCAGGTGCCGAGTTTGCCGCTGCACCTCCGCTTGACTATGACCAGCAGGACGACGAGATTCCTGAGGCTACCGAGACCCCTGCGCAACGAGCTACCCCGGCTCAGAAAACTGATGAAGATGAAGCGGAAGTTCAGCCTGTTACCCCCGAATATGAGAGTCCACAGGCGCAGCCTTATGATGCCGAAGTTCCTACTGAGGATTCTGAAACAGAAGCTGTAACTCCAACTCCTGCTGCTCCCGTTCAGAACCTTCCTGCTGAGGACGCTGAGGCAGCTTCCCCGGACCTTGGAGAAGAACCAGCAGCTACTCCTGTGACGCCTAATCCGGCTCCTACAGATCAGACTCCGGTGAATCCCACACCGGTAACCCCTGCTCCGGTGAATCCCACACCGGCCCCAGTGAAACCTACGCCTACACAGGCCAACCCAACACCAGTTACCCCTGCGCCTGATCCGGTACCGACCATTGTGCCTAGTCCGGATCTGACTCCGGTTAACCCTGCTCCGGTGAATCCCACACCGGTCCCGGCGAACCCTACGCCTACACAGGCCAACCCAACACCGGTGTATCCTACCCCCACTCCCATAACACCGGCTCCGGCTAAGCCAACACCCGTGACCCCCGCACCGGTCCCGGTCTCGCCGACCCCGTCGCCCGTAACACCTACTCCTGCAGACCCCGCACCCGCACCGTCTCAGGATCCTGGGTGGACCCCTGCGCCTTCGGAGCAGCCTACTAGCCAGCCTGTTCCGTTCCCGAGCCCAAGTGCTTCCGAATCGGCAGCTCCAACTCCTAGCCCGAGCCCTTCGGGGCATGGAAACCCGGGGTCTGACGATTCGCCAGCTCCAGATGCCAGCCCTTCGGCAACGCCGTCGAGCAATGTCTCTCCAGCACCCGCGCCGTCTACATCTGCTGAACCCTTCCCCAATAGCATCGCGACGTTGGGGCGTTTTGCAACAAATTCAGGGTTCCCCAATGCGTTCCCCGGCGCCGCGGACTGGGTACAGGGATATTTGTCTCGTGGAGAGAACGCCCGGAATGGCTCGCCAACTTTGAGAATGGCGAACCCACAGGAGTCTAGAAACGGTTCTTATTCTGTTCCATCTGCTGTGAACCCGGTTGCTCGTCCGCCCGCAACGTCCGCTGGTTCGCAAGCTCAACGGAACGGCGATAGCCCTAAGAGTGTTCAGGAACGTTCAACGGATTCTCGTGGCCCTGGACTCTCAGGTTTCGTGCCGTTGGCGTTCTTCTCCCTGCTAATTCTTGCGATTACCATTGTGGCGATTCGGTACTTTATCCGTGCCAGGTAACAGGGTATGGGCGATTATTGGGGAATGAACCCTCGGATCAAAAAGCATAAAGCACGGGAAAGTTCACTCCGGAAGAGCACATTGGCTCAGCTGGGGGAGTCTCGTGTTTTGCAATTGTTTATGCCCATGCTGGATGAGCATAACCGCTCCGTAATCCAGGTTGTCTCCGCACATGGGCAGGAACCGGTGCTTGAAGTAGGTCCCGGTGACGACTGCGCAGTGCTCACGGGCGATAATCGACGCACGGTTATCACCACAGATACTCTGGTACATGGGCAAGATTTTCTCGATATCTGGCCTGCCGGTCCGTGTAGCGGTGGTTACGAGGTAGGGTGGAAAGCCACCACCCAGAACCTTGCCGATATTGCGGCTATGGGTGCTGAACCCGTTAGCCTTTTTGTATCTCTAAGTCTGCCACCCGAAACCCCCTATGGTTGGGTTGAAGACTTTGCCTGCGGTATCCTCGACTCGCTGCATGCATGCGGCGCTACAGTCTGTACGGTAGGCGGCGGTGATCTAGGCAGCGCACGTGATGCCAGCGTTACCATAACGGCTGTTGGACGATGCGAAAACCCTGTGTTGAGGTCTGGGGCGCAACCGGGAGATACCGTAGCTTTGGCGGGCTGTACCGGGTGGGCTGATGCCGGGCTGCGGCTACTGACAACCACAGGCTCTCTCGACTCGATAGAGCAGCTGCCTTTTACGGAGAAAGAACGTATCGAACGCGCTGTTACCCATCAGCTAAGACCCGTATCGCCCATACCCGCAGGGCGACGCGCTGCAGCGTACGGCGCCAACGCTATGCTAGACCTTTCAGACGGACTCGTTAAAGACGCGCGTCGAATTGCCGAAGCATCCGGCGTCGATATCGTGTTCAATGATCCTGCGATTACCGAGCTGGCACGTGAGCTGGTACCAGTGGCAAGTCTTATTCTTGAGCATCAGCCCCATAACGATCATGGTGATTCTGCGGTCAGCCTGGCCCGTGAATGCGTTCTGGGCGGTGGCGAGGACCACGGGCTTTTAGCATGTTTTCCGGCGGGTGCCACGATTCCTGAGGGATTTGTCGCTTTAGGCTCTTGCAGTGCTCAAGAACGAAGTGCATCACGAATTCTGTGCGATGGATATGAGCTCCAAAACTATGGTTGGGAACATTACCGAGCATAACCGTCGTATGCTAGAAAGAGCACGGTTACCCAATCCTAGATGGGAAGGATACGTTATGACGAGCGAGCACTTTGCCGCACAAACCCCGCTTAACTTCGGGGTCACGTGGATTGGCGAGGCGCTCTCAACGGTGCGGGCATATTGCAACACACTTAACTCTCTAAACGCTTTCCCTGTTCCCGATCAGGACACGGGGTCGAATTTGGTGTATACCTTAGACGCCCTCAATAAGGCCTTTAGTGAAGGGCTTGATACCCTTCTGCACGATCTTCACGCTCTCACGACGGATATACAGAGCGTTAACCAACGTCTGGGGGAAATCTATGAGAACGCTCTCGTGCAAGCCAGCCGGATGGCTCGCGGCAATTCGGGAACTCTCTTGTGCGCCTGGGCGTTGGAAGCAGTGCGTACCTACTGGAATTTTCCCGGCCGTCTAGCAGAAGAGCTGGGCGAAGAGGCACATAATCTGCCACTTCTTCAGGATCTTGAGGCGATGTACCGCGAAACACCTGTTACGGAAACCGGTACACGCGAGAGCGCGTACCGTGAGAGCTATGCGTTAGCGCTTGCCGCCGAACGAGTACGCCGTATTATTGCGGATGAAAGCCTAGAGCAGGGCACTATGGTAGCGATTATGGTTGCGCTCGCAGATTACCGTTTTCACTATCGTGCAGGATCGGAGCTTACCGATGTGACGGCACGTGCAGAGTTTCGTCGCGCCACGATGCGCCGAGCGCTTGAGGGCACGGCGCAGAATCCGCCGCTGCCAGAACTCAAGGGATACGTAGATGCAGGTGCCCTGGGCTTTTATTTGGCAGCGGTACAATCAAATCCGCGCTGGATGAGCTCGCGTATGCCTGCGCAGGAGGTTTATGCCTTGGCGGAGCCTCCTACAGATGTTACAAAGCCGAACAGTACTTCTGCTCGGAAAGCGCGAAAGACCGAAGGAACGCAGGACCAGGCAGAGCATCATACTGATGCGACCGGTACTCGGGAAAACCCAGGGACAACCTGGGAAATCATGGGGACGCTAACTATAGACCCCCTTACTCTCGTGCAGCTTCGAGCAGAATTAGAAGAGCTTGGCGACTCGCTGTTGCTCACCCCGCTCGATTTCAAGAACAATATGTGGACCTTACACGTACACGTGCCGTCTTTGGAAGAAGCCCGCAAAGTTATCGCTCATTACGGTGTATTAGCGGACGAACGAGTGAGCTCGTTGACTGTTCACGAGGACGAGAGCGCCGCCCCATCGTGTTCTCAAGATTGATGTCTAGAGCCTGTGTTCACGGGGAGGGCGGGCGATCAGGACATGCGTTGCATGGTGACATGAGCTGACGGGGTTCGTAGCGTGCCCCAAATGTGCAACGGTAGTATTAAACTTACGCTACGTCTTATATGACCGTTCGAGCCGAAGGTATTCGGGTTGACGGAGTGCCGCGAGCAGAAAGGAGGGAAAACGTGTCACCTCAAAACTCGAAAGAAGCGCATGATGAGGGCTCGACTCCCAGCCTTTTTGCTGATGAATTTTTAGAAAGCGGTCTTGGACAGGCCAAAAAAGCTGCCAAACAGCAAACAACCGATACCGAGCATTCTGCCCCTAAACCATCTGCCATTCTCTCTGAGGACGAACTTGTAGCCCATGAATATGTAACGGTTCGCGACCTTGCCGAGTATGCACGCGGCACTAAAACGTTAGCGGAGCTCTCCACCCTTGCGCATCAGCGTGAAAGTCCGGAGTATCAGCGTATTGTGGATGCTCTGAGTGCTTCTTTGGGTGCGGCAGCTCAAAGCATGGATACAGCGGAATTGTACGACCTTGCCGATATTGCGTATACGGCGCGTACCGAAGCACCGTCCCAGCGTGGAACGTCTATCCGAGGAAAAACCAAGAAAAGCACACAAACCAAGCCGCAAAAACCGGCAGCAAAGAAAGCGAAACCCCCACGAACCAATCCAAAAAATTCTACGCATAAGCAATTAAGCACGGATATCTCTCCGGAGAAAAACAATAATCTTGCTTCTCTTGTAGAAGAGCCGCATCATGAAAAGGCCGAACCGAAGAACGCCGTAAAGACACCGGGAAAGAAACCTTCGCGCAAGAAAGCCGCTGACCCAAATACCCCTAAGAAAACAGATAAGTTAGCCGCGGGAGCGCGGAATACAAAGTCTAGTTCGGACTCTTCTCAAGAGCAAGAAAAGCAACAGCAACGTGCCGCACGGTCGCGGGCTTTAGCACACTATAACGATGAGAAACGCCTGGAAAACGCACCCTTAACACGCTACCTGTCAGTGGCAACGGCACGCGCCCTCAAAACTCACCTGAGCATAAGCACGGTGGGGGAGCTGCTGGAATATTTTCCACGGAAGTATTTGCCTCGCGGAGAACTTAGCCGGTTTGCCGACCTTGTTGAGGGACAGGACGTGACAATTATCGCCAGGGTCACGAACGTTTCGACCCGAACTATGGCGGCACGCAGAGGAAAAATCACCGAAGTCACGATTACCGATACCCTTGCAGAATCCGACCAGAATTCGGTCGATAGTTCTTCATCAGGTACCTTCGCCGTACGCGAGGGCAGGGCCAATACACCGCAACGAATGCCTGCGGGTAAAACCAACCCGCGTGTGAGCGGATTAGCCGCGCCTTCCGCCGGTTACTCGGGCTATGCGGATTCCTACGGACAACAGAGCGGCGGGAATAATCTCTTTGGCGTGCCGCAACATATATTTGGCGGTTCGGATCTATCAGGAACCGGACGGGTGGGCTCCACTATGAAGCTTTCCTTCTTCAACGCATGGACCGCGGCACGCGAGATCCACGCTGGTGAAACCATGATGTTCTCCGGGAAGGTAGGGATTTATCGCGGGGAGTATACACTGACAAACCCGCATTACGCCCTGCTTTCGGACGACGGAAATGCGAACGCCCCCGAACGGGCCGAAGCGCCCATTCCCGTTTATCGTGCTCCGGTAAAACTGCCAACGGATCGCATCGCGACCGCTATTGCTCAGCTCATCGAATCTGTGCCCCTAAAAGAGCTTGAAGACCCAATACCGTATAAAATACGCCGCGCCCGAAAAGTCCCTTCGCTGGAGTGGACCTATCGCGCCCTGCACACTCCCGATAGTGAGGACACCTGGCGTGCCGCTCAAGCTCAGATGCGCTACCGGGAAGCCTTTGTTCTGCAGAGCGCCTTGGCCCGGTTACACGCCGCACGTGCTGCCCACGCCACCGTGGCCCGGCCCGCCCTGCCGGATGGGGCAGCAGATGCTCTGCTGAACGTGCTTCCCTATGAGCTCACCGAGGGGCAGCAGCGAGTGGGCAAGGAAATTTCCCGTGATCTCGCCTCACCGTCACCCATGAATCGGCTTCTGCAAGGCGATGTCGGCTCGGGCAAAACGGTGGTAGCCCTTCGCGCTATGCTTCAGGTAGCCGACTCTGGTGGGCAATCCGCGATGCTCGCGCCCACCGAAGTGCTTGCCGAACAGCATTTCCGCTCGATCCTCGATATTCTTGGGGATTTAGCGGATACCGAGGGTATACCGGGATATGAGACTACGCTTTTTCACCCTCAAAACCAAAAAGAAAGTAAAAAACCCGCGCATCGCGTGCGGGTTAGGCTACTCAGTGCCTCAATGCCTAGTGCACACAAGCGTGCCGTACTCGCCGAGATCGCCGACGGCACCGCCGACGTGGTGATCGGTACTCACGCCCTGCTTTCGGATGCGGTCACCTTCCGCGACCTTGGCATGGTTGTGGTCGATGAACAGCACCGCTTCGGTGTGGAACAACGTGACTCTCTGCGTGGGAACAACGGCGAGCTGCCGCATCGTCTGGTGATGACGGCAACCCCCATTCCGCGTACCGTCGCCATGACCGTGTTCGGTGACCTTGATGTTTCTGTGCTCGATCAGCTGCCCGCCGGACGGCAGCAGACCGCAACCCATGTGGTGCCGCTTGCGGAAAAACCGACCTGGGCAGATCGCCTGTGGACACGCGCTCGCGAAGAGATCGATGCAGGGCACCAGGTCTACGTGGTGGTTCCCAAAATTGGCGATGACGATGAAGAACTTGAAGAAGGCCAGCAGCTCTTCGGCGATGCCGGGCGTGAAGGTTCTCAGAGTTCTGACGGCAAAATACGCCTGACTTCCGTGACTGCGATGACCGCCTATCTAAAACAGAATCCGGCGCTGACTGGAACCCGGATTGCAAGCCTGCATGGGCGTATGGACCCCGAGGAAAAAACTGCTGTAATGACCGCGTTTGAACGCGGAGAGATAGATATTCTGGTGAGCACCACTGTTATTGAAGTGGGTGTGAACGTACCGAACGCAACCCTCATGATGATTATGGACGCCGATCGCTTCGGTATTTCCGGGCTGCACCAGCTTCGCGGTCGTGTAGGGCGTGGTGGTTTTGCCGGAACCTGCTTGCTTGTTACCCGGCAAGAAGCGGGAGGGGTATCTCGCGAACGTCTAGATGCGGTAGCGGCCACCACCGACGGGTTTAAACTTTCACAGATAGACCTGCAGCAGCGCCGTGAGGGTGATATCCTAGGTGCCGCGCAGTCCGGGAAGAAGAGTACCCTTAAGTTCCTGAGGGCTCTCGCTGACGCAACCATTATTGAGCGCGCTCGTGAGGATGCGCGGGCGCTGATCGCGGCGGATCCCACGCTGGCGAAGCATCCGAACTTGGCACGTACGATTGACCGGGCGCTTGATGCCGACCGTGAGGCATTTTTGGGGCGTGGCTAACACACGGGTTTGGCGGTTTTGTTACCTTGGGCCTCCGCCACTAGAGACTATCGACGAACAGACGTGAGGAACGCATGAGCCGTATTATTGCCGGAACTGCTGGTGGTCTACGCCTTGCCTCGGTGCCGGGGGAGAACACTCGTCCCACGACCGACCGAGTGAAGGAATCACTTTTCTCGAAACTGGAGAGCTATGATGTTGTGCAGGGAGCGCGTGTTCTTGATGCTTATGCCGGATCGGGTGCCCTCGGATGCGAAGCGCTCTCGCGGGGCGCCGCATCCGTCGAGTTCGTGGAGAAGCACCCCAAGGCATGTGAGGTTACCCGCCGAAATGTTGCGGCAACGTCGAAAACTGCAACCGGTATTACCCGAGTGACTCAAGGGAGCGCGCAAAGCTATGCAGCGGTTCATAGCGGCCCCTGGGATCTTGTATTTCTTGACCCTCCATATGCATTTACGCAAGAGCAGGTTCTCGATATTTTGCGTGTCATCACCCCGAATCTAGCGGAGGGTGCCATCGTGGTCGTGGAGCGTTCCTCACGCGATGCGGAACCCGCGTGGAGCTCTCAGCTGCGCCGGTTTGCAATGAAGAAATATGGCGAGACGGTGCTGTACTATCTTGAACCAGATGAATCATATGCGGGTGCTGGTTCTGAACCCGCCGAAAGCGAGAATGCTTCATGTTAGCTATCTGCCCCGGATCGTTTGACCCGATTCACCATGGACACCTGGAGATTATTGCTCGTGCCTCTGCGCTCTTTGATGATGTGATCGTGGGGGTTGCGAATAACTCCTCTAAAAAGTACCTTTTTTCTCTGCAGGAGCGAGTGAACTTGGTGGAGCGTTCCCTCGCGGAGCGCGGTATTACCACCGTGAAGGTTGAGGTTATTCCGCCGGGGGTACTTTTGGCACAGTGGGCTCAGGAACACGGGGCGCAGGTGCTTGTTAAGGGCCTCCGCTCGGGGGCGGATTACGAGTATGAGGCTCCAATGGCGAGTATGAACCGTCATTTAGCAAACTTGGAGACGGTGTTCTTGGCGGGGGAAGACCGTTTCGGCGGGGTGTCTTCGACGATTATCCGTGAGGTTGCATCCTTAGGCGGCGACGTTTCTGTTTATGTGCCGCGTGTGGTCTCGGACGCGCTCGTCGCTAAGCACTCACAGGTCTCGACCGATAACACGATTGCGTAGTTTTATGCGCGATTCTCCCACGATCTAGGGCGTTTTTCCTGGGTTTGCGCGTATTTTATGTGAATTTTGATACGTCGAATGTCATAGTTTGCCACCCAAACCTTGATTAACGGCGGTTGAGGGGATAGAATATCTCTTTGGTTTAAGCATTTTGTATAAGGAGATATGCCATTTCACCTCAAAACTCCTCTGATTTGGTGGTGTCAGTCAAAAATCTGGTGCACCGTCCCGGATCTATGGAAACCCTCGACGAGGTTGTACAGGCACCCGCTGAGATGGGTAATGCCCTGATTGGTGTACAAGAAGGCACCGACATGGACCTGAACATTCGGCTGGAGTCGGTAGTAGATGGTATCCTGGTAAGCGGCACAACCGTAGTGGATGTACACGGCGAGTGTAGCCTATGTTTGGATCCGATTGATTACGAAATGTCGACCAACATACAAGAGCTTTTTGTTTTCGAGAAGGCCCCCTCTGGCGGCCCCGAAGACGAAGACGATGAGCAGTATGCCGTTGAAGGTGAATCTATTGACCTTGAGCCGGCACTGCGGGATGCAGTAATCCTTCAACTGCCGTTCCAGCCCGTCTGCCGGGAAACCTGCCAGGGACTGTGCTCTGAATGCGGAGCGCGCCTGGAGGAAGACCCCGGGCATCATCACGAGGTGTTGGATCCGCGCTGGTCAGCCCTACAGGGTTTGCTGAGCGAGGATACCGAAAACTAAATTGTTGTTACGAGAGAATGAGAGATAGCTGTGGCTGTTCCCAAGCGCAAGATGTCCCGCGCTAACACCCGCGCGCGTCGTTCCCAGTGGAAGGCATCTGTGCCGCCGCTGGTTAAGACTGTTGAAAACGGTCGCGTGACTTACAGCCTGCCTCACCAGGCAAAGGTTGTAACCGACGCTGCAGGCAACGCCCTGTTCCTGGAATACAAGGGCCGTAAGGTCGCCGACGCTTAATCACGCGAGTATTCCTGATGACTAACATTCCTAGCGAAGCTGGGGAGTTGCTTGAACGTCTCGGTGTCGATATTGACGCCGAGACGTTTTTGCTGTCTCTCACACACCGTTCCTACGCTTTTGAAAACCCCGGAGTAGAGCATAATGAACGCCTAGAGTTCCTGGGTGATTCTGTACTTTCTCTCGCCATTGCAGAGGAGGTGTACCGCCGCCACCCCGAACTTCCCGAAGGTGAGCTCGTGAAACTGCACCATGTGGTGGTTTCGGCTCCCGCTTTGGCAATAGCCGCCCGTAAACTAGAGCTGGGTAAGCATATCCGTCTAGGTAAGGGGGAAAGGCTTACGGGAGGTGCCGATAAAGATTCGATTCTTGCCGACACAATGGAAGCTATCTTTGGAGCAACGTACATCAGCTTGGGGCGGGAAGCCGCCCGTGAGCTCGTTCTAAGGTTGATTGCACCCATGTTAGAAGACGAGCAAATTCTCAATTCCGGACGCGACTGGAAAACCGATCTGCAGACGCTGGTAACCTCGCGGTCTTGGGGAGATGTAACCTACGAGCTCGAAGCAGAAGGCCCCGACCATGCTCGCTTGTATACCGCCCGCGCTATCGTGGCAAAGCAGACCGCGGGTACCGGAAGCGGACCTAGCAAGAAGGAAGCAGAGCGTCTCGCCGCAGAAGCTGCGTATCGCATACTAGTCTAAAAATAAGTTTGCGCCGCCCGGTGGGAGAAACTAGCTCTTGCGCCGAGTGGCGAGTTCATGACGCTGTGAAGGAGAGAGATGCCGGAGCTACCCGAGGTTGAGACTGTGCGTGAGGGTGTGCATCATCATGCTGTCGGTTGTGTAATCGAGCGTGTACGCATTCTCGATGAACGCTCTATTCGCCGCCATATCGGGGGTTCTGCGGATTTTACGATGCGTTTAGAAGGAACCCGTATTCGCGGGGCATATAGGCGTGGCAAGTATATGTGGCTGACACTCTCTGCACCCGAAGACGAACCTTTCCCGAAGCGTGGCGACAGCAATGACACGTTACTGCCGTACGCGCTTGTTATTCATCTGGGGATGAGCGGGCAGCTACTCGTGAAGACTCCAGGATTCCCCGCTGAGAAGCACCTCAAAATCGTACTTGAACTCGAACCCGCCAATGGTGAGAGTACCAATAAAGCCACTGAATTACGGTTTGTCGACCAGCGTATCTTTGGGGGAATGTTCCTCTCAAATCTAGTTCCCGACATTCCTGCGGGCACTTCGCCCGCTGGTGCGGAAGAAATATCGGAAGAGTTCTTGGTTCCTGAAGCTGTTGAGCATATTGGGCGTGACCCGGTAGATCCATACTTTGATGTGGCAAAGATTCGCCGCATCATGCTGCGCACCTCCAGCGGCATTAAACGCCTGCTTCTGGACCAGTCCGTGGTATCTGGGATCGGGAATATTTATGCGGACGAGGCGCTCTGGCGTGCCAGAATACACTACGCAAAACCCGCAAAATCTCTCAGTGCCACCCAAACCCGGGAGCTATTCGCCGCCGTACACCAGGTACTGACCGAAGCGCTACACGCAGGCGGGACCAGTTTCGATGCGCTCTATGTGAACGTCAATGGGCAGTCCGGTTATTTTGATAGGTCCTTGAACGCTTACGGTCGCGCCGGAGAACCCTGTCGACGGTGCTTAGAGGCCGGGCGCACCAGCATTATTGTGCGTGAACCATTTATGAACCGTTCCTCATACCGCTGCCCGCACTGCCAACGCACCCCGCGCGGGCTAAAAATCAGCTAACGTTTTTCCTACACTGCTGAAGAGGAACGTGAATATTTATCCCCGTAGAAAAGACCCAGACGACGGTACCCCTCGTCGATCGTAACGGCGGGCTCCCACTGTAAAAGTTCGCGGGTGAGCCTCTGATCGAACCAGTGCGCCGTTGAAAGCTGCTCCGCCAAAAATTCGGTCATGGGAGGCTCATCTCCGGCTGTTACCGACTTCGGCAGACGCCCCCACACCTTTTCGATCAAACGCCCCACAAAAGCCGCCGTCGGTGCGGGAACCGAGAAACGCGGCGCAGGAACCCCAACCGCCGTGCAGAAACCACTCATCAGCTCAGCAATCGTGCGGGGCTGACCATTTGTGACCACCAGCGCGCGCCCGGCTATTGACTCTAGGCGCTCGTAACCACGTACCAGCGCATCCGCCGCGTTATCAATATAGAGCGTATCGATCAGACCTGTGCCCCCGGAAAGCAGGGGAAGCCGCCCGGACTGAGCCCTATCTAGGATGCGCTCCACCAACTGAGTATCGCCCGGTCCCCAAATCAGATGCGGGCGTAACGCCCCCACGCGCAAGGTAGAGCCCGAGGCGAGCTTCGTGCCGTTCGCCGCCAAAACCGCAAGCTCTGCCGTCGCCTTGGAACGAGCATAGTTTCCGCGAGCATGCTCGGGGGATGCCACCCCGTTCCCCTCGCCGATGAGAGCCGTTCCGGCATGAGCAACCGAAGGAGAAGATACATACAAAAACTTAGAAATCGAACGCTCTATAGCGGCATCCAGAAGAGCCTGCGTGCCCACAATATTGGTACGCTCGTAATCCTCCCAATCGCCCGAAACCGAGACTTTCGCAGCGGCATGCACAATGCCGTCCACTCCCACAAGAGCCTGCTCAATAACCTCAGCATTATTAAGAGAACCGCGAATCTGCTCGAAACGAGGGCGTATCGTATCCGGCAGCAGTGCCGCAATACCCGCATCACTGCGCTGAAATACGCGCACATCATACCCGGCACGCAACAGCGCGATGGCGGTTTCACGACCGAGCATGCCGCTTGCGCCGGTAATAAGCACACGTTCGCCGCTACGGGCAGCAAAATACGATTCACCGACGGGACGCAAAGACCGCGGCGCAGGGTCGGTATACCGAGCCGCTAAAGGAGCCGGGGTAGCCATAAAAGCCTCCAAAATTCAGGTTTCTCCTGATCTTCAAGAATCTATATGCGAAAACACAACGGGAGAAAAATATCAGGCGGATTTCCTGCGTATCCTCTCACCGTTATCTTAAGAACTAAGCACCCGCAAGTACCTTTGAAGCCCACTCGCCAAGGGCAGGCCTATCAATCTTCGAGTTATGGCGAATATCGGTCGGATGCTCCTTGATAACCAACACAGCCGCCAGCTCGATACCCGTATCGTCCTGAACGCGCTCGCGGATCTGTCGGCTCAGCTCGAAGGGTGCCTGACCCTGCTTGAGTTTGCGGTTGGCGGTCTCAATGACGAGCACGGGTGCGGCTGTGCCTGCAGGACCGACCGAGACCAGTGCGGCACGGCGAACTGCATCCAAGGTCTCAGCGGACTGCTCAGCGGCAACCGGGGTCAGTACACCTTGGGCAGTCAAAAGGACATGCGCTAAGCGCCCCTCAACCCAGAGACGACCGGCAGCATCCAGATGCCCCACATCGCCGGTGTGATGCCAGCCAGGGGTTGAAATCGATTGTTCTTCGGTCACCCAGAGGGTATCGTAACGGTCTTTTACATGGGGAGCCGATACCAAAATTTCACCGGTCACCCCCGGTTCGTGAGTCATCTCCGAAGCCACGGTTCCATCCTCCTGCAAAGGAGCGATCGCCACCGCCGCACCATAGACTGCGTATCCCACGCATACTCCATCGCGTGCAAAAGGATCAAGAATATCACCCTCGGTATTTGGGGTTCCCTCAGCTAGTGCCTGGCGAATCATATCCAAAGATACATCGGTAACCGGCAACCCCTCGGTCATACCATAAGGGGTGTGCAGTGAGGCATGAGGCATCAGCTTCGAGAGTTTGTCAAGCAGGGGAACAGGAATAGGCGCCCCAGCCGACAGTACGGTGGTGACCTCCGCTAGGGCTGCGCGCTGCGAATCAGTGAGTTCAGAGGCGCTTGCCACCACGTTCACGAGTGCCGCAGGGGAGGCGAAGACGGTGGATGCGCCAATCGCCTCGGTTGCGGAGGCTAACGCGGTTGCGGTGAGCGTCTTGGGCTTGGTCACATCCATCTTCGGGGTAACACTCGTAGCGCCCAGAGCCGGGCCTAGAAGCGCGAAGGGCGCGAATCCAGCTACCAGACCTGACCCGGACTTGAACCCGTAGGTGTTGACGATGGCATCGCGCATACCCGCCAGCTGACGCTGGGTGTACACAACACCCTTTGCGGGGCCGGTTGAGCCGGAAGTGTACAGGACAGCGGCATCCGCATCCGGATCGGGGTCGGGGAACTCGATAACCGCAGGAGTGGCAATAGGGGCGCTGAGTGTGTTTTCGGATGTTTTAGAACGTGCCGAACGTTTGTGAACGGACTCAAAGACAGAACCTTCTACACCGAGCACCCGATCCTGGAACTTACCGAGCGGTTCTACGGAAATGCGGTGCCCGGGCCACAACAGGGATCGTGCGGCGGCGAGAGCGGCGGGAATGCCCACGATAAATTTCGGGTTGGCGCCCTTGAGCGCGCGCGTAAGGCCCGTAAGCCCCAAACCGGTATCCGCCACCACAATAACCGCGCCCAGTTTAAGGCACGCATAAATAAGCGTTGTCAGGCGTGACCCAGGTGGCACCATCAGATTCACACGGTCACCGGGACGTACCCCTAGGGCGTGCAGGCGCGCCGCCGCCGCATCCACATGCGTTGCGAGCTGCTGCCACGTAAGCTGTGCTGCAACCTGGGTGCCATCGCCTGCGGAGTCCATATCTACAATTGCGAGTGAGGTGTCCTGCGCGCGTTCGTTCAACGCTGCTATCATCGGGCGGAATTCTTCGTGTGCTGCTTCTTCGGAAGACTTCAGATGCCGAATACGTTCCTCTAAGGCACGGCGCGCCTCACGATGCTGTGCCTCTGCGTTGACCGGTTTCTCTAGATAACCCTCAACGAGCGTGCCGAAGTTCTGCCCTAGCCAAGCAAAGATAGGGGCGGCAATATCTTCATCTTCGGCAACTAGGTGCGATGCCTTTTCGTAGCGGTGCACCTTGGCCTGGGGAAAACGACCCATCAGATCGAAGAGGTAGCGCCGCTGAAAAACCGGGTCTTTAGTACCCCACTGGAAGAACGCGGGAACCTTCAAATCCCGAACACCTTCCGCAATGCGCACCATATGAGCGTATGAGGGTATATCGGTTCCGGTGGGAATATCGCCCACAAAATTGCGGATACCTTCGCGCCACGCCGGATGCGCATAGGGTGCCCGGTAGGTGCGGCGAATCCCCTCGTGAAGTTTGCTGGGGTAAAGCGCACGCGGTTGGGATTCCTGTGGCCCGGCTAGAGCCCGTTCCGAAGAGCCTGGCTCACCTTCGGAGGGTACCCGGCCCTGGTTCTGCGCCAGCCCCAGAGTAACGTCTAGAAAAGTTGTAGAGTCTCGTGTACCCAGCTCGTGAACCCCCAAAGCTAGGCGCAGCGCCGCCGGGATGCGCTCAACACCATCGTGATATACAGCCGTGTTCGTGAGCATGACGCCTGAAAGAATATTATGGTGTTCAATCGCCCAGCCCAGCGAAATCAAACCGCCCCAGTCATGGGCGAGGGTCACCACCGGTTTATCGGTTTTATCCAGCCCGAGTGTACGGGTAAAGTCACCCAGGTCTGCTATGCGGTCTTCAAGAGAGCGCCGTTCGTCCTCCAGGTCGAGGTGAGTGCGTTCGGAGTACCCCATATCGAGCTGGTCGACAGCGATAACACGCCACGGCGCTGTACTGTTCACACCGGCATCGAGTACGGTACGCCACAGATACGACCAGGTGGGGTTGCCGTGTACGCACAGGATCGTGCCGATAGGGTCAAGCCCATGTTCCTGAAGCGCTGGAGTATTGTCGAGGTAATGCCACCGTCGTGCCTGCGCCTGGGCGGCCCGCGCCTCAATCGGGGCGGTGGTAGGTACCTCAAGCATGTGCGAGTAGCGAGGATCAACGCCCGTCCACTCGTGTGGGTTATATGGTGGTTGGGTCTTCGGGAAGTTAAGGTGGCGCATATACTGTCCTTGCTGTTGCGACGGCTCGTCGCTGGTGATATTCAGAGTACCTTGGCGTGGGGGGGTATGTACCGATACAGTGAGGAGCCCCGCACCTGCCGAGGCTCCCACGCGATGAGACGATACTAATTCACATTACCAGTCGATTTCCATGAGCGCAGTATTCAAACCGGAACCCACACCCATGCATAGAATACGGTCACCTTTTTTATAGGTGGGGGCGCATTCCGCAAGAGTCATGGGCAGTGCCGCTGCCGCTACGTTACCCCAAACGGGGAAAGTCAGCGGAATACGGTCGCGTTTAATTCCCACGGCTTCGATAATAGCGTTGGTGTGAGCATTAGAAATCTGGTGAGTCACATAGGAATCCATATCGGTCCACTCCCAACCGTCCTCATGAGCCTGTTCCCAAGCCTGAGCTACCAGCTGCAGACCATGCTCAAGAAGACCAGCGGCATCAGTATTCATGCCCTGATCAGCTTCACCGCCAATGCACAGATTACGATGCTCAGTTCCCGCACGCGATACCGAACCGATGATGCGGTGCCCTTCGGGATGCGCATCTGCCTTACCGAGTACCGCCGCCGCCGCACCCGAGCCGAGGGTGAGGGTAGCAAACTGGGCGAGCACATCCTCACGAGATGTATGAGGCTGGCTCAAAATCCGCAGGGCGGTACGATGCCATGGGGAAGGATCTTCACCGGCAACAACGAGAGCGTAGTCAACGGCACCGGAATCGATCATCGTAGACGCCACAGTCATAGCGTTTACAAACCCTAGGCAGGCGTTCGTAATATCGAAGTTTAGGGCGTGACGAGGCAGATTAAGGCGGTCATGAATACCCACAGATACTGCGGGTTCAAAATTGTCGCGGGTTACAGAAGCATTAATGAGCAGCCCCACTTGGTCCCGGTCAACCTTCGCAGCTTGAAGCGCTTTCTCTGCTGCAGCAACGGCACCATCTTCAAAAGTTTGGCCCTCAGCCCAGCCACGACGTTCGCTAATACCCGCCAGACGCTCCAGTAACCCCTTAGGCATCTTCAGACGCTTATAGGTGTTGGACAATTGTTCGTCAAAATATGAGCTTGTAACTACACGGGGAGGAAGTTCATGCGCGATAGAAAGTAAAGCAGCGTTACGATGCCGGATATCAGAATTTACGCCGGGCTTATCTGCGTCAGAAGTCGCGGCTGCAGTGTGTTCGGACAATCTGTATGACCTTTACAGGGAGGTACGTCTATGATGGGTACAACGAAGAAATAGCGGAGGCGCTGGTACGCTCCCCGCATCGTCGACTTAGTTAAATCTACCGTACCCGCGCCCTAAAGTCCGAAATTCCGCATTCATGACTCCGTGCGCCGCATGGCAGACATCCCTAGAATATCAAGGCGTAAAGTTATTGTGCAGCCCTTGGCGGCTTCGAGATACGGAATATTCGTTCACCTATCGCTTAAGACCTTCAACTGGAAGCCGACGCTTCCCGGCAGTTCAGGATGCAAACTTTTCTAAAGCCGGGCAACGTCCGTTGTGCATCCTTAAAATCTGGATGAGCTCGTTTCACGCCCGGAACGCTGATGATGCATCTGAGTACAATAGAACTACTCTGCGCCTGCTAAAACCCCGGCGCGGTTTCCACCCGATGAAAGGCAATCCGTGCACCTGACTTCGCTCACCCTACGCGGCTTCAAGTCTTTCGCATCGTCCACCACATTTGAATTCGCACCCGGCATTAACGCGGTGGTAGGCCCTAACGGCTCGGGAAAATCAAATATTATGGATGCGCTCGCCTGGGTTATGGGGGAGCAGGGGGCAAAAACTCTGCGCGGTGGTTCCATGCAGGATGTTATTTTTGCGGGTTCTGGTACGAGTGGAGCCGAAAACAGCGGAAAATCCCAATTAGGGCGTGCCCAAGTTGTTTTGCGCCTAGATAATACAGATGGTGCGCTGTCGATACCCGCCGACACTGTCGAAATCTCACGTACTATGTTCCGTGCCGGTGGCAGCGAATATGAGATTAATGGTTCGCCTGCTCGTCTGTCCGATGTGCATGATATTCTCGCGGAAGCTGGAATGGGGCGTGAGATGCACGTGCTTATCGGACAGGGTCAGCTCGATAAAATTTTGCACGCCTCTGCCGCCGAACGCCGCGAAATTATGGAAGAGGCCGCCGGAATCCTAAAATACCGCCGCCGCCAGGATAAAACCGCCCGCAAACTTGAGGCCATGAGTGCTAATCTGACCCGCCTGAACGACTTGGCTGCCGAGCTCAGCAACCAGTTGGAACCGCTTGGGGATCAAGCAGAGTCTGCGGCAACCGCGCGCGAACTGCAAGCGCGCATCCGCGAACTGCACGGCATACTAATCACCCGAGAAACCCATGCGCTCAACGCCCAAGTACAGGAACAGACCCGGCGACTTAGCGATACGATTGAGCAGGCGCATGAACTCGATGAAAGCCGCGAAAAAATACGGACGCGGCGAAAAACCCTCGACGAGAATCTTGAATCAACCCGCCGCGAGCAAACGGAGGCGAACGCTCATCTAGCGCGCATCCGCGAGCTTGTGGCACGGGTTAACGCGGTAATTGCGGTAGCGGCTGAGCGTGCCCAAGCGGAAGAAAACGCTCCTGCTCTTGAAGACTATCGGCAGGAAGTTGAGCGCTGTGCACAACGTCTTGCAGAGGATGAAAAAAATCGTGACAGCGCGGCTGTTGAGTACGAAAAAGCGCAGACGGAGGCTCAGGAATCTGAACGTCGAGTACAGGAACTTACAAGCGCTCTCGCCACATTGGAAAACACTCGTGCTAAACGCGAGGTTGAGCGTGACCGCGCTAGGGAACGCCGCGCCGAACTTGCTGAAGCTACCGCCGTGGCACGCGCCACCTATGAACGCGCTTGTGCCGTGGAAGAGACCCGCCGTGCTGAACACGAAGACTTGACCGCCGAATCTGCGCGTATGGCTAAGACCGTAGCGCACTCAGAGGCTGCCCTGCAGACAGCTGCAGCGGAAGAAGAAACTCACCAGCGGGATCTCACCGCTGCCGCTAGTGCACGAACTAAAGCCGAAGAAACCCGTGAAAAGGCCAGTGCCCGGGTATTAGAGGCCTCCCAAACATACGCTGGCGCCCATGAACGCGCCGCAACTCTGCGAGAAGCCCTTGGGCAAAGCCTAGAGATAGCCGACAATCTCTCGGAAGTACATCTCGATCAGCTCGTGCGTGTTTTTGAGGTTCTTACCATCGAGAAGGGCTGGGAGCGCGCCGCCTCTGCCGCACTGGCTGCCTTTGCATCGGCGGCAATTAACGCCCCGCAAGACACCCATATTTCTCGTCTTATCTCTGATGCTGGGAAGAAGACAGCGAAGACTAAGAAGCCATCTCGAAAGACAGAAGAATTAGCGGAAAAAACTCTGGATCTTTCAGATGTGCCAGATGCCGTAGCGGCGCTTACAGTCATTACTCCTGTCACAGACTCGGCAGAGAATTTACTCGATAAATCTGCCCGCACAGCTCTTAACGCGGCACTCTACGCACGCCTGCACGGAGTTTACTTTGTGCAGGATGCGCCCGCAGCTGCCTTGGCACTTACCGCCGGCGCTTACCGTGTTTACGACAGGCAGGGAATCGAATACACCGCCTACAGTGTTCTGCACCCGGCACACGAACAGAGTGCCCTCGAACTTGCCGCCGCCGCGCAGGCCGCCTGTGACGACGCCGAAAAAGCTCTAGAAAAACTCAACCGTGCCAAGAAAAAGCTTACAGCCGCCGAACGAACTCTCACCGATGCACTCGATGCGGAACGCGGCACCGCCAAACTTCTAGGCGAATCCCGTGCCGCCCGCGCCCGGGCCGAGGCGGAGCATGCGCGCATCCTAAGCCGATCCGAAAGTCTGCATGCCGAGATCGCGCGTGCTGCCGAAAAACTGCACCATGCCGCAGATGAAGCACAGGAACTTCAGAGCGCATACCAACAGACACGCGACGAGCTGACCGCCCATGAAGAAGCTCGTATGACGCATAGCATCATAGGGAGTAAAGAGGCTAAATCTGGCGGCCCCCCGGATAACCCCGCCGATCTCGAAGGCTCTCTCGCGCAGGCACGCAAAACACTGCATGCGGCAGAACAGCACTATGCCCGCATCCAGGCCGAAGCTGCACAACGAGTCGCCGAAATGCATGCTGCAGAAGCCTCAATGGAACGCACCCGAGAGGCTTATAGCCGTGCAGAACGTGCTCTCACCGCAGCGCAGGCAGCGCGCGAGCAAGTACATCGCCTAGCTACCGCAGCACAGTCACAACAGCGCCAAGCTCACGCGCTAGCTGATGCTCTAGCTGCTGAAGCAGAAACCTGGAAAAATCATCTTGACGAAATCGCTCATAGCATGAGCAAAACCGCCGAACAACGTGCCGAAACCTACACCGAAGAACAAGACCTTGCAACGGCCCACCAAGCAGCCCTCGCCCTCATCTCGCGCGCCGAAACCGAACTCGCACGCCTCGAAACCCGTCGTGAAACTCTGGCAGAACGCTCACGGCTTCTGACTCAGCTGCCTCTCGACGAAATTCTGCAGACACACCCCAACTCAGACGAAAACGCCGAAGATTACGTACCCACCGAGACCATTCAAACACGGCTTGCCGCCACCGAACGCGAACTCGAAAAACTCGGCAAAATCAATCCGCTCGCCCTCGAAGAATACGAAGCGCTTAGCGAACGACACACCTACCTGCGAGAACAAATCGCTGACCTCAAAAAATCTCGCGGCGATGTCATGACTGTCATGGACGAAGTCACCACCCACATTGCCGAAGTTTTCACGCAGGCATTCAACACCGTAAACGAGCACTATGAACGTATCTTCGGCATACTTTTCCCCGGAGGTGAAGGTCGCCTAGAGCTCTCCGACCCTGACGATATTCTTAACTCAGGCGTAGATATTTATGCCCGTCCGGCTGGCAAAAAAGTCAAACGTCTCTCGCTTCTTTCCGGAGGGGAACGATCGCTCGCATCCCTGGCGTTGTTAATCGCCATCTTTATGGCAAGCCCCTCACCGTTTTATGCCCTTGATGAGGTAGAAGCAGCCCTTGACGACCGCAACCTAGGACGAGTCCTCACAGTACTACAAGAACTAGGGGAGCACTCGCAGCTCATCGTGGTAACCCACCAAAAACGCACGATGCAGATTGCACAAACCCTTTACGGCGTTTCGATGCGCAACGGCGTTTCGACTGTAATCTCACAAAATATGGATGAGCTGCGCGAACTTCTCTAACGTTTTCTAGGCGCAAAATAAAATGCTGTGGGCTAAGAACGCTCGAAGGTGTTCTTAGCCCACAGTATTTTGTGAATGTTCCCCTACCTTCCGGTATAGTTCTCATCCGCCAGTTCGCGGGGCCAGTGTGGAGTACGGAACGGTAGCCAGGTGAGTGAAGCTGCCAGGAGCAAACCTCCGCAGAGCATGAATGCAGGTGTGAAGCCCCACGTATCGGCAACAACACCGGCGAGAAGCGGGCCCAGAATCATGCCGAAATCACTATGCATTTGGAAAGTTGCAAGCACGGGTGCTCCATCGCGTTTGCTACCGATCACATCGGCAACAGAGGCTTGCAGCGAGGGCGTGATCAGTGCGGCACCAGCACCCATACCCACGATGAGAGCCACAAGCATCCAAGGCGCCGAAGAAATACCAATAGTCGAAATGGCGGTTCCGGCGATAAGCAAACCGATAAAAATCATGATGCGCCGCCCCAAGTTGTCTGATAGACGCCCTGAAACGGTTTGGGTAAGAGCATTTGCTAATGAACCGACCGCCATCACCGTAGAGGCAAGGACGGTTCCCTCCGGTGCCCTAGACGCATCGCCGCCCGTCGCCAAATACGCCGCGAGCAGAGGAATCAGAGAAGACTGTATGCCTAAAACAGCCCAGCCGATCGTAAAGTTCGTGAAAAGCGCCGATCGGTAGTTCGTAAATTTGAGCGCTTGCCGAACGGTCATCGTGGCTGGCATAGGGGGTTTCTGTCGGGGTGATTCCTCGCCCGAAGCCGGTACATCGGTTGCAGAAGCATCGTTAGTATCGGGGGAAGCTTTGGAGCCAGTATCATGCTGGGTGGGAAGGCTGTATGCCTCACGTTCGGCATCGATCTGATCAGCAGGAGGCATCATGAACCAGACGATAGCCCCAGCTACTAGTAGAGAGCAGCCGTAGAGGGCAAATGGCAGGCGCATCCCCAAGCCGCTGAGTGCACCGCCGACGACCGGCCCCATAATGTTCCCGAGCAGGAATGCGGTAGCGTAGTATCCTGAAACCCGCCCGCGCATATGCGACGGCGCTAAACGCACCAGAAGACCCATCGCAGAAACCGTGAACATGACCGAACCGATACCTGCGAATGCGCGCGAAGCCAGCAGCACCCAGTAATCCCAGGCAGCGGCATTTACGAAGGACGAAACCGCCACAATAACCATGCCGCAGGTGTAGATAGGGCGCTCACCAAACCGTGAGATGAGCTTGCCCGCCCCCGGTGCGAAGACTAATCGCATGGCTGCCAACGCCGAGACCACAATCGTTGTTGCCGCTACTCCCACGTTAAAGCTACGCGCAAAACTGGGGAGTACAGGTGCTACAAGTCCGTACCCGAGCGCGATCATAAAAGATGCGGCAATGAGTACCTTCAACCCGGTAGGAATACGAGTTTTTGCAGGTGTTTCAGGCGGTGCACCTTCAGTTTCATCAGCCTTCGTGAGCTGGATGCGCCTGCCGCTCTCATCCTCAATAGTTGCGGATGCGATGGCATCCGCTCCGGGGCTGACGATAGGGATCGCACCGGTTGCGGCGCTCATATAGTCCGGTGTGCATTGCTGCGTGCTGCCGGTATTGGAAGGTTCGTTCTTCCCGGTATCCTGCTGAGTTTCTGCGGGGGAGGAGCCTCGGGACTGTGCGTTGTGTTCGTGCGGAGTCATAACTCTTTCTGAGTATTTGGCGGTAGAACCACCCTGGCGGCGAAGCTGCCGTGCGTGTTGGTTAGAGGGAGCGCAACATCTTGTCTGATGCCGCTTGCTCTCACTAGTCTACTCTTCTTAAGAATTGTGGGTCGGGAGCATTGAGGATATTCCTTGCCTGCCGTGAAACGCCTGAGCGAAGAGTCATTTTATGCGGAAGTGCGCTGCAGAACGGATTTTCCTTCACAAGCCCCCTTTTCATCTTCATACCAGCCGGTAAGCTAGTAGTGTGAATGAATCAATGTGGATAATCCTGGCAGTTGTGCTGGGTGTATTAGTGATTGCTGGCGTCATTTTCGCCTTTACACGCGGTGCTAAAGCGCCGCGTGGCGGGTATCCGAGCACACGTGATGCTGATGATACGCAGACGGAAGACACATCGGAAGAGACCGAGCAACCAGCCTCCCGTTACGATATTCCTGATCCTTCGGCGGGGCGTCTGGTGCGGCTGCGTGCCCGTTTGGCGCGGTCGAACAACATGCTGGGCAAGGGGCTTTTGGCTCTGCTCTCACGAGATCGCATCGATCAGGATGTCTGGGATGAGGTCGAAGAGACTCTGCTCATGGCTGATTTGGGTGCTGAGCCGACCACTCGCCTAGTGGAGGCGCTTCAGAAGCGGGTGCGTGTGGAGGGAACCGATAACCCTGCCGCCGTGAAGAAGATGCTTCATGAAGAGCTTCTTGAGATTATCGGTCCCACAATGGATCGTGAGTTAAAGACCGAGGGCACCGACGGTAACCCCGGCGTGGTGCTTGTGGTCGGCGTGAACGGCGTAGGGAAGACCACGACGGTCGGTAAGATTGCCCGCGTGATGGTTGCGGATGGAAATTCGCTTCTGTTGGGTGCGGCTGATACTTTCCGTGCGGCGGCTTCCGAACAGCTGACGACCTGGGGCGATCGCGTGGGCGTGAAGACCGTGCGCAGCGAAAAGGAAGGTGCTGATCCTGCCTCTGTTGCTTTCGACGCGGTGAAGACCGCTAAGGCTGAGGGTATCGGCACGGTGCTGGTCGATACTGCGGGTCGCCTGCAGAATAAGGCCGGTCTGATGGATCAGCTCGGCAAGATTAAGCGCGTGATCGAAAAGGAAGCCCCCGTGACCGAGGTGCTTCTGGTGATTGACGCAACCACCGGGCAGAACGGTATGGTGCAGGCGAAGGTCTTCGGCGAAATCGTGGACGTGACCGGTATTGTGCTCACCAAGCTCGACGGCACCGCAAAGGGCGGCATCGTGGTGGCTATTCAGGAAGAATTGGGTGTTCCCGTCAAGCTCGTGGGACTCGGCGAAGGTCCGGACGATCTGGCCCCCTTCGACCCCGAAGGCTTCGTGGATGCGCTTCTCGATTAGCGGCTGAACCCTGCTCTTGTGCGTCGTGCATTTTAGCGGAGCACATGATGAGGCGATATTTCCGGGAGCGTTTTCTTGATCTTAAATTGTTACCAGATGAAGAAAACACTCCCGGTTTGTGCATTCACTCGCCAGAACACTCTATTCGTAGGTTGCCAGGTGCTTGAGTTTTCCGTTCCACTGCGGCAGTTTGTGTACGAGAAACTTAGGTTTGAGCGGATAATCCGCCAGGGAATCGAGCGGCAGCCAGACACAGGGGTAGCGATGCTCCTCTTCGCAGGTGGTTATCGGAACCGTTTCAGGATCAACCTCCACGAGGTAGTGAAATTCGATGCGGTGGTTTGGTATACCGTGCACTGTGAAAAGGTGCTCTCCTACAAACGCAAGCTGCCGAACCGTGCAGTCGATGCCTAGTTCTTCGCGCACTTCGCGACGCACCGCATCCGCGCTGTGCTCACCAACCTGCACAGCGCCGCCGGGCACAAAATATTTGCCGTCGTGACTGTAGGCCAAGAGCTTACCGGCGTGCATGATCAGTGCCGAAGCTCGCACACCGTACTGATATCCTGCAGTTGCCGTTCGAAAATCCATACCTTTATTATCTAACTGTGTATTGTGTACAGTTTCGCCAAACGCTCATCGGAGGGTGTCATCGACAGCAGATCTTGGCACATCCTGTATCCTTGGAGATTGAGTAAGCATCTTAAAAATGGGCGACCATCTTGGTTTCAAGCTGGGTGCAGTCCGTTTCCTCGACGATAAGAAAGTGATCACGGCTCGTGTTCAATTCTCTCTCTGACCGTTTGACGGCAACCTTTAAAAACCTGCGTGGCAAGGGCCGCCTCTCTGAGGCAGACATTGACGCAACCGTCCGCGAAATTCGCCGCGCCCTGCTGGATGCGGATGTCGCCGTGCCTGTTGTCCGTGAATTCGCCGCACATATTAAAGAGCGTGCCCTCGGCGCTGAGGTCTCAGAGGCGCTCAACCCTTCACAGCAGATCGTCAAGATTGTCAACGAAGAGCTTATTACCATTCTGGGCGGACAGACTCGCCGCATTAACATGGCGAAGACCGGTCCTACCATTATTATGCTGGCTGGTCTGCAGGGTGCCGGTAAAACCACGCTGGCGGGTAAACTCGCTAAATGGCTCAAGGGGCAGGGGCATACCCCCATCCTGGTGGCATCTGATTTGCAGCGCCCAAACGCGGTAACCCAGCTGAAGGTTGTGGGTGAGCGTGCGGGCGTACCCGTTTTCGCGCCTCACCCGGGCGTGACCAGTGAATTTGATACCCCTACTGGCGATCCTGTGCAGGTTGCACGAGATGGCGTTGCTGAAGCGCGTGCGAAGCTCCATGACGTGGTGATCGTTGATACTGCAGGCCGTTTGGGTGTGGATGCTGAACTCATGCAGCAGGCGCGTAATATCCGCGATGCTATTGAGCCTCAAGAAGTCCTCTTCGTAATCGATGCGATGATCGGTCAGGACGCCGTGAACACCGCAAACGCCTTCAATGAGGGCGTGGACTTTACCGGCGTAGTGCTCTCTAAACTTGATGGTGACGCCCGCGGTGGTGCGGCCCTTTCCGTTGCTTCGGTTACCGGCAAACCGATTATGTTCGCATCCACGGGTGAGAACGTGGATGATTTCGAGCAGTTCCACCCCGACCGTATGGCCAGCCGCATTCTGGATATGGGCGATGTGCTCACTCTGATCGAGCAGGCAGAGGCCACGTGGGATAAGGCAGAAGCCGACCGCATGGCCAAGAAATTCATCGATCAGGAAGATTTCACCTTTGATGATTTCTTGGCGCAGATGCAGCAGATTCGCAAGCTGGGTTCCATGAAGAAACTTCTCATGATGATGCCCGGTGCCGCCCAGATGCGTCAGCAGCTAGAGTCTTTTGACGAACGTGAAATTGACCGCGTTGAAGCTATTGTACGTTCGATGACCCCGCATGAACGTGTGGCACCGAAGATCATTAACGGTTCACGCCGTGCGCGTATCGCGAAAGGTTCGGGCGTGACTGTTTCTGAGGTGAATCAGCTCATGGAGCGTTTTGCTCAGGCGCAGAAGATGATGAAGAAGCTTGCCACCGGCAAGATGTCTGGTATGCCCGGCGGCATGCAGATGCCCGGTATGGCCGCGGCTGGCGGAAGTAACCGTAAAAAGAATAAGAAAAATAATAACAAGAAGAAGGCGGGTCGCTCAGGCAACCCCATGAAGCGTAAGCAGCAAGAGGCAGAGGCACTTGCCGCTCAGAAGGCACGCCAGGGTGCGGCTTTCGGGCAGCAGGCGCAGCAGCAAGAAGATCTTGATCTTTCGAAGATGAATCTGCCGAAGGGCTTTGAGAAGTTCCTACAGTAGAGGGACTGTGAAATGGTGTTCGCGGTGTTCTGGCGGCTTTATGAAGGAGTCGTCAAACATCGTGAACGTTGTTTGACAAGAATTTACCGGTGTATGAAGACGACTCACTCCGTATTCACACATCATGAAGACATACGCGTTACTCTGGTATAGAGGATTCGATAATACCGCGCCTATGACACACACCATCAGGTCACGTGCTGCAGGCTGAAAACCTGCATGAGAAAACGGATCCGATTGATAGGCGTGGAATGCAGATCTCTACAGTGTGCATCCGATGATTCGTAACGCCGTTTCTCACCGGCGATGCCCTAAATGTGAACTGCGCCTACTAATTAGCAGAAGGCTTTACGGTGTTAGTAGCGGGGCAGATGAGGCAAACGGCAGAACGCTATTAAGGGGAAGAATGCAGAACAACGAGCAACATCACCGAGACTCGGCGCAGGGCGGCGCTGAACAGAACGGTCGTGAGCGCCATGAAACTGCCAACCCTTGGACTTACACCAAGCCGGAGGCATCTGCCAGTCAAAATGGCACTGTCCCGGATTATTTATGGGTTCGCCTGTCTTTAGAGTATGGTGAAAACACCCCCGACATCGCCGGTTCTAAAGTGGTCTATTCTAGTGACTCTAGTGATGATACTGGTCCTGAAACTGCGGATGTTGCGAGCGCTATTATTGACCTGATCCGGCGGGCGAAACAACTTCATGAGGAGAAAGAACACCGCATTGATCCGCGTGAAGTAGATGATGTTGCCGCCTCACTAGCCCATGATGATCTGACGGTCGAAGAACTTAACCAGATGTGGCAGGATACTCCGGCTCCCCAAGACCCGGATAGCTCCGAGGAAGACGGAGAACATTATTCGGCTCCTCGGCATGACCATGCGGGTTCTCCCGAAGAGATCTTTGATGTGACTTTTTCTGATGTTGAGGATGAGAACCTGCACCGTCGCCGCATGTTGGCGCGCGCCGCCAGCGATCATGATGTAATTCAGGCTCTTATAGAGCTGACTCGGGAACGGCCCGAACTTATTGCCTATGAGATGGGTGAGCGTGAGGTTCAGATATATGTTTTGTGTTCGCTTAATCCCGCAGGTTATCTGAACGTTTTGCATGTGGCACACGGACAGATTCGCAAGGGTGAGCCCTTGGAAGAATACGTTGAGTGGCTTCTTGAACGCATGCCAGTAACCGGTATTGCTCTTGAAGAAGAACCCGGGATGTGGGTACCGGTACCGCATGATGTTTACCAGATCGAATTTTTAGTTGATGGCGATGCCGCGGCGCTTCTAGATATTAACCTGGATGCACTCACCAGCATGCTCCTCACCCAGCCGGAACGCCAGATTGTCGCAGCCCCGGCAGGAACATGGACGATTATTAGCGGCGATCCGCATGACATTTTGGCTGTTATCGCCGAAGCAAAGTGTCATGCCTTGATTGCGGAGGGGAATGCGCATCAACAGCATCTCATCTTTATGGAGGCCCCTCAAGAGCTAGAGCAGAACGAGAACGCACCTGCCTGGATGTTGGGCGAGCCGGAAGAGAAGGACTCGACCATTCTGGAGTTCTTCTGGCAGTCTGTTCCGAAGACCCTCACACGAACTATGACTCGTGAACATTGCGATTCTTATGAGGGCTCTTTAGAAGATATTCTGACGAGTCTGCCAGGTTTGCCGCCTGAGCCTTTTGGTCTGGACCAAGACGAGCTTACTCGCTCTATTGTTGAGCTTTCCCTGCTTTTTGGCGTTCCTTCTGGAACTTCTGCGGGAAGGCGCCTTGAAAGCTATCTGCGAGATACGAAGAACACTCTTGCTCTCGAATCGGTGCTTCAGCTATTGCACGTTCCCGTTGAGCTGGCAGCGGTACCGACGGAAGGGCTTGAGATCGGTGCTATTGGAACCGCTCGTGTATTTGGCGAAGACCCTGCTGAATTGCTGGCGGCACCTCATGACGAAAGTTCGTCTCAAGCAGACATGGATCCGGCACAGAGTGACGATAACTCACTGTCTGCACATTACCAGTCCGATAAACTTCCCGATATAGAGGCTTTAAAACGCAGCTATCGTCTGGTAGCTACAAACCGCCGTGTGACTCTTGCGGAGTGGCTTGCTGCGTCTCAAAGTGGCGAGATTCCTTACGAATATACTCATGTGGGTACCACCAAACAACGGGATAATCAGCAGAACGAGTCTTTGGTGAAGAAGCCTTCCTCAAGTCCGCGTGTGGATGCGTCTAGCCCTAGCGGTGCATCAAACAAAGCGGTCGTTGAGATGAACTCTTCAACGCATACAGTTCAGCCCGCGCACTCGGAATTGCCCGGCGAGACTTCTACCGGAAAAGACCCCAAAAATCGTTTGCTTACCCGTGTTTTTCGGGTGGACGGTACCGCGCAGTTGGGGCTGGCAACCGTGTTTTGGACTGTTGCGCGCCGCAAAAAAGCGCAGGGTAAGAGCGCCCCAATTTTGACAGCTCTGAGCACTGTTCTCGCAGCTGGCGGCACGAGTGAGATTCTCTTAGCGCCTCGTCTTGCTCGGCTTGCTTGCGAGAAACTTGATGAGCATCGCAGTAAAGAAGCTTCAGACGCTCCCGTAAGCGCGGAGCTCGTGCGCCGGGGCGATAACCCGCAGGGCGCATCGTCGGAGGGGCTGCACCGGCGAACCTTAGTTGATGACCTGCGTGACGGCATCTACGTGGAAGCTCCGCGTAAGTCCCGCAAAGCCTGCTCACAGGCCGCGAGTTCCACGTCAGATGCTTCGTCCGCCGCAGAGCTGGGGGAGAGGGTACGTCGTACCGTCCGTAAGTTCTTCTCTTAAAACCTTCAACGCTTGCAAGAACCATGCTTAAGTACAGACGAAAGCGGAATCTATGAAAGATACATATTTAAGCCATGAGGAACTGGTAGCTTTTATTGCAACACTTCCAACACGTCGACTTGCCGCCGGAGCGCTTATTCGCAATGAAGAAGGCGAACTACTTGTGGTGAAGCCGAACTACAAGGACGGCTGGATTCTTCCGGGCGGAACCGTAGAGGCGGGCGAGGCACCGAAAACAGGATGCTTCCGTGAGGTTCAGGAAGAGCTAGGGCTTACCCTAACTCCGGGTCGTTTGGTGGCTATTTTCCATGGGCTCGCATTAGGTGTCTGGGGCGATTCCACATATTACATGTACGATGCGGGCGTTATTCCGCGCGACACCCCCATTACTTTGCAGAATGATGAACTGGTGACCTATGAGTGGGTGGCCGGTGAAAACTTGGGCGATTACGTGCGCCCGGCGATGGTGAGGCGGCTGCAAGAAGCCTTGAAAGCCCTCGAAACCGGCGAAGTTCTTGAGATAAGCTCCGACGATTAACGCTATAACAGCGACATATGCCCGAAAACGCGGGGATCCGCTAGATTTAAATCGCCCTATTTGTTACCCTATCTGAGTACCCGACATTGCGTGACCCCTCTCTTCGCGCTTTGTTGTGTCCATAGAGACTTCGTGAACGGCCCGCCCCACGGGCGCTGAAGCGCGGTTTCGCACCAAGTATTGAAACAGGAGTAACCACTACAGTGGCTGTTAAAATTCGTCTCAAGCGTATGGGTAAGATCCGCGATCCTCGCTACCGTATTGTGATTGCGGATTCTCGCGTGAAGCGTGATGGTAAGACTATCGAAGAGATCGGTATCTACCACCCGACCGAGCAGCCCTCGCGTATCGAGATTAACTCTGAGCGTGCTCAGTACTGGCTGTCTGTTGGCGCACAGCCGACCGAACAGGTCTTGGCTCTGCTGAAGCTCTCAGGTGACTGGGCAACTTTCAAGGGCGAGAAGGCTGAGAACAGCATCAAGCCCGTTGAGCCTAAGGCTGAATTCGTTGTTCCCCAGAAGGGCTCCGTTATTCTTCCTGAGGCTATCACCCCCAAGGCCGATAAGGCTGAGGAAGCAACCGAGGAAGCTCCTGCTGAAGCTGAAGCAGAGGCTGCCGAGGAAGCAGCTGAGTAATTATGTTGGCTGATGCACTCGAACACTTGGTTCGAGGGATTGTCGAGCATCCGGACGATGTGAAAGTGCGTTTGCGCCAGCAGCGCCATCGCGAGACGCTGGAGGTTCGGGTACATCCCGATGATTTGGGTCGAGTGATTGGTCGTTCGGGCCGAACCGCTAAGAGCATTCGCACCGTAATGGATGCGATTTCTGAGGGCGATCAGGTTCGGATCGATATTATCGACACCGACAGAAAACGTTAGCTGATATAGCATCAAGAGCGTTCCACCACCGACAAGGTGTTGGAACGTTCTGCTTTAACCATGAGAATTTTCATCAGGTAATCGCACGGCAGGCGGGTGCCTCCAAAGCTTATGAGAGTCTGCGCTTTTTCGGACCTGCCGGTAGAATATTAGGTGTCTACAAGCCCCAGTTTTTCTAGAGGTTTACAACATGCAGGTTTTGGTTGCGCGCATCGGCAAACCGCACGGTATTCGTGGTGAAGTTACGGTTCAACTCTTCACAGATATCCCCGAGGAGCGCTTTGCCCCCGGAGAAGTTCTCGACTTGGAAAACTTCACCCCGAAGAGCCCTGTGGCCACTGTTGCACCAACGGGCAGGCTTAAAGTAGCGGGGCATCGTTGGAATAAGAAGATTCTGGTGGTGCGTTTTGAGGAAGTCACTACCCGCAACCAAGCGGAAGAGCTGCGGGGCAGCCGCCTGATGTTTGAGGTTCCCGAGGACGAAGATGATGAAGGCTTCTACGAACAGGAACTCGTGAACCTGCCCGTATATCTTCTGGTGAAGGTTCCTGAGGGGGAGAACCCCGTCAATAATCCTAAAGCGGGGAAGCCTCTGGGAAAGGTTACCGGTCTGCAGACCATGCCCGCGCAGGATATACTGCTCGTTAAACTTGCTGCCGAACACGGCGGCGACGAGATTATGATTCCCTTCGTCGAAGAGATCGTTCCTGAAGTTGTGACCACCGCTGAGGACGAACCCGGTTTCGTGCTTCTGACCCCGCCACCCGGTCTTATCAACGTGGCTGAAGCAGAATCTGCCGTATCGAACTCAGATAATACGGGGGAGTAGCCTGTGCGCTACGACGTTATCACTATTTTTCCCGAGTACTTGACACCGTTAGACCTCTCGCTGGTAGGGAAAGCCCGCGAAAACGGTTTGGTCGATCTGCGTGTGCATAATCTGCGTGACTATACCTTCGACCGTCACCACACGGTTGATGATACTCCCTACGGCGGCGGTGCTGGTATGGTCATGAAACCGGAACCTTGGGGGCTTGCGCTTGATGAAGTGCTTGCGAATTCACCGCAGCGGGCGGAGGAGGAGCACCACGAAAATAATCGCGATGAGCCGAAAGAACAGCGAGAAAGAGCAGAGGAAAATTCGAGTCCTCAGAAACTCGTGCCTGCGCAGGATAATCGTCCTCTCTTGATTGTTCCTTCCCCGGCGGGCGCGGTTTTTAACCAGCAAATGGCTTATGAACTCGCTGAGGAACAGCATATTGCGTTTGCTCCCGCGCGTTATGAAGGTATTGATGAACGGGTGCTCGACTGGGCACAAACCCGCTTCCGCGTGTTTCCCGTCTCTATGGGGGACTATGTGCTCTACGGCGGAGAAGTTGCGGTGATGGCGATGATCGAGGCTATTACTCGACTAATTCCCGGGGCATTGGGAAACCCAGAATCTCTTGCGGAAGAGTCGCACACCGGCGGGCTTTTGGAGTACCCGGTGTACACGAAACCGGCGCAGTGGCGCGACTACGAGGTTCCGCCTATCCTGCTGTCGGGCAACCACGGTGCTATTGCCAGGTGGCGGCGTGAGCAGCAGATTGAACGTACCATGAGTCGCCGCCCCGACCTTTTTGCGGCGTACCCCGAGGAGAAGTGGGATAAGAAAGACCGGCGTTTTCTTGCCGAGCGCGGTGTGCATTTCCCCAAATCTCGTTAAGCAAGCTGAACCGGAAGAACTCTAACACCCGCACCGTTGCATTCGTTGAAGCCCCTTACAGTTGATGGCTAAAACTAAAACGTTCAAAGTCGAGAATATCGTAAACAACGGCGCGCCCCTGAACCCAATAAATCTTACTCGGGGCACCCGGATCCTCCGCAGGCTTATACCTACTGCCCAGAGCACGGGAGAGCGAGCCGCGCATCGAGAATGATAACGGGCGGTGAGTACTCGTATGCTCATAGCGGGCAAGATCTAGAGGTTCAGGGTCAGTGAATTCCTCTACCTGAGCGAGAGCAAGCATCCGGTCCTCTAAACTACCGTGACGTTCCGCCGAAAAACCGGCATCCAACCAACTATCACGCAACTCGGAAGGCATCAGCTGAGGAACATCATCACGCCTCTCAAAACCGTGCGATTCGGGCGCCGGAATAACCGGCAGATCAGGCTCACGATAGATCATCAAAATTTCCAGTTCGCCGCCTAGCTTACGGGCGCGCAGAATTTCCTGGCGAATTTGCTGAACCGTTTTCTCAGGGCATGAAAAACCCCACGGAACCGCAGGAATACCGAGAGCATGCGCTTTTTGCAACCTATCATAGGCGCGCAAGACCACCCCGCCGGTACGTCCATGCGCCATGTATGCATAGTTGTAATCAGCAGAAAGCTTCAGAAAAAGAACGGGATCGCTGGCGGGAATATACATGTGAGCCTGCAGTATCTAATGTTTTTCGGGAACCGGGCGCTCGCGGAATTCGATAGGGCGCTTTGCCTTGGGCAGGGCGTACATAATACGCAGGTAAGCATCTTCGATGAGCTCTTCAAGAAGCTGGCGCGTAACACCCTTGCCTGCGCTGACCGAAATCCAATGCCGTTTATTCATATGCCACCCTGGAATAATGCTTGGGTACATGCGCTGCAGAACCTCGGATTCTTCGGGGTCGGTCTTCAGATTCACGATCGGGTAGCCGATACCGTTTGTGTACATAGCAAAAATTTTGCCGCTAATGCGGTACACCGTATTACGTGGTCCGAAAGGCTGATCGGAGGTAGCCAACGGCATAGTAAGCGCAATCTGATCGACAACCTTATGGAGGTCTTCGGCGGTTATCTCTTGAGAATTTGGTGTACCCATACCTTCGAGTCTAACGGCTGTTACACCGTAGTGAAAGGACTCAAAGTTTGAGAAAACCAAAACCAAGCCGCCGGGGCGGTTTACATCTGTAGAACGTCGAAAACCCAGAAGGAATATACCCGTAAAATCTGCGGCGAAAACCGCGTGCGCATCCAAAGAATCACGGTAGAATAGAACACTATGGCTGAATTTATTTACACGATGACCAAAGCCCGCAAAACTGTGGGCGATAAGGTCATTCTTAACGACGTTTCCATGTCGTTCTTCCCGGGCGCCAAGATTGGTATGGTTGGTCCCAACGGCGCCGGTAAGTCGACCATCCTGAAAATCATGGCTGGCTTGGATCAGCCCTCAAACGGCGAGGCACGCCTCTCGCCTGAATACAGCGTAGGTATTCTGCTTCAGGAACCGCCGCTGAACGAAGAGAAAACCGTGCTCGGCAACGTCGAAGAAGGCGTGGGCGAGATCAAGGCGAAGCTGGACCGTTTCAACGAAATTTCCGCGCTCATGGCTGAACCTGACGCTGATTTTGATGCCCTCATGGAAGAAATGGGTAAGCTGCAGGAAGCTATCGATGCCGCAAACGCCTGGGATCTAGACTCCCAGCTGGAACAAGCTATGGAGGCACTTCGCTGCCCACCCGCCGACGCCCCCGTCACCCACCTCTCCGGCGGTGAGCGCCGCCGCGTGGCACTGTGCAAGCTCCTGCTGCAGAAACCAGACCTGCTTCTACTCGACGAGCCCACCAACCACCTAGATGCTGAGTCGGTGCTGTGGCTTGAGCAGCATCTGCAGTCCTACGAAGGTGCGGTCATTGCGATTACTCACGACCGCTACTTCCTAGACCACGTTGCCGAATGGATCGCCGAGGTTGACCGCGGCAACCTCTACCCTTACGAAGGCAACTACTCCACCTACCTTGAGAAGAAGCGTGCCCGCCTTGAAGTTCAGGGCAAGAAGGACGCGAAACTCGCTAAACGCCTGAACGAAGAGCTGGAGTGGGTGCGCTCAAACTCGAAGGGACGTCAGGCGAAGTCGAAAGCACGTTTGGCACGTTACGAAGAGATGGCGGCCGAGGCTGAGAAGACCCGCAAACTCGATTTTGAAGAGATTCAGATTCCGCCGGGGCCGCGCCTGGGCAACCTGGTGATTGAGGCCGAGAACCTGCAGAAGGGTTTTGACGGGCGCTCGCTCATTAACGGTCTGTCGTTCTCGCTGCCGCGGAACGGCATTGTGGGTGTGATTGGCCCGAACGGTGTGGGTAAATCGACCCTGTTCAAGACCATCGTCGGTTTGGAAGAGCTTGACGGCGGCTCGCTCAAGGTCGGCGAAACCGTGAAGATCTCCTATGTCGATCAGAACCGCGCCAACATTGACCCCGAAAAGAGCCTGTGGGAGGTTGTCTCGGACGGTCTGGATTATATCCAGGTCGGCAATGTTGAGATGCCTTCGCGTGCCTATGTTTCGGCGTTCGGGTTCAAGGGGCCGGATCAGCAGAAGAAAGCGGGTGTGCTCTCCGGTGGTGAGCGTAACCGCCTGAATTTGGCGCTGACTCTCAAACAGGGCGGAAACCTGCTGCTGCTGGACGAGCCCACCAACGACCTTGATGTGGAAACCCTGGCGTCGCTTGAGAATGCTCTGCTGGAATTCCCTGGATGCGCCGTCGTCGTCTCCCACGACCGTTGGTTCCTCGACCGTGTGGCGACCCATATCCTCGCATGGGAAGGCACCGAAGAAAATCCGGATCAGTGGTACTGGTTCGAGGGTAACTTCGAGTCTTACGAGAAGAACAAGATCGAACGTCTGGGACCGGAAGCTGCGAAGCCGCACCGCGTGGTGCACCGCAAGCTTACTCGCTAGGGGTAGCTGATAGCTGTAGCCCCGCCTCCTGATGCTGTTATGACTCAGGAGGCGGGGCTTTGCTGTGCCTGATGGGGGGGCATGATCCCGCTATCTCACGTGTTGCTCCGCTACGTGTTGGCTGTTCGTCGGTAGAAATAGTTCGCCCAGTGGTGACCGGTACATCATGGCGGAGTTCACATTCGTGGTTTATAATGGGTGTGTACTGTTGATGTATTTCATAAGAAGGAGAGTGCATCATTCTCTCAAAATATAACTGGACGTCCTTGGTCACCGGTCTGTTGCTGATTGCAGCGGCAATCTACATGTTCGCCGATCCCGCTACTCAGCTGGTAGTTCTGGGTTATGTGTTCTCCTTTGCGGTGCTGCTCGGTGGCGTGTTTGAAGTGGTGCGTTACTTCGGCACGCCAAAGCAGGCACGTACCGGCTGGGACCTGGTTGACGGCATCTTGACCGTGGTGGCTGGTCTGATTCTGCTGACTGCCTCGGTGGGTGCACAGGCAACCTACATCCCGATCGTTGTGGGCATATGGATGGTTGCATGGGCGCTGATTCGTCTGATGACCGCCCAGGAAATGAAACACCTAAACTATGCCGCTGGGAGCCACCTGCAGTTCTCTGCGATTGGTTCCCTGATTCTGGGCTTCCTCGTGCTGCTGTTCCCGATGATCTTCGGCGTGGCGGCAGTATGGATGGCAGCCCTGGGGCTTCTGGTGACCGGTCTGGTGTTCGTGGGTGACTTCTTCGTTTCCCGCCGCACCAAGAGCACCGTGCATATTTCCCCGGACGGTGCGATTGACGTCGAAGCTAGATAAGAGCTTCCTAACGGCTTCTAGACCGTACACTAGAACATAGGAGAGACCGTGTGAGACAACCACCTCACACGGTCTTTCTGTATGCTTTGACGCTCCGAGCTGTCGCTGTACCGGAGCCCTAACGGCGCCCGAGCTTTAGCGATATTCGGGCAGGCGGAACATCATTTCCTGCGCCACGGTCGCCACCAGCTCACCGGAACGATTGAAAATCGAACCTTGCGCGAGCATCCTGCCACCCTGCGCTGTGGGAGAGTCCATGACATACAGCAGCCACTCATCCGCACGTGCCTCACGATGAAACCACATCGCATGGTCCAAAGAGGCAGACTTCATGCCCTGCTCAAGCCAAAACTTGCCGTGCCTGCGTAGCGCTGGTTCTAGGGGAAGATAATCCGAAGCATACGCAATTGCCGCCCGATGCATCGCATCCGAAACCGGGGCGCCGGAAACATCAATCAGCGGATCGAAAGTCTTAAACCACACCGTGGCAACCGGTTCCTGCGAGCTTGAATCCGGGGCCGTATACAGGTGCGGGCTCACATACCGAATATCAATTGGGCGTTCCCATGCAACAGCCTGCGCTACCGGATGCGCCACCTCGCCAATGTAGTCACTCACGCTCGGCAGTCCATCAGGATCGGGAACCTGCGGCATCTCAACAGCCGTATGCTCGGGGCCGCGACCGGGCTTCTGAAATGATGCAATCGCAGAGAAAATGGGAATATCGTCCTGAAGCGCCTGAACCCGGCGAGTCGCAAAAGAACGCCCATTATTGAGCTGTTGTGAGGTAAAAATAAGCTCTTTCGTAATATCACCGGGATGCAAAAAATATGCATGAATCGAATGCAACACCTTATCGCTAACAGTATTATCAGCCGCCATAATGGCCTGAGCGAGCACCTGCCCGCCATAAGTGCGCGGGGTCTCGCGTGTTAGCGTCACAGCGGTAAAAGCATCGTCACCGCCCACCGACTCAGCGGGGGTCAGGTTCAGCATGGTCATCAAGTTCTGGGTGGGGGTGGGCTTCGTCATTCTTTAATTCTGACACGAAGGGGTAAAGTTGAGGATGATTTATCGAAGAAAATATGCGAGCGAGAGGCAAAACATGACTGATGACCTGCACACACCTGACGCAGCACCTCTGCCAGAACCGGAACCACAAGAACCTCCACGCTCAGCCACAACCAACACCCGGCGTATAGACCTCAAATACAATCCGCACGAAGGCATCGACGAACCCTACCTTATCTTCCCCAACAACCAGCAAGGTATAGCCGCCGCTGCCGACCTCAGCACCTATATTTCACGCGCACGTTCCCTCGATACCCAAGCGGCAATACGACTTACCGCCCGCGGGAGCGTGCTCGCCGTTTTCGCATGCTCTCTCGCCCCCGAAACCATGCTGGATAACACCCCCACCATTCTGGGGATGCGAGCCCTCAACCTCGCAAAGCCTTCATCCCTTGATATTGTGGTAGATTCAGCCGCCCTGCTCGAACGCCTGGCGCGCATTGAAGAATCCGAGATGGTGCTGTATCTGCCGCCCGTTACCGTGCACACCGAATGGGCTGGGAAAGCCGCACCCCTGCAAGGATGGGAAAAACTAGGAACTATTGACGCCGACGAGTTCCGCCGCGCCAGCCGTGAAGGACTTGCCGCCGTCGAAAAAGCACTCCCCGAAAACCCTGGTGCTGCAGTGCTCACCACCGTGCGAACCCGCATCTGGTCATCACCCATGGTGCTTGAGCACCTGCCGGAGTTTGACCGAGCCCCTATACCTACAGGCGCAGCTTTCGCCCTGCAAGTCTTCGGATTCCTTCCCGAAACCTTCACCGGTGAGCTCGCTATATATGCCGCCCGTACTGGTTCTGACGGATGGATACGCATTGCCGCCCCCGGCGGGCATGTGCTGGTGCGTTCGGGCTCGGGAGCGCTCGCATGAGTTATTCTGCGAATCAGCCGGGTGAGCAGGTCAGCATTTACGACCAGGTGGGTGGCGAGGAAACCTTCGATAAGCTCACCCGCAGGTTCTATGCGCTCGTGAAGGCCGACCCCGAGTTTTCCGCCATGTACCCGGATTTTGACCCGTTTCCGCCCGAACACCTCACAGAGGAACAGACCGCCGAGATTGAAGCAAATGATACTGACCATTTCGATGCATCGGCGCGGCGGCTGAAAATGTTCCTGATTCAGTACTTTGGTGGGCCCAACACCTACCAGGAGCAGCGAGGTCACCCGCGTTTGCGCATCCGGCATAACCCGTACCCGATCGGCGCAAAGGAACGCGATACCTGGCTGAAATATATGCGGCAGGCAATGGATACCCTCGATCTTCCGATGATGATTGATGCGACCATGTGGGACTATTTCGAGCGTGCGGCACGTGCCATGCAGAACCGGGCATAGTTCAAGACAGCATTGCATTTCAGACGTTGCTTTTATAGGTTGTAACAATGCGTATTGTTTCTTATAACTCTGAGTATCGGGAAGCTCTTCTGGATATTTCACTTCGCGCCTGGGGACCCGTTTTTCCGCGGATGCACAACGACGTCCCCGAGTTCGTTTATGATGCGTTCTACCCTCAAGGGTGGCAGCAGCGGCAGCTCAGCGATTTAGAGGAAGTGCTCGATCAGGAGCCTCAGAATGTGTCTGTTGCGCTTGAGGGTGAGTGCCCGGTCGCTTGGGTTTGCACGCGTATCCATCCTGAGGATCAGATGGGTGAGATTTATGTGATTGCTGTTGATCCCGAGTACCAGCGGCGCGGCGTGGGGCAGCAGCTTATGGAGCATGCCTTTGCGCAGATTAAAGACGCCGGGATGCGCATGGTGATGGTCGAAACCGGCGGCGATTCGGGGCACGCACCGGCCCGAGCGCTCTATGAGTCCGAAGGATTTGTTCGCTGGCCCGTTGCTCGGTACTTCAAGGATCTTAGCGAATAGAACTATTGCTCAAAAACAATAATTCTCAAGACCCACCTGGCTCAATGTAACCCATGGGCGCTAAAAAAGGTTCTTGATGTGAAATAAGCGTAATTTTCGCGGTTTGTTTCACATCAAGAACCTTTTTATATAGGTTGGGGGGGCAGGCTAGGGGATTATTACCCTAAACGTCAGCCGCCTGAACCTTTAAGGCACGAGCCACGCCGTCGCGCGCCTCCGCAATCTGTCGTCGCAGCGCCGCCGCATCCTCAGGCAAAGACGCTAAATAGGTTTCGGTGCGTTCCAGTAGTTCGGCGGTCGGTTCCGAAGGGTACATGCCGCCAATAATCTGCATCGAAATCTCGTGTGACCGCGAACGCCAAATACCTTCAATCAGCTCAAAATACGGTTCAATATACGGTGCAATGAGCTCGGGTTCGCCCGATTTGAAACCGAAAATGGCGTAGCGCTGAATCATATTAGACAGTTCACCGGTCACCATAATCTTGTTCCAGTATTCGGCTTTCACCTGTTCACTCGGCTGAGACGCATATGCCTGAGCCGCATACTGTTGACCGGTTGCCGTGTTATCGTTTGCCGCCTCAGCATCGATCTGTGCGGCGTTCACACGACCACCCGTCGCCAGGCGGCAGATTAGGGTCCATCGCAAATCGGTGTCAATCTCCAAACCGTCCAGCACAATATCGCCTTCAAAAAGCCGCTGCACAATCTCATACTGCGCCTCGGTTCGGGTCTGATTCACAAATGCCTGAACCAGCTGCAGCTGCGAGTCTGAATCCGGCTGAGCGGCGCAAGCCAACGACCACAGGCGATCGGCGGCGCGTTCACGAGTTTCATCCCTAAACTCAGGATTAACAAAGGAACGCAGAGCGATGGAGAGGTTACCCAGCTGGGTTCGCAGTGCAGTCGAATTAGTCTCTTTGCCAATATTATTGAGCACAAATTCCACATACTGCCGCGCTGGCATCTGGGCGTCACGCACGGTATCCCAGAGGGAACCCCAGACCACGCCGCGAGCTACCGACGAGTCGATGTCGCCCAGATGCTTCACCGCAGTATCAATAGAACGCTCATCCAGGCGAACTTTGGCAAACGCCAAATCTTCATCATTGAGCAGAATCAGGTCGGGGCGTTTCTTGCCGACAGCCTCGGCAACCTCGGTCAGTTCGCCGTCAATATCCAGCTCAATGCGGTCGGTGCGAGTCAGCTTTCCGTCTGTCAGATCGTAGAAACCGATAACTGCACGATGCGGGCGCAACGTTTCATAACCGGCAGCATAGGATTGGCGGATACCCAGAGAAGTAATATTGCCCTCGGCATCATCGGCGACCTCGACCGTAAGTGTGTTTACCCCGGCGGTTTCAAGCCACTTGGCACTCCATGCGCGTACATCACGGCCGGAAGTTTCTTCCAGCTCGACCAGCAAGTCGTCAAGAACCGTGTTACCCCAAGCGTGCTTGTCAAAATACTTCTTCAAGGCCGCCATGAAGTTTTCCTGACCAACCCACGCAACCATCTGCCGCAGCACCGATGCGCCCTTCGCGTAGGTAATGCCGTCAAAGTTCACCTGAACATCATGAAGGTCACGAATCTCAGCCACAATTGGGTGGGTTGAGGAGAGCTGATCTTGCCTATACGCCCAGGTTTTCTCCGAAGCAGAGAATGTAGCCCATGCTTCCTGTGCGTAGCGGGTATTCTCAGCCGCAGCCAGTGTAGACATAAACTCGGCAAATGACTCGTTCAGCCACAGGTCATTCCACCACTTCATGGTGACTAAATCACCAAACCACATATGCGCAAGCTCGTGAAGTATCGTAATGGCGCGGCGTTCACGCAGCGCCTCTGCAACCTTGGAACGGAACACATAGGTTTCGAGATAGGTTACGCACCCTGCGTTTTCCATAGCACCCGCATTGAACTCGGGGACGAAGAGCTGATCGTACTTCTCGAAAGGATACGGCGTCTTGAACTGCTCCTCATAAAACTCGAAGCCCTGGCGAGTCAGCTCAAAAATATCGTCCGCATCCACATAGGGCATCAGCGACTTACGCGCGTAAACACCCAGCGGAATAACACGCCCCTCAGAGTTCGTCAGTTCGCTCGTAACCTTCTCATACGGGCCCGCCACGATGGCTGTAATGTACGAAGACATACGCGGGGTAGGCTTGAAATACCATGTTTGTGCCCGACCGCAACCGCAGTCCTTGGGCTCAATCTTCACCTCGGGCTGGTTAGAAACCACAACCCAGTGCGAAGGAACACGCACGCTGAACTCAAACTCGGCCTTCAAATCTGGCTGCTCAAATACAGGGAAAACACGGCGAGAATCCGGAACCTCGAACTGTGAGTACAGATAAATTTCACCGTCCGCCGGGTCCACAAAACGGTGCAAACCTTCACCGGTATTTGTATAGAACATCTCTGCATCGATCTTCAGAACATTCTGCGCTGCAAGATTCGGCAGAGCAATGCGCTCCCCATCGGCAAGAGCAGGATCAAGCCGCTCGCCGTTTAGCTCAATCGAATTTACCTGAGAGGTAATAGCGTCAATAAACGTGGATGCGCCAGGCTCAGCATCGAACCGAATCTCAACAATCGACGAGAAAACATCTTTGTCTGTGCGAAGGTCGAGATCAACACGGTAGGTGTGAACCCGCTTAATAATTCCCGCACGCTCAATCGCCTCATCGCGGGTTAAATTTAGACCGGGCATGATTCCCTTTCTCGATATGTGTTTATAAATCTTCCTGTAGTGTTTTGCAGCGGACCTACCAGGAGAAACAGCGCAAAACTAAGTTCAAGAATATGGGCATCAAACAAACTCAGATATGTGTATGTGCCCCGACAAAAAGTGCCTAGTACCACAGTCTAACGCATCCCGTCAGAGAGCACATTATTACTCATCACATGCGCAAAATACGTGCCGATGGTAAGGGCAGATGTGGGCAGAAAATATGTGCCGAAATAGTACCTGCCATTGCCCCGATACCGGTTACAGGAATAAGTTTAAATTCGCTACAGTTATAGAGACACAACAGCTGAGGGCACCCAGAATAGAGACGACTATCGCCGTGCACATTTCGGGGGGCCAGTCCACCACTCACTGCAAAGATATAAATATCCACGCTGTGAGCGCCACGGAACACCATCAGGAGAACCCCTTGCGCGTACATATCGCCACCGACCATGCAGGTCTTGAGACGAGTCAATACCTGATTGAACAGCTCACCGCCGCAGGATACGACATGATTGATCACGGGCCCCAAGAGTACGACCCGCTGGACGACTACCCAAGTTTCTGCATTAACGCTGCTCTTGCCGTTAAACGAGACCGTGAGCAGGGGTTTGACTCGCTGGGCATCGTCCTAGGCGGTTCTGGTAATGGCGAGCAGATTGCCGCTAATAAAGTAGAAGGAATTCGCGCCGCACTGGCCTGGAATCACGATACCGCCGCTCTTGCCCGCCAACATAATAATGCCCAGGTCATTGCGGTTGGTGGTCGTCAGCACAGCAATGAAGAAGCACTAGAGATTATTAAGGTTTTCCTTTCCACCCCGTGGACGAATGAAGAGCGCCACGCCCGCCGCATCGGTCAGGTTGCCGAATACGAGCGAACCGGTCATATTGAAGGTAAGCATATCGACTCATAGCACCGTAGATCAGTAAGCCACAGATTTTTTATTTTTTATACGGATGCGGCGGCAGCGTACCCCGAAACATCGGGGAATAATAAATGTCGCTGCATTCGCCGTTTAGTTTATAGGTGTATGAAACACCCCCAACGCGCCATCTGAATGATATGCGGTGTACCGTATTAAAGGTGCATCTTCTAAAGATTAGACCCCAGACGCATGCACCAAAATACAACCACAGACACGCGTTCGCAGGAGAATCCCATGCCCGAAGGACACTCAATACATCGTATCGCCCGCCAATTCAACGATGTTTTCATGGGGGAGAGCGTGCGAGTCTCAAGTCCACAGGGGCGTTATACGGATGGCGCAGCCCTTCTTGACGGAGCCAGCATTCTCAACGCATATGCGCACGGTAAGCATCTCTTCGTGCCCTTCAACAATGAGCTGACACTCAACGTGCACCTTGGCATTTATGGCAACTGGAGCTTTGGAGGGGACGAAACCTTTACGGGTGCATCCAGCATAGGCGCACCCCGTAAGATCGGCGAAAAAGAATATACGGCGGGGGAGGCCGAAGAATATACCGGACCGCCCGCGCCGAAAGGCACTACCCGGTGCCGCATCGTTTCAGAACACGGTTGGGCTGACCTCGTTGGTCCCACTATCTGCCGAACCTTAAACCCAGACGAAGTTGCCCAGGTACGCGCCAAACTTGGACCGGATCCGCTCAACACCGATGCAGATCCCGAACGTTTTTATGCCGCAGCCCGCAAAAGCTCAAGGCCTATCGGTGTGATCCTCATGGATCAGGCCGCTATCTCAGGCGTGGGCAATATTTTTCGTGCCGAATCGCTTTACCGCCAAGAAATAGATCCTCTTCGTCCCGGTAAAACTCTCACCGATGATGAGCTGAGTAGACTCTGGGAAGATAACAAACATCTGCTCACCATCGGAGTGCGTGTCGGCCGCATCATTACCACCGAACAAAAGGACCGCCCGGGAATCCATGAAACCGAAGCCTGGCCTGAGCATGCTAACTACGTTTACCAGCACCACGGAGAACCCTGCCCCCGATGTGGCACCACCATTCGTATGGAGGAAATCGCGGGCCGCAAACTCTATTGGTGCCCTGGATGCCAGAAATAGCGTTAGCTACGGTCCCCGCAAACGATGCGCGCCGAACTTGACAGTCTCCAGTACAGGCAGGTAATCTTATCTAGTTCTTGCGGGGATGTAGCTTAATGGTAAAGCCTCAGTCTTCCAAACTGATGACGCGGGTTCGATTCCCGTCATCCCCTCGGTATATATAAAACGCCTTGGTGCTTTGCACTGGGGCGTTTTCCTTATGCCGAGGGTCTGAAGTGGGAATCGTTTACGGACACGGATTTCGTGCCTCGTTTGCTCGGAATCCGTACCCTTCAGCTCGTCATCCCTTCGATAACAAAGCCTTGATGCTTCGTATTGGGGGCTTTTGTTGTCTCGGGTTTGAAACGGGAACCGTTTAAAGAGCTGGTTGTATATATGCCTGGTACGGCAAAATGAGACAAATCCTGAATGTAAGAAGTCTATATCTATGCGTCAACCTGGCAGGGCTGGGACGTGCAGAAGCGCCCGAATAAGTCGATACGCTTGAATAGATGACTATACTCAGATAATTCCTCAGAAAGACTTAAGGTTTTCGTGTTCTAAATTAGACATTCGAATGTTAGGCATTTATCCTTGTACACGGTAAACTTAAAAACCGAATGCCTAAAAGCATTCGCGTTTCACGGGGCGTGGCGTAGCTTGGCTAACGCGCCTGCTTTGGGAGCAGGAGATCGCAGGTTCGAATCCTGTCGCCCCGACGTGAGGCGGGCGTCGCGTATGCGGCGCCCTTTTCCAGTAACTAACTGCGGTTCACAGGCTTGTGCCGCATCCGACTATATGAGGAGAACACAGACGTGAAGACCGCCGTCGAGAAGCTCAACCCGACCCTCGCGAAGATCGAGGTCGAGGTTCCCTTCGCAGAGTTCAAGTCCTACCTGGACCGCACCTATAAGAACCTGGCTCAGCAGATTAACGTTCCTGGGTTCCGTAAGGGCAAGCTGCCTAAGCAGCTCATTGAGCAGCGCACAGGTTACGACTACATTGTCGAAGCATCTCTGAACGACGCCTTGAACGACTTCTACTCACAGGCATTGGGCGAGAATGAGCTCTCCCCGCTGGCACAGCCCGAACTTGATGTGCAGAGCCAGCCCACGGTGAACGATCGTGAAGCAGACGTGAAGCTGAACATCACCGTGACCGTTCGTCCTGAAATCGAGCTTCCCAACTATGAGGGTATCGAGGTTGAGGTTGACGAAATCAAGGTTACTGCAGAAGACGAAGAGCAGGCTCTTGAAGCTCTGCGTGAGCGTTTTGGTACCTTGAAGAACGTTGAGCGTCCCGCAGCTAAGAATGATTTTGTCACCATTGACATCACCGCTGAAATCAATGGTCAGGAAATTGACGCAGCAAACGACCTGTCTTACCAGATCGGTTCCGGCACCATGGTGGACGGTATTGATGAGGCCCTGATCGGTCTGTCTGCGGGCGAAGATGCAACTTTCGAGACCACGCTTTCCGGCGGCGATCACGCGGGGGAGGACGCAACCATTAAGGTGAAGCTCTCCGCTGTTAAGGAGCGTGAGCTTCCTGAGGTTGACGATGAGTTCGCGCAGCTTGCTTCTGAGTTCGATACTGTTGATGAGCTTAAAGCAGACATGAAGAACCAGGTTGCCGAGGCCAAGGTCTCTGAGCAGGGCGCACAGGCACGCGATAAGGTGCTGGCTAAGCTCATTGAGATGATTGAGGTTCCCGTACCTGAAAAGGTCATTGAAGAACAGCTGGAGCAGCACTTCAACAACCCCGAAGCCGGTGAAGACCACGATACCGAAGAGCACCGTCAGGAAGTTCGTGAGAACACCGAGACCGCCTTTAAGAATGAGATGGTGCTTGATGCTATTGCTGATGCTGAAGAAGTTGAAGTAAACCAGAATGAGATGATCAACTACATCATCACCATGAGCTCGCAGTACGGCATGGATCCGAACCAGTTCGCACAGATGCTTGACGGTTCCGGCCAGGCTGGAATGCTTGTGGGCGAGGTACGCCGCTCCAAGGCTCTAGGCGAAGTTCTTAAGAAGGCTGTCGTCAAAGACACTAAGGGTAAGGCTGTAGACCTTTCCAAGTTCCTCTCTGAAGGTGAAGAAGACGAGAAGTAGTCCTTCTCTCCGCAGATACCTATAACGGATGCGGGCGTGCATGTGCAGGAAAGAATCCTGCGGTGCACGCCCGCATTGTTGTGTTAAGTTTTGGTACATGCCCCAACAGAGGAAATAGATATAATGCGCTGAGGGTTGAGTGACGTTCGCCCTTTGGCGAACTACGGCGAAACTCCGCCCGAATACAGCCGTGACCCGGTATTGTAGTAGCAATGAATATTTTCACGGGCCCGCATGGTAGGGAGCGCGTGAAACCCATCGAGAAGAAGAGGGAAGATGTCTAGCTACATGCCTCTGCCTATTGGGTCTGGGAATAACACCCCGACTATGGCTGCTAACCCCGTCACAGGGCAGGAAGATTACGTCTATAATCGTCTGCTCAAGGAGCGTATTATTTGGCTGGGGTCTGAAGTAAGGGACTCAAACGCAAACTTAATTTGTTCACAGATGTTGTTGCTATCGGCTGAAGATCCCGAGGCAGATATTTACCTGTACATTAACTCTCCCGGTGGCTCGGTGACCGCTGGCATGGCTATTTACGACACAATGCAGCTCATTCCGAATGACGTGGTGACTGTAGTAACCGGTATGGCTGCATCTATGGGACAGTTCCTTCTGACAGCAGGTGCCATGGGCAAACGTTATGCGACCCCCAACGCCCGAATCCTGATGCACCAGCCGCTTGGTGGTATTGGTGGTACCGCATCCGACATCCGTACTCAAGCAGAACTCATCTTAGATATGAAAAAACGTCTGGCAGAGATCACGGCTGAACGTACCGGTAAAAGCCTTGAGACCATTCTGAAAGACAATGACCGTGATAACTGGTTTACCGCTGAAGAGGGCTTGGAATACGGCTTCTTCGATCACATCGCACTATCCACTGGCGGTAATCTGACCGCCGAGGGTAAGTAAAGAGGGGAAATACACATATGAACTACCTACCTCAAGATTCTGCACCGCAGATGCCCTCGAGCCGTTACGTGCTCCCCAGCTTTGAGGAACGTACCCCCTACGGTTATAAGCGTCAAGATCCGTACGCCAAGCTATTTGAGGATCGCATTATTTTCTTGGGTACCCAGGTTGATGACGCTTCGGCAGATGATATTATGGCTCAGCTTCTCGTGCTTGAGGCTCAAGATCCCGATCGCGATATTACCCTGTACATCAACTCTCCCGGTGGTTCTTTTACAGCAATGACCGCCATCTATGACACCATGCAGTTTATTCGCCCCGAGATTCAGACCGTATGCTTGGGTCAGGCTGCATCGGCTGCGGCAGTGCTTTTGGCTGCTGGAACCCCGGGTAAGCGTTTGGCTCTTCCGAATGCTCGCGTGCTTATTCACCAGCCCGCCCTAAGCGGACAGCAAGGCGGACAGGCATCTGACCTTGAGATTCACGCGAACGAAGTTATGCGTATGCGTGAGTGGACTGCACAAACCCTGGCCCTGCACTCCGGCAAGACCTATGAGGAAGTTGACCGTTCGATCGAGCGCGATAATATTCTAACTGCTGCTGCCGCTCAAGAATACGGTTTAGTGGATAAGGTACTGGATTCGCGTAAACTTAACAAGCCTGCTACCAATACTGCTACGTCGCACGATTAGAAATATGAGTGTAGTCCTTTCTGTTGTCTAAACGTATATACGATTACTATTAGGTGCCGCATCCTCAAAATTGAGGATGCGGCACCTATACGTTATACCCCAAAAAGTACATAAAACCTCAAGTTACACAGCGTCATAATTGTCAAATTACATCGAATACGACACGCCGCATCACAGTGACAGCCTGTCTTCACACCTCAGCGAAAAACTAGGGTAGCCTGGTAACAAGCACCTTGTGATAGCTTGCAAACACTCGTAGAAAGGAGAGGGCGCGTGGCTAACACCGACAACACCGGTGGTACGGAAGAAAACAAGAAAACTGTTGCTCCGGGTATGCGTTGCTCATTCTGTTCTAAGACGCGTACCCAGGTTTTCAAGATTGTGATCGGTCCGCATGTCTCCATTTGCGATGAATGTATTGCACTATGCAACGAGATTTTGCATGAGGAACGGCAAAAAACAAAGAAGCCGCAGACCAAAAAGATCAAGAAACTCGCTACTCCTCGTGAGATTTACAGCTATCTGCATGATTATGTGATCGGTCAAGATTCTGCAAAACGCACCTTGGCGGTGGCGGTCTATAACCACTACAAGCGCGTCCATGACTTAAACAATCCGGTACTTCACTCCCGAACCCTTTCGGCAACTGCGGGTGAATCCGTAGACCTGGGAAAATCTAATATTCTGATGATTGGTCCCACCGGCAGCGGAAAAACCTATCTTGCGCAGTCTCTTGCAAAGAAGCTTGATGTTCCTTTCGCCATTGTCGATGCTACTACGCTCACCGAAGCTGGGTACGTTGGCGACGATGTCGAGAATATTCTGCTTCGGCTTATTAACGCCGCCGACGGTGATGTCGAAAAGGCGCAGAACGGCATTATCTATATTGACGAAATCGATAAGATTGCCCGCAAAGGCGGAGAAAACCTATCTATTACCCGCGATGTCTCGGGGGAAGGCGTGCAGCAAGCGCTTTTGAAGATTATTGAAGGTACTCTGGCAACGGTTCCTCCAGAGGGCGGGCGTAAACATCCGGCACATACCAATCTTGAGATTGAAACCTCAAATATTCTCTTTATTGTCGCTGGTGCTTTCGATGGGCTGGAAGACAGGATCTTAGCCCGCACCGATCGAACCAGTATAGGCTTTGGGGCCGAGCTGACCGCCGCACCGGATACTGATCAGACGCTTTCGCAGATCATGCCCGAAGATCTGACCCATTACGGTATCATCCCTGAGCTAATCGGTCGTTTGCCTGTGATCTCTACGTTGAAAGAGCTCACCACCGAAGAGCTTGAACAGATTCTTACGAAGCCTAAAAATGCTTTGCTGAAGCAGTATAAGCATCTCTTTGCGCTTGATGGCGTTGAGCTTATCTTTGAAGATGATGCTTTGCACGCGGTCGCCGAGCTCGCAGAAACCCGTAAGACTGGGGCACGCGGGCTACGCTCCATGATGGAGGGTATTCTGCAGCCAATTATGTTTGAGGTTCCTGACCGTCAGGACGTTACCTCCGTGGTAATCACAGAAGATACCGTGCGCACCGGTGCTGAGCCCGTATACGTTCTTGAAGCTGATGAAAAGTCCTCTAAGAGTGCTCGTACTCGTGCCAAGAAGAAGGCTGCGTAGGTTATTCGTGCAGGTGAGAACCTGGTGGAATATTGGAGGTCTCGATGAGGTTTGAACTTATACAATGATGAAAGGAAATACCCTCGTGACAACAACCGTTGATTTTTGGTTCGACCCTACCTGCCCGTGGTGTTGGATTACCTCGCGCTGGATTGGCGAGGTGCAGAAGGTGCGTGATATTCAGGTACATTGGCGCCCATTCTCACTCGCTGTTCTGAATGAAGGACGCGAGCTTGATCCTGGATACCGCGCTATGATCGACAACACCTGGGGCCCCGCCCGTGTAGTGGCTGCTGCCCGCGAACTCCACGGTGACGACGTTTTGAAGGCTCTCTACGATGCTCTGGGAGAGCAGATCCACCATCAGAAAAACATCTCTGAAGGAGACAAATTTTTGCCTGCTATTGAGGAAGCTCTCAAAGAAGCGAATTTGCCTGCGGACCTGATTCAGTACGCTACCACCGACGAATACGATGCGCAGTTACGCGCCTCGACAGCAGAGGCGCTTGATAAGGTCGGCGATGATGTTGGCGTGCCCCTTCTTGCGATTAACGATGTAGCTTTCTTCGGTCCCGTGCTCTCGCCCTCACCGCATGGTGAAGAAGCCGGTAAGGTCTTTGACGGCGCCGTAGCAATGGCATCGTATCCTGGGTTCTTTGAACTCAAGCGCAGTCGTACCGTGGGACCTATCTTCCACGGTGAAGATGGGTAGTAGATTTACCATGTACTATAGCTGAGCCGTTACGCTTTCTCTGGAGGAGCGTAACGGCTCAGCTATGCGTATTTAATTAGTTACTCGTTTGCTTTCGCCGAGAACCCCGATGCCGCAAGCGAATATCGCGCATATGGAATGTGCGTGCAGCCGTATAGCTGACCGCCGCATCCGAGGTGAAACCTAGCATGGCAAAAACACTGACTCCAAGCTGGAAGAAAAGCGCACTCAATGGCATATGCTGGTGCCCCCAGATAACACCGCCAGCGGTTACTGTAAAACTCACCGCAAGGAGTAAGAGAACCAGACGACGAGCCTTCGACGAACCCCGGAGCGTACTCCAGAGCAGAAATAGGTGTACGAGAGAGAAGACAAGAGTTACCGCAAGAAGCACACCGCTAAGCACCGTCAAAAATGTTTGCCCCTGTTCCCCAGCAAGCAAGGCCGTAATTTCTTCACTCGCATCGCTTCTGAGTACCGTGCTGCGTAATTCCTGATGATTAATTACAGTCAGAACAGCGTTAGCAAGCTCTAAGAGAGTTGAAATAATCATCATCACAGAGGCTATCAGCAGACCCGCAGGCATCTCATAAGCTAGGTCATGAGCGCTCGCCAAGTTTAGGTCTTTAACCTGGCGCGGGTCTTTCACGCCCTCATTGCTTAGCGTGATAATAGGTAGCGCGCCGTCCGTACGAATTGTATCTCCACCACCGTTTCGAGAGTGGTAACCGGTCGAAAAATCTTCGATAATATCTACCCGTGTGCTCGGATGCGCATACTGAATAGACTCGACAATATAATCACGCTCAAAATCCGTATCGGCATCGATCCGATGCGTCACCTGTAGGGTGAAAAAGCTAAAGCCGACCCCTGAATCGTAGGTTCCTGCCGCCAGCCAATCGACGCGATGGCCACCGGGAAGCAGCCAGCCATCTGGAGTTCGCCAAAACCGCACATGGTGGCGTTTCTCCGGGTTCCCGTCAACCTCCTGCTGATACGCAAAAGACTGTACTCGCCCAAAAATCTTGAGAGGAGATACCGGTGCTTCACTATAGGATTTTCGGGTAATTGTCGAAACAATAATCTTCCAGCTGGAAACCAAAGTGACTTCATCTGCGCGAGTCCAGCCAGCGTCCTGCATCACCTGGTGAATTTGCTCTTCTGAGCCGATAATACCGATATTGACGGGGTCGCCTAATAATCCATCCGGGGTGCGGGTGCGCCCAATAAAATAGTCGGGAACATAGATGCGCGTCATGATCGCGTGAAATCGGGGGAGCGTCAAATAAGCGGTGACTGCCCAGAACGAAAGTGCAATCGGAATGCCCCACCAAGAATGTCCCACGGTATTAAGCAGGATCAGAACGGTAAGCACCACAGAGGCTATACCTGCCAGCGTAAAAAAAGCCGTATCCCAAATACCAACCCAGAAGGTCCTCGGAATAATATCCTTATGCTCGCCGCGCGACTCAAAGTCGCCCCGATACACTGGAGGAGATGCTGGAGGCGCGACCGTTACAGGTTTGCTCGCCTTAACATGTTCTTCTGCTACACCCTCATTAATAATGTCAGAAGGTTTATGTGACATGGGGATTCCTTCTGCCTGCATAATCTGTGCGTTTGCGCGTTCGGCGCTTATGTGAATTCTACAGGCTACCATAGGGCGGTGCGCAATAGGGCGTCGTTTCGCTGAACCGTTCCCCACCGTATAAAAAATGCTGGAGCGAAGAACCTAAGTCTTCGCTCCAGCACGGAGTCTATGCCATGCGGCATATCCAGAAACAACGTGAGAACGTGGCTGTTCTAGAGAGACTACTCGGCAGCTTCTTCCACAACAAGCACTACGTCACGAACTTCAAGTTCGCCTTCCGAAGGTACCAGAGAAACCTCGCGAGCGTTGCCTGCCGCCCGCAAATCCTCAAGACCAGACTGGATGCGCTCCAGCTGCTCCTGAGAGGCGGCAATCGTAGCAGATTCAACCTCGGTACGCTGCTTAACCTTTGCGTCACTCTTCGCCTTACGCAGACCGCCGAGTGCTTCTGCGACATCGGGAAGGACCTGCTTGAGGTTCTCAATCTGGGCGGGGTTCACATCAGCAAGTACCCACTGTGCCGAAATACCGGCTGTTGGGTTGTTTGCTGCATACTCCGCTAATAATGCACCTTCAAGAACCGGCAGAGCCTGAGGCCAGGATGCGCGGTGCACGCTGCCCGCACGCCACCACGACCAAATCTCTTCGGTCACAAACGGCAGGAAAGGCGCGAAGAGCCGCAGAAGCGCATCCAGAGTGGTGGCGAGAGCCGCCAGCACGGAAGCCTGCTCGGTCTCGCCGCGAGCGCCGTAGGCGCGGTCTTTAATGAGTTCCACGAAATCGTCGGTAAATGACCAGAAGAAACTCTCCGCAATCTGGAGGGCACGAGCGTATTCGTATTTCTCGAAAGCTGCAGTTGCTTCCTCAATGAGGTACGCCAAACGCACAAGCAAGGAGCGATCCAGCGCGTTGGTAAGCACCTGCCCCTGCGACTGCGAGGTAATCACTGACTTCTCGGTAGCGCCCAGATTCAGCACGAATTTTGAGGCATTGAGAAGTTTAATCGCTAGGCGGCGACCGATCTTCATCTGGCCTTCGTCATAGGCGGTATCAGCGCCCAAGCGGGCCGAGGCCGCCCAATAACGTACCGCATCCGAACCGTATTTATCGAGTACATCGTGCGGGACAACAACATTGCCCTTGGACTTCGACATTTTCTTGCGGTCGGGGTCAAGAATCCATCCCGACAGCGCGGTGTTATACCAAGGTACAGAGGACGCGAGGGTTTCGGCGCGCACAGCGGTGGAGAAAAGCCAGGTACGAATAATATCGTGTCCCTGCGGGCGAAGATCCATCGGGAAGGTCTTCGCGTGCAGCTCAGGATCTGTAGCCCAGCCGGTTGCAATTTGCGGGGTGAGTGAAGAAGTAGCCCATGTATCGAGAACATCTGGATCGGCAATAAATCCGCCAGGTACACCACGCTGGTCTTCCGAATATCCGGGGGCAGTCTGCGAAGCCGGATCCACAGGAAGCATATCCTCAGCCGGCAGAATCGGGTTTTCATAATCCGGCTCACCCTCAGCATCAAGCGGGTACCAAAGCGGAAACGGAACGCCGAAGAAACGCTGACGGGAGATCAGCCAGTCGCCGTTAAGACCTTCCACCCAGTTTTCGTAGCGGCTGCGCATAAAGGAGGGAACCCAGTTGATTTCGCGTCCGCGCTCAATAAGCTTTTCGCGGCGCTCGGCGTCGCGACCACCGTTGCGAATATACCACTGGCGTGAAGCCACGATCTCAAGGGGTTTATCGCCCTTCTCATAGAACTTGACGGGGTGTTTAATCTTTTTAGGCTCGCCCTCCATCTCGCCAGTTTCAACAAGCATTTCAACTACGGTCTTCTGACCGGTAAAGACTGTGGTACCCGCCATGCGTTCGTAGCGCTCGCAGCCTTCGGCAGAGGTAATCCATTCGGGAGTCTCGCGGGAGAAACGGCCGTCACGCCCGATGAGGGCTCGGGTCGGAAGCTGCAATTCGCGCCACCATGTAACGTCGGTGGTATCACCGAAGGTACAGATCATGGCGATGCCAGCCCCTTTATCGGGCTGAGCCAGCGGATGCGCCATCACCTCGACCTCAACGCCGAATAGAGGAGAAGTCACTTTCGTTCCGAAGAGCGGCTGATACCGTTCATCATCGGGATGCGCCACCAACGCCACGCAGGAAGGCAACAGCTCGGGACGGGTAGTCTCAATCCAGACTTTTTCACCATTTTCGCGGTGGAAGCTTATACGGTGGTAGGCTCCGTCGCGTTCCTTATCTTCAAGCTCGGCCTGCGCTACGGCGGTTCGGAAGGTAATGTCCCACATAGTCGGCGCCTCCGCCATATAAGCATTACCCGCCTCAAGGTCTTTGAGGAATGCAAGCTGTGAGACTTTGCGTGAATGCGCATCTATGGTGCGGTAGGTATGGGACCAGTCGACGGAAAGCCCCAGGGCTGTGAAAAGATGCTCGAAAACTTTCTCGTCTTCAACAGCGAGTTCTTCACATAGCTCAATGAAGTTATTGCGTGAAATACGTGGCCACTTTGCTTGGCTGCGGTCGGGCTTGGGTGAGCCATCGGCCTTGAGCGGAATCAGCTGGCGAAAATCTGGGTTATCGGGAACGGAAGGGTCGCACAGTACACCGTAGTAGTTTTGTACGCGACGTTCGGTGGGCAGACCGTTATCATCCCAGCCCAAAGGATAGAAAACATTCTTACCGCTCATACGCTGGTAGCGGGCAATAACGTCGGTTTGAGTATAGGAGAACATATGCCCCACATGGAGCGAGCCGGACGCGGTCGGCGGTGGGGTATCAATCGAATAAACCTGTTCGCGCGTCGTGTTCTCGTCGAAGGCATAGGTTTTCTGCTGTGCCCAGCGTTCGGAGAGTTTCTCTTCGAGGCCTTCGAGCGCGGGACGATCAGGAACGTTAATCTGTGCGGGCGAGTCTGAGCCCTGAGTATTTTCAGCCATAGGGGCTATTTTCTCATACTTTATGGGCTGTGGCGGTGTATCGCATAGCGTAGGTTGGCGCCTTTATGTTGAGTAAGTGTATAGATTCCTGTGTAGCGCAGAAATATCGGTTATCACGCACCATATGCCTGTGTTTCGTACTCTGCTAATGCACGCTCAACTCGTGCAATAAGCTCGCGTTGCGAGGAGAGAAAACGGCGCTGTTCCCGGCGTGGAAGATGCGAAAAATAATGATAGAACTTTGGGTCCCGATAGGTCTGTCCCAAAGAGGAAATGTAGATCGGAGCTCCAGGGGCGACGCGTTCTTGCACGGATTTGCTCGGCCCGAGCACGAAGCTGCTCGCGGCGGGTATAGAGAGCATTGCATCGTGCGCTGCGAGAGCGAAACGCTAAAAGATCCATAGGTATATCTGTAGTTTCCGTGCCTTATGTGATGTATTTATCTATTCACCGTGTGTTATCTCTCGATTCCCTATCACAAGATACCGCATAAGAGTAGACTGGTGAGTATCACACAGGAAAACTTTTCAAGGGACTTCCATGTTTGAGATATCAGCTCCTGTTATGACGGTACTTGCTCTTCATCTCGCGATCGTTGCGGTTTGCGTTTGGCATTTAACAACGCGAACCGGATACAACGAAGAGCGTCTGCACATGATACTTCCGCTTGTGCTTTTCTTGCCGGGAGCGGGGATTTTATACCTCATGTCAGCAAAAGCAGGAACCGTTCCTCCCGATACTACGAAGACGGGCAGCAGCTCTCGCCATTTTGAGCATCGTCTGGGTTTCCGCGACGGTAAACGTTCTAAATGGGGTTTTCCCCAGCGGAAACGCTAAAAGTACTGCGTTGTGCACCTTTAAAGGCAAGGTTCATGAGAGCGGGAAGAATGGATAATGCTATCTACTATCCCGCAGATGTGCGATGCGCGTGTGACTCTGTCAGCGCGTATTGCCTATCTTCCTATACGATAATTTTGTGTATGGCATCATAGATGAATAAGACTTTCACCACCGACGTGGAAAGGTAAGTTCATGATGCTAGACAATACTCGTATTCCTGCCAACCCATTTGCCCCCAACGCTTGTGAGGGTAAAGTTGCCGTCGTAACAGGAGCCTCCAGTGGCATCGGTCGCGCAACCGTTGAACAGCTAACGGCTACCGGATGGACGGTTTATGCGCTTGCTCGCCGTACCGAACGTCTTCGCACGCTTGAAGCAGAGACCGGAGCGCATCCTATAACCTGTGACGTTACTGATGAATCGGCAGTAAACGCAGCTGCAAAGCAGATCATAACGGAGCACTCACAGCTTGATGCGCTGGTTAATATCGCTGGGGGAGCGATCGGTCTTGATCGTGTTGCTGATGGAGACCCGGATGACTACCTTGCGATGTACCGCCTGAATGTGCTTGGAATTCTACATACGGTGCGTGCCTTTGCTCCCGCACTGAGGGCTCACGGTCAGGGGAGTATTCTGAACCTGACCTCCACAGCAGCCGAAGGCGGTTATGAAGGAGGTGCAGGGTATAACGCCGCGAAATTCGGTGCTCGGGGACTTACCGAGGCTCTGCGCCTTGAGGAAGCTGATCACAATGTGCGCGTCATTGAGATTCGCCCGGGTATGGTGCATACAGAAGAATTTTCATTGAACCGCTTGGGGTCTGCGGAAGCTGCCGAAAAGGTATATGCCGGGGTACGGAACCCTCTGGTGGCAGAAGACGTTGCTCAGACAGTAGTTTTTGCATTGAACATCCCTCACCACATTAATCTTGACCACGTGACTTTGCGTCCGCTTGCTCAGGCAAGCCAGTTCAAGGTCATCCGGTCTTCGTAGATATTTAAAGAGGTGCTACAGATACCGCGTGCAAAACTAAGGTGTCGCACGCGGTATCTGGCGTTCTTATTACTCCTTCAAGAGAAACCTGAGGTTTACTCCCAATATTCGTAATATATGCGCTATTGGTCTGATTTTAACGTGGATTAAGTAATGGTAAAAATAAATATTTGGTAACACTTTTGGGGTGGTGGTACAGTTTCTCATTGCAAGCCCCTCACGAATGCTAGTGTTAGGGCGTCACCGATAAATTGAGATGGGTCAATGAGTAACTGAATCTGGCACTCACATCACAGAAATATGCAGTAGCTCAACTCACATAACTTCAAAGAGGGAAACATGGCTCCAAAGAAGTCAACCCGTGTCTACGCACTCGCCGCCGCGACCGTTATTACAGCAGGAACGTTAAGCTATGTTCCTGCTACTTTTGCATCTGAAGCAGGTAGTTCGACCGGTTCAGATACCTCCGCTACTGAATCGACGCATGAGAATTCCTCATTGCCGCTTCAGACTATCCCTTGGGCAAAATCCAGCGCATCTGCTCAACCGGCAGGTGCTCAGGAAACCGCTTCTGCGGCCTCTACACAGGTGCCTGAACAGGAAAAACCGGTAAAATCCGAATCTCCGACCGCCTCTGAGACTGCTTCAGCCTCAACCCCTGAAGCTAAACCGTCTGAAACCCCTGCCGTCCCAGAACAGACCGAGAAAACCTCAAAGGCTACTCCCGGCGCAAAGGTAATCGGGGTTGAGAATGAGGGTGATGAAACCTCAGAGGGGCGCCAGAACGCTCCTAAGGTTTCTGTTGATTCTGCCACTATCTACACCGATAACGAATTTAGCCCTTTCACCGTGCGTGTCAGTGGTTTCTACGGTCCGCGCGTTGGTAGCTCTATAGAGGTTCGCATTCAGGAAGTAAATGCCCAAGGCCGCCCTGTAGGCGCCCCTCTTGCAACCGGTCGTGTCTCTGCCCAAGAACTCATTGATGGTACTGCTACCGCCACTGTGAACGTCAGCTCAAGCAGACTGAAAGGCAATAAGAGCTATGCAATTGTTGCTGTCAGTAACCCCGGCGGTAAAGATCACCTTGTAGCAGGTACCATCGTTGAGCTCAAGCAGCGCCGCGTTGCTCATACTGTAACGAGTGAGGTCCCGGCTCCTCAGGATTCTAGTAAGAAGGACGCCTCGACTGCCGCACCGGCGCAAACCGAGAATACCCAGGCGCCTAAGCCTACAGAGACAGTAACTCCCAAACCCCAAGAGTCCGCGGCTCCCACACCGAGCGCATCAACTGATACAGCGAAGAGCGAGGCTTCCAGCGCGTCTGAATCAGCTAGTGCAGCCCCCTCCAGTGCATCTGCTGAAGCTTCAGAGACCGCATCTGCTAACCCCTCCGCAACTCCTTCAGCTCCTGCCCCTGCATCGTCTGCGGAAGAAACCACAATGGATGTAGCGAATAAGGCTTCGCTGCGTGTCGATAGCGCACACTTCTCTGGCGATGCAGCAACTAACGTCGTTGTAGTCCGGGGTACTGGTTTTACCGGCGAACACGTCTCAGAAGGCGTTGAAGTTACTATCTTCGAATTGGATAGCGAAGGTAAAGCACAAGGCGAAGCCATCAAGAGCGTCTTTGTGAAACCCTCAGAAATTGTTGATGGTTCGTTCACTGCACAGCTGGAAGTCGAAGCTGCAAAGCTGCGTCCAGGGTACTCATACGGTATCGTCGCGATTAGCAATCCCAAGGATGAAGAACATGTACAGGCATACACAGTAGCGATGGTTTCTGATGACTCGCACCCGGCACCCGGTGGTGAGGATAACAATGCCAACGTCGCCGCAACCCGCCCCGGCGCTAAGAAGGCTGGACACAACAACGGCGGACAAGGCGGTGCAGCTGCTCTGAACGGATCTGCAGAAGGCGATGCAGTACAAGCTGAACCGAACGCCAATACTGGTAATGCGCACAGTAACTCGAGCTCTGCAGCTACGACCTCAGCCAATAAGCGTCACCTGGCTCGTACCGGTGCTGACGGCGTTGTACTCTTCACGACTCTTGGCGGCTCAACGCTGGCGGCAGGTACCGCTCTCGTTGCGGCTCGTCGTCGTAAGAAAGACAACGTATAAGAACCTCTGCGGTAGTCCGCAGGTTATCACATAGGGAAGCACACGAATTCCGTGTGTTGTGAATAGGTACAAGGATGGGTATCCGCATCGTACGGGTACCCATTCTTTATGCCCTTCTATAAGGTGGTAATTACCTTTATAGGTGAGTCGGGTTCTTCAGGCGCGTACACTTGAGCTATGTCTGTTCTCAATATTCTTGCGACCTCTCACGGTACCGACTCTTCAGAAGGGCGCCAAGCGATTGCCCTCGTGCGCGCCGAGCTTCAAAAGCTACTTCATGAACGAAGCACATCTGACGGGCGAGAATATAAAGTTCACGAAGCTTATGTCGACGTTCAGACACCGAGTGTAGATGAAGTCGCTCAAGCCTTACCGGATGACGAGCCTTGTGTTATTGTGCCGGTTCTACTGTCCACAGGATTTCACACCCAGGTTGATCTAAGGCGCGCTGCACGTACCAGCGGAGTTAAAGATATTCATATTGCTGCCTCTCTGGGGCCGGATGCGCGGCTTGCCCATCTTCAGCGAACTCGGCTTGAGGAATTTGGATGGCATGAAAAAATAGCTGCCGGTTCTGCCGCACCACCGATTGTTCAAGGGGCTGCAGGTTCATCCCGCCAAGATGGGCGAGCAGATATGCAGCGCGCCGCCGATTTGCTCGCAGAAGTTCTTCACACACCTACCAGAAACGCTTTTATCGCAGCAATTGAGCCGACAATAATTGATATAGCTCGTCAAGAGCAACCAAGGTTCGCGTCCCCGTACCTGCTTGCAGATGGATTTTTTGCCAAAAAGATGAGACGTGATATCGAGGCTGTTAGCGCTTCAACTATAGTGGCTGCACCGTTGGTATCCTCTCACGATATTGCCTCCGCACGCATTATTGCTCAGTGCGCTCTATCTCGTCTTGACGAGGTGCTGACCATCTCTGCCGAATAATACTCAAATACGGTCAAGCATATAAAATGGCTTCCGCCTTCGACAACTAGGAAAACGAAGACGGAAGCCACGTTGTATGCGCCAGAATTAGCGGATAATCAATCCACTATGGAGCAAGTTTCTGAGCGGCAGAGAACTCAAGACGTGGATTGCTCACGCAGCCGTTCATGTACATGACTGATGAACTGATGCCGATCGTCGCGTGCATAATAGACGACCTCACCAATGACTGTAATAGCAGGTGATTTAACGTCTTGGCAGTCTTGAGGAACTTGCTGCAAGGTCGTGACGATAACGCGCTCTTGGTTCGTGAAGCCCTTCTCAATGGTGGCCAACGGCATATCGCTTTCAACACCGCACGACATCATCTGCTCGATAGTATCCGGCAGAGTACGCACACCCATCAGAAGCACCACGGTACCATGAGCGCGCAACGTTGAAACAACAGCTTGTATATCGGTTTCATCAAGCCCCGAATGGCCCGAAACTACAGTAAAGATCGACGATACTTTACGCAGAGTCACGGGGATAGAAGCGCGGGCAGGCACCGCAATAGCGCTAGTAATGCCCGGAATAACCTCAGCATCCAGTCCGGCTGCAAAACAAGCATCTAGCTCCTCAGCACCGCGACCGTATACATATGGATCGCCGCCTTTGAGCCGCACCACGGTTTTGCCCGCGAGTGCATAGTCAATCATGAGTTGCTGGATGCGTGACTGCGGCACCGCATGCTTACCGGGTACTTTGCCCACGTCAATGATCAGGGCGTTTGGAGCGTATTCGGCAAGCTCTTGTGGAGCTAAATGGTCCAGCAGCACCACATCGGCTTCACCGAGAGCCCGTGCAGCACGCAGGGTCAGTAAATCAAGGGCACCCGGCCCGCCCCCAGCGATATACACCTTACCGGGTGTTTCCGCACGGGGGCCAGGGGAAGGAACCTCACGGTCGGCGGAGCCGATAGAGCTGCCAGCCAGGACCTCGTCAATCGTTGCAAATTCGCGCGGCGGAAACGGCGGAATTTTAGGTGACATGGGCGGTCCTTAGGCTTGTGCCGGAACGGGGTTATGCGCGCTGGGCGGGCCGACCGGGATTTTCGCACCGGTTACCAGGACCGTGTTGCCTTCGCCCTTCTCAGCTGCAGCGATTTCCTCGGGCGTTGCGGGGCGGATCTGTTCACGCTCTAGCACAAACAGGTGTGCGGCCTCATCGCTGCCATCGGGCTCGTTAATGAAGGCGCGGAAACGGCGCAGACGGCGCTCGTCCTTGAGGGTGGCAGCCCATTCGTCCTGGTAAGAATCCACGTGGCGCTGCATATCACGTTCCAGATCCTCACAGACGCCCAACGAGTCATCAATGAGTACTGATTGCAGGTGGGCTAAACCGTCGCCGTGCTCTTCGTCAAGGTCTTCGAGCCATCGGGCAGTACGCTGTAGCTTATCCGCTGTGCGGATGTAGTACATGAGGTAGCGGTCGATGTAACGAACAACTTCTTCACTGGAGGCATCCTTGACGAACAAGCGCCCATGCGCGGGGTTCGCGCCGCCGTTACCACCAAGGTATAGGTTCCAGCCGTTGGTGGTGGCGATCAGGCCCACGTCTTTGCCCTGTGCTTCAGCACATTCACGGTTACAGCCGGAGACACCAAACTTGAACTTGTGGGGTGAACGCAGACCGCGGTAGCGATTCTCCAACTCGACGGCCATACCCACCGAGTCTTGAACACCGTAGCGGCACCAGGTTGAGCCGAGGCAGGATTTAACGTTACGCAGCGACTTGCCGTATGCCTGACCGGACTCGAATCCAGCATCAACCAGCCGCTCCCAAATGTAGGGCAGCTGCTCCAATCGGGCGCCAAACATACCGATACGTTGCGCACCGGTGATCTTGACGTAGAGGTTGAACTCATCCGCAACGGCAGCAATGACGGCCAGTTTCTTAGCGGGAATTTCGCCTGCGGGGATGCGCGGAACAACCGAATAGGTACCGTTCTTCTGCATATTTGCCAGAGCACGATCGTTGGTTTCCTGTAGGCCGCCGCGACCGGCATCGAGCACGTAGGAGTTGCGGAAAGATGAAAGAATGGATGCGACCGTTGGTTTGCAGATAGCACAGCCGTCGCCGCCGTGCCCAAAGCGTGCAATGACCGAATCGAAGTCGTCGAGGTTGGTAAGCCGTACCGCTTCCGCAAGCTCTGCGCGGGAGAAATCGAAGTGTTCGCACAGCGCCTTAGAGACGGTCATACCCATCTTTTTCATCTGCTGTTCGAGGGTTTTCTGTAGCATGGGCACACAGGAGCCGCACTGGGTGCCAGCTGTGGTGCATGCCTTTAGGGCGGGTACGTCGTGGTTGCCGTCGACCACTGCCTGACGGACTTCGCCGAAGCTAATGTTGTTGCACGAGCAGAGAATGGCATCGTCGGGCAGCTCTGTATCGGGAATACCGTCGCCGCCACCTGCCGCCGTGAGATACACATTGGGCTCTGCCGGGAGTTCTCGTCCCAGCAGCGGTTTGAGGGAATCGAAAGGAGCGGTGTCTCCCACGAAAACGCCGCCGAGGAGAGTCTTGGCGTCGCCGCTGGTCACGATCTTCTGGTACATGCCGCGTGCGGGGTCTGCGAAGAGAATTTCGAGGCAGCCTTCCGTGGTGCCGCGGCGGTCGCCGAAGCCTGCAACCTGTACGCCTGAGAATTTGAGTTTCGTGGCGATATCGAATTCTTCGACCTGAGCATCTTCGTTGCCGTTGAGCAGATTCTTGGCGACCGCATCCGCCATTGCGTTGGCGGGGGCAACCAGACCCCAAGTTCGTCCAAGTACGCAGGCTACTTCGCCGATAGCCCAGATATGCTCGTCGCTTGTGTGGCATGCATTATTGACGAGAATACCACCGCGTTCGCCAGTCTCTAGTCCAGCGGCGCGTGCCAGCTCATCGTTGGGGCGAATACCTGCAGCGAAGACCACGAGGTCTGCATCAATCTGGTGAATAACGGCTTCGTCCGAGGTGGAATCTGCTACGGAGACCGAAATAACCTCGCCTGAGGCATCTTTGTTGATAGCGGATATGAACGCACCGGTTTCGATGTCGATCCCGGTTGCTTTGATCTGGGCGTTGACCGCGTAACCGCCGCCCTGATCGACCTCCACGGAGAGAAGCCACGGGGCAACATCGAGGATGGTGGGTTCGGCACCAAGGTCTTTGAGACCTTCTGCGGCTTCCAGCCCGAGAAGGCCTCCGCCGACAACAATACCGCGCGGTGCGCGCCCAAGTTTAGTCTGCAACCGTTCAACTTCGGAGACCATGTTTTTAACATCGTCTGCGGTGCGGAATACATGGGCGCAATCTGCGTTAGGAATCGGAATGCGCACCGCACTTGAACCGGTAGCGAATACAAGCACATCGTAGGGGTAGTCTACGCCGTCTGAACCTTTAACAACGCGCGAGTCACGGTTGAGTGATTCGCCACGGGTATTGTTAACCAGGTTGATCGTGGACTCGTCCCAGAGCGCTGGGTCGCCAAGGGTAAGGTCTTTGTCGGTATCTTTGAAAAGCTGTTCGATAGCAACGCGGTCGTACGGAATATACGGTTCATCATTGAGAACGGTAATGGTGTCAGAGGCGCGTCCAGCGTCTTGGGCACCTTCATGATAAGCGCGTACAAAACGCCATGCTGCGGGTCCTGCACCGACGACCAGAATATTACGGGCGGTGTTCCCAGGGCCGTTCTGAGACATATTTGTCCTTCCTAGTTGTGTGTATACCGACTTCAGCAAAGAATGACCTGTCTCTAGGAACCGGCAATGCAGGAAAACCGGGAACAAACCTTGAGCCAGAACAACAAGAGTGTGGGATTATGTTGTTTTATGCGCAGATTCTTGCTTGTAAAAAGTCGCTGTTTTTATCTTACACAGAGGCTATACGACGAAAGTGCCAAAATCGGTATTTTTGAGAAAAATTTTAAGGAAATTCCTTGAAATATCTAGGGATTAATGGGTGTTTTTGACCCTAAGGATTGTTGTTTTAGGTAAGCCTAAACTCCCTAAAGTGCTGTGTTTTTAAGGGTTTTTCAGACCTTTAGTAGCTTAGGTATGTCATATTTTTATCTGTGGTTTTTATAGGGTAGACTCCAAACAGAACACACAAGAAATACTTGTGCTCTCGTATGCCGCCTTCTGTCTATGCTGATTTGATATGTAGCTCTTGACTGTGACCGGTTGCATAGATAGCACCTGTCGAAAGGTAGAGCCGTATGACTGAAAATGCCGCCGTAGCATCTTCCTGGGTTCGCATCTGTCCCGAAAGTGAACTCGAAGAAAATTGGGGCGAAGTTGCCCTCGTCAAAGGTCAGCAGTATGCAATCTTTAAAACTAAGCATGGGTACTATGCATGCGATCATCGTGACCCTAGTAGTCAGTCTCTTGTGATTGCTCGCGGCATTGTTGGAGAGAAAGACGGGCACTCAACTATCGCCTCGCCTCTTTATAAAGAGGTATACGATCTCACTACGGGTGAGTGTGTCTCAGGCGCTGACTATACGATCGGTGTGTACCCTCTAGAAGTGCGAGACGGCGATATTTACCTGCAGGTCTAATTCTTAGAATTTTGTTCTGTAACTTTTAGGCTACTCTCAGGTTGTGGGTACGAAAGTTCAGGGTCTTTTCAGACGCGGTTGTTACGGTGCAGAGTAATCACTCAAAAACATACGCATACTGAAAAGAGAAAACCAATGAATTCGCCATACACCACTTTCACCTCTACTCCTTCACGTCGCGCTACTCTTATTGGTTTTGGGGCTTTTGGGATTGCAGCCCTCGCCGGATGCGCCCCCTCCGTCAAGAGTGTTCAAAACTCGCCGAGCAACAGCTCATCCTCTTCAAGCTCTAGCGCTTCGTCAACAAGTTCACCCAGCGACTCGACCTCACCGGAAGAGTACGCAAAGTTCGTTGCTGACTGGAATAAATATGTGGGAGACATAAAACTTCCGACTAAAGATAAAGGCGGTTATACTCCCGCAACCAACACCGAGCCTGCAAAGAACGTTCCCGAACCTGATATTGACGAGAATGCCATACGCCAGAAGACCCTGGAAGGCTCATATAAGGCTCTTGCCGCCTATGAGGCATCATTCCTGTACGCGGTTCTTACCGGAAATTCTGAATATGCGAAGAAACTCAGCCATGAAGATGATCCGAATCTTCGACCACAATTTGACTTGTATCGCGACATTTATAACGGCGGTGGCTGGATGGAAGGGTACGACCTCAAGTGTTGGATTCTTGATAAAAGGCCTACGGTAGTGTTCGAATCCGATATCGTGGCTGTTGCTTGGAATTATGGTGAAAAATTTGAAGCCTATAAAGCACACCTTAGTAAGGAAGAAGTGGCAGACCAGCCAGCAGATACAGCGGATAACATCTATATGGTGACTATCTATGATGGTGGGTCCTGGAAGTATGTCACCAATACCTATCTGAAGCAAAAATATCCTCAGCTTGTTGAAAGTGGCAACAGTTCTTCCTCCGCTACCTAGCTACATTACTCTTACGGTTTTAGCCGCAGAACTCTCTAAAGTAATTTTCAAAAATTCTTCTGGCTCCCCGAATACTTTCGGGGAGCCAGAAGATAATAATTATGTAAAAATCCTCGACTGTACATTCCTTGAACTAACCGGATACATTAAGAAGCTTTCTGCCGAGGGAATTTAATCCTCCATTTCTACCCAAAACGTTATATGTAGTAGCGATGTGGCAGATGCCTTCAACATCTCTTAACGTCATATGCCGAGTGGTCTTTAGCCTGTTGACGGCACTTTCTGGCGGCGAGCGCGCGAGACGAATAACGCCCCACACAGCAGCAGTCCCCAAATGAGGAAAAGGGGACTCCATAAGTAGGTGTGCCCCGCGATGATTGGATTATCCAGGGAAGCTTGACCAGTTACTACACGCTGCCACCCCGCAAAAGTTCCACGGCCGCCCCAGCCTATAAGCACTAAAACGCCCACCCAAGAAACAACGCGAACCCATGCGTGCGCAGGCGGTCGTAGATGGTCTATAAGCGGCACAAGTGCGCCCGTAACTTTGGCGATAAACACGGCAGCCAGTAAAAACCGCACCGGAACGTTACCCTCTTGCTGTAGTTCGACAGCCATCGGCCCCACGGTATCTAACAGCCACATCCCGCCGCACATCCAGTAAAAGCTGGGTGCAGCGTGCAATAAACCTGCGATAGCGGCTCCAATAAACAGCGGTGTTCCGGCGGATCGCGCGCGGGTTTTCTTCATGTAATCCAGTCTAAAATCCGTCACCTCTTCCTATCTAGAGGGAAGTGTAAATATTGTGCAAAGATGTTTTCTGTTTCATAACCCCAAAAGTTATTGCTAATAGAACATAACGGATTGCTTTCTATGGAGAATTCCGAGATTCTGGGGCTTCCCGAATTAGCAACCGAGACGACTCTGCTTGCCGTGCACATGAAGAACGCGAGCTACACTTACCCGAGCAGAGCATTCAGGGGCTAGGGGCTTCTGTTAAAAATTTATGTTTTTCAGACTCAATAACCCCTTATTTCAGAGGGGGCGCCGAACTGGTGCGGAAGGTCAGAAGTGCATCATTGAGGAAGGAAGTCGATGTGGGGAGACCCGTGAACTTTCCCACAGCATTCTGGGCGTGTTCTTCAGAGAAACAGGACGTCCCATGTGCTGTATAAACGCTAGATAAACGAAAATTTTTTCGTTGACAGAGCACGTAAAAATGCATATTTAGTGGATGCTGGCAAGAATGACCCCAATATCTAGTGTCGAGGGTTAATATTCAACTGAAAGTGCATGAAAACATTGAGTATATCTGTAAAAACATGCATTTATGACACGCCCGAGATGCGTCACAGAGGTTCTGAAAGCGGGTAAAAATTGGGTTTTTTGTAGCTTGCACCCGTAGCTGCAAACCCCATAGAATGTAGATGTTTGCAAAGACCCGGCGATCACCGGCGAGCAATTCGGAAGAACAGACCGCACCTGCGGGACCCCACCTTTTCGCTGCGGCGAGGGGCGCCTTAGCGGAACAGATGCAGTCTTAGTAGACCCGGACGGTTAAGCCCGATACAGCTGTTAATAAGCGACTGATACTCGCTCAACGTGCCGCTCTCCGGGGGCGTAAGAACGTTCCTGATGAACAGTTCATAGCCCCGGGGGAGGTCGGTGCGTTTGTCTGTATCAGTAAGCAAGGTGGTACCGCGCCAGCATATACGCCCCATGAGGGGTGCACGATGAAGGCGTCCTTGCACCCGTTTGTCCATCCTCGGCAAAGGGTGCGGTTCACGTACCCAATGGCGGGAATCTGAACAGAAATAGGGCGCACTGCATGTCAGAAAATATCTACCCCAAGGTGAGCGCGTTTGAAGCCTCAGGCTACGGTGTAAGCGCATCACCTAAATTCCCTAAGCTCGAAGAAGCTGTACTCGACTATTGGAAGAAAGACGGAACCTTCCAAGCATCTATCGATAACCGCGAAGCCGGGCCCCACGGCGATAACGAATTCGTCTTCTACGATGGCCCTCCATTTGCAAATGGTCTGCCGCACTACGGGCACCTGCTCACAGGTTACGCGAAAGACCTTGTAGCACGTTACCAAACTCAGCGCGGGCATAAAGTAGAACGCCGCTTCGGCTGGGACACTCATGGTCTGCCTGCCGAGCTTGAAGCCATGAAACAGCTCGGCATGACCGATAAACAAGAAATCCTAGAGATGGGCATCGATAATTTCAATGATGCCGCGCGCGCCTCCGTGCTCAAATACACCAATGAGTGGGAACAATACGTTACCAGGCAGGCGCGTTGGGTGGACTTCGAGAACGACTATAAGACCCTCAACGTTGAGTACATGGAATCCGTAATCTGGGCGTTCAAGCGTCTCTACGATAAAGGGCTCACGTACCAAGGGTTCCGTGTTCTGCCGTACTGCTGGAAAGACGAAACCCCGTTATCGAACCACGAGCTGCGCATGGATGACGACGTCTATCAGGATCGTCAAGATCAGACCGTCACAGTAGCTTTCACCCTCACCGCAGACGACTCGCTTGCCGCCAATAAAAATATTGTCGCTGAACTTGCTGGTGTTGAGGCACTTGCCTGGACCACCACCCCCTGGACTTTACCCACCAACCAGGCGCTCGCCGTCGGCCCCGACATTGAATATGTCGTAGTTCCCGGTGCCGGTGAGCTCAGCGGACGGCGCTTCCTCATCGCAGCTGATTTGTTGGGAACCTATGCGAAAGACCTCGGGTATGCAGGGGAGAGCCCCGCCGAGGATGCGGCAGCCGCCATCACAGCGCGCTACACCGGCTCCCAACTAGAAGGTGTGCGCTACACTCCGCTGTGGGATTACTTCGCCGATGCCGAGAAATGGGGCACAGGAACCTCATGGCAGATTCTCGTTGCCGATTACGTAAGTACCACCGATGGTACCGGTATCGTTCATCAGGCACCTGCCTATGGTGAAGACGACCAGAAAGTTTGTGAATCCTACGATATTCCCGTGGTGCTTTCGGTAGATGAAGGCGCCAGGTTCCTTCCCCTATTCGGACAGCCTAGCCCTTCGGGGTCTACCGCACTTGCGGGTATCGCCGGAGTTCAGGTTTTCGAGGCAAACCGCACCATTATTAATGCTCTCAAGGCAGATGGTGCGCTCATCGTGGAGAAATCCTATGTGCACTCCTACCCGCACTGCTGGCGCTGCCGTAATCCTCTGATCTACCGCGCCATTACCTCTTGGTATGTGAAGGTGACCGAGTTCAAAGACCGCATGTCTGAGCTGAACGAGCAGATCAACTGGATTCCCGAAAATGTCAAGTACGGGCAGTTTGGTAAGTGGGTTGAGAACGCTCGCGACTGGTCAATTTCGCGCAACCGTTTCTGGGGTTCTCCTATTCCCGTTTGGGTTTCGGACGATCCAAATTATCCTCGTGTTGATGTATACGGATCGCTTGAAGAACTCAAAGCTGACTTTGGTCGCCTGCCGCTGAACAAGGAGGGGCAGCCAGATCTGCACCGCCCCTATATTGATGAGCTGACGCGTCCAAACCCTGATGATCCAACGGGTAAGTCTACGATGCGTCGCGTCGAAGACGTACTGGACGTATGGTTTGACTCCGGGTCGATGCCGTATGCGCAGGTTCACTATCCCTTCGAGAATAAGGACTGGTTCGAGAACCACTATCCGGCGGACTTCATCGTTGAGTATATTGGTCAGACCCGCGGCTGGTTCTACACCCTGCATATTTTGGCGACCGCACTATTTGACCGTCCTGCTTTTAAGAATGTTGTCAGCCACGGCATCGTGCTCGGCTCTGATGGGCAGAAAATGTCAAAGTCGCTGCGCAACTACCCGGATGTCTCTGAAGTTCTTGACCGCGACGGCTCAGACGCTATGCGCTGGTTCCTCATGTCATCGCCGATTCTGCGCGGCGGCAACCTGATTGTGACCGAGCAGGGGATTCGTGAAGGGGTACGACAGGTGATGCTTCCGCTCTGGAACGTCTATCACTTTTTCGCTCTCTACGCGAATGCCGCCAATAAAGGCGCGGGATATACGGCACAGGTGAAGTACGATTCGCAGCATGTGATGGATCGCTTTATTTTGGGTAAAACCCGGGAGCTGGTACAGCAGGTTACCGCGGACATGGACTCTTACGATATCTGGAGTGCCTGCGAGCATCTGCGTCTTTATGCTGATGCTCTTACCAACTGGTATGTGCGCCGCTCACGTGAACGTTTCTTTGACGAAGACCCCGATGCCTTCGATACCCTGTACACTGCTTTGGTGACGGTATCAAAGGTAGCGGCATCACTTCTGCCGCTCACGACCGAGGAAATCTACCGTGGACTGACCGGCGAGCGTTCGGTACATCTTGCCGACTGGCCTGCCGCTGAAGACTTTGCTGATGAATCTGAGCTGCTTTCGCTCATGGAAACCGTACGGGCGGTATGCTCTACAGGGTCTTCTCTGCGTAAAGAGAAGAAGATCCGTGTGCGTCAGCCTCTGCAATCGCTCACGGCGGCCATTGCCAACGAGCAGTTCGCACAGCTGGAAACCGCATTCGGCACTAAGGGCGCCGACTATTTCGCCAAGATTGTGAAGGACGAGCTGAACCTGCGTGAGGTTATCCTCGTGAATGCACAGGACGCTAACCCTGCCGACTACGGTATCTCGCAACAGCTGAAGGTGAATGCCCGTGCCGCAGGTCCCCGCCTTGGTAAACAGGTTCAGACAGCTATTAAGGCATCGAAATCTGGCGATTGGACAATCGCCGAAGACGGTACCGTGACCGTTGCTTTCGACGCCATCGACGGTGGGCTTGCATTAGTTGACGGCGAATATGAGCTGGTAACCGTGGTAGCATCCTCGGACGACGGTACCGAGCGTGAAGCGGCAGCCGTGCTGCCCGGCGGTTTCCTAGTGCTGAACATCGAATTAACCGATGAACTTGTAGCAGAAGGTATTGCCCGCGATACTATTCGCGCTATTCAGCAGGCCCGTAAAGATGCCGGACTGAATGTCTCTGACCGCATTAACCTAACGGTGAGTGCCCCGCAGGACACCCTGGAGGCTCTGCGCACCCACGAGGAACTGGTCACTGGCGAGACCCTAGCGGTTTCCCTGGACCTCACGGAGGGCGAGAGCCTGACCATTACGGTCGCAAAGGCAGCATAGAATAGGGGCAATATAGCCTCTAAGCCGCCCCGGCACATATAACACACCGCGGTATGTACCGTGCTGGGGTGGCTATACACCCAAATATATATCTGTACATAAGGCAGAATCCTGGTAAAGACGCTGGCCGCACAGCTTGATACCAGCCAAGGAAAGAACACTATGAGCGAGATGAGCTACCCAGCAATCCCGGACCCCGAAGGGGTTGAACGCGTCTACGGTGAATTGCTGGCACGCGCCCCCGAAAATAAGATGGCTCCCCGGCTGGATGCGGTTCGCCGAGCCGTTGAAATCCTCGGGGATGTGCACCGCGCCGCCCCGGTCATCCACATCACCGGAACTAACGGTAAAACCAGTACCGCCCGCATGATTGAATCGCTTTTGTTGGCTCATGATCTGCGCACCGGGCGTTTTACTAGCCCACATCTCGAAAGCGTTACTGAGCGCATCAGCATTAACGGTGAACCGGTGCCTGATGCCACGTTCGTGCGCGTTTGGGATGAAATTTTGCCATACCTCACTCTTGTGGACGAAGAATTTGCTGCACGTGGAGAACCAAAACTTACGTTCTTTGAGTCCATCACCGTACTTGCTTTCGCTATTTTTGCCGATGAGCCCGTGGACGTGGTGATTCTAGAAGTCGGGATCGGTGGTTCGTGGGATTCTACGAATGTAGCCGACGGTATTGTCTCCGTCGTGGCACCCGTTGGCCTTGATCATACCGATATGCTGGGGGATACTCTGGCTGAGATTGCAACGGAAAAAGCCGGGATTATTAAACCCGACGGATACCTTATTTCTGCGGCGCAAGACCCTGAAGTAGCGACCATACTTCTTGATACTGCTCGTAAGCAGAACGCCAAGTACGCCTTCGAAGGTGTTGAATTTGGTGTGGTTGAGCGTGACCGCGCGGTCGGCGGGCAGCTTTTGACTCTCCGAGGTTTAGCAGGAGAATACCCCGATATTGAGCTCCCCCTACACGGTGAGCACCAGGGGCAGAACGCATCATTAGCTCTTGCCGCAGTCGAGGCATTTTTCGGTGGGGATCGTGCCCTTGCGCGAGATGTAGTACTCGCCGGATTCGCCCAGGTACGTTCGCCAGGGCGGCTTGAGATGATTCGCAGCGAGCCTTTGGTAGTGCTTGACGCCGCCCATAATCCGCATGGGGTGCGCGCCGCATCTACGGCTTTTAAAGAGGCATTTGAACTGTCCCATGTGCATGCAGTCGTCGGTATTCTAGGCGAAAAAGACGCTCTCGGTATTTTTGAAGTACTTCGTGAAGAATACGTAGACTCAACCGATGCCACATTCCGGTTGTATCTTTCTGCCTCAGAATCTTCCCGAGCCATTGCCCCGGAAGAACTTCAAGAGATCGCCCTCGACGCCGGGTTCGACGAAAACATTATTACGGTATATGACCACCTGGATGAGGCTCTTGCCATCGCCATGGAGAACGCCCTCTTTGAGCAGGAAACTGCTGGTGTGTTGGTAACAGGATCGGTCACGGTCATTGGGGAGGCGCGTACCCTGCTGGCACAACCCGCCCAAGAATCCACTGCACAGCACAACGCCGAGCCTGAAGAACTCGCTGAGGCTGCAGAAACCGATTCCGATGAACTATTTGGCGAGATTATGGCTGAGCTGGCGGGGGAGGAACCTCGTGAAATCCCGTTAGAAGACTCATTGGGATTGCCTCTGGCAGACGGCACCGATAATCCTGAGGAAAGCTAAGACTATATGGCAAAAAAGCAGTTTATGACACGCGCTCAACGGGATTGGAAGCCCGGGACGGTTAAGAAACCACGTTCTACGAAAGTCATGTTTGCTTCCACCATTTTGGTACTCGAAGCATTCACGATTTTCTTCGGCACACTAGCCGTTTTCGGACTTCATTTCAACGATCCGAGCACTGTAAAAATTATAATCTGGGTTGCAGGTTTGGTTCTTGCCGGTGCGTGTATATTCCTACCCGCTAAGCTGGCAAAACCGTGGGGATACTCTGCTGGTTGGGTGCTTCAAGGCGCCATGCTTCTTGCCTCAGTCATTGCGTTACCCCTCTCGCTCGTAGTAACAATCCCGTTTGTTGCCTGCTGGTGGTATGCGCTACACGCCGGTACCCGCATCGATGCCGAAAACGAAATACGCGCCGCCGAACAAGAAGAATGGGAGCGTAAAAACTTACATGAGAGTGAGTAAGCAACGATACAGGCGATTATGCCATGATCGCTGGCAACACCAAGATATAGGTATAAAAATCCCTGTCTTTATGACGAGAAACTTAACCCTAGGCGCCGAACACGTTAGGATAGCTACAAAGGGTTTAACGCATCATACTGCGGCTGCGGTATGATGCGTCACTTATCACCACCGATAAACAGGTATATGTAAAGGAGCAGCACATGGGTGCCGTTGAGCAAACATCGGAAACCGACGATCTACTATCTGAAGATGTTATAGACTCCCAGGTTTCCTCTCGTGAGCGAGATACGGCAGAAGGATCGGAGCGTTCCTTAGCGATCTGGCTCTTTATGACGGGAGCTATAGCCCTGGCTTCATCGGCAACCCTTGTTTTTGAGCGTCTTCAGATTTTCGTGGATGCGGGGCATACCTCGGTCTGCGACATCAACGCCCTTCTTAACTGCGGCACCGTGATGCGCACCCCGCAAGCTGAAGCCTTTGGATTCCCCAACCCCTTCATCGGACTCATAGGGTTCTCCATCGTTATGACGATAGCCGCCTCCATGCTTGCAGGAGCTACCTTCAAAAAATGGTTCTGGGTAGCCACCAACATCGGCTTAGCGCTCGCTACGGCGTTTGTCTTCTGGCTCTGGTTTGAGACTACCTTCCACATTAACGCACTATGTCTTTTCTGCATGATCGTGTGGGTTATGACGATTACTATGTTTGTAAAGGTGACGGTACGCAATATTTCTCATAGCGTTATTCCTGCCCCTGAAAATATTCGTGAGAGTATCGGTACGTGGAGCTGGTTTACTATCACCTTGGTGCTCATTCTCATCTTTGGGATTATTGTGATCCGCTTCTTTGACGTGATCATGAATATGATGCGCTAATTTTTATGTGAACACAGTGAGGGTGGGTCTTCCATAATCTTCTGGAAGACCCACCCTCACTGTTATATGGTTTCAACTCTAAGACAACCAAAGAGCAATCTCACGGGCTGCAGATTCGGGGGAGTCTGAGGCATGCACCAGGTTCTTTTGCACACCCTCACCCCAATCACGTCCGTAATCTCCACGAATTGTTCCCGGTGCTGCCGTTGTCGGGTCTGAGGTTCCCAGCATTGTACGTACACCCTCGATTACACGATCTCCGCTGAGAACAGCGGCGACCACGGGACCAGAAACCATGAAATCCACGAGGGAACGATAGAAAGGCTTGCCTGCGTGCTCAGCATAGTGCTGGGCGAGAAGTTCTTCGGTGGGCTGAAGCATTTTCAGTCCTTCAATCACGTAACCCTTAGTCTCAAAGCGGCTCAAAATCTCGCCAATAAGCCCGCGTTCAACACCGTCAGGCTTTACCAGAATTAGGGTCTTTTCGGTCATAATTTTCCTCTATCTTGTTTGCGTTCATTCTGTAGTGGTTGCTCAATATCATAGGGGAAAGAGGCGCCGACATGTGTGCTTCAGCCAAGATACGCATCGAAATTTTTAAGAAGAGGCGTATAATCGTAGCGTTATTGTTCAATCACCGAGGAGAATCCGTGAAAGGCTTTGGCACAACATTGATGCTGGCGTCAGCAGTAATTTTTTTGGCGGCGCTACTCTTTCTGACCGCAGGAAAGTTCTCGATGGTGTGGGTTATTTTACTGATCGCAGCTCCTTTCGCTTTCATCCTCGGTATTCCCTTTGCCACAGGTTCCGGGCCAGAGTATCTGCCTAGTAACCCAAAACTGGCGCAGAAAGCACGCGAAAAACGTGATGCTGAACTAGGTCTCGGCTAGGTTTTACTCTCGTTATAAGCGCAATGTTGGTCACACCAATGTTGCGCTTTTTATGCATGTATGGGGTGTTCTGGATTGCACACGGTATAATGATGAGCGGTACATTTTTATGCCCCGCACGCATAAAAGATACCCAGTATATTGACCGAGAGAACGTGCACGCGCATCCGTCATAGCAAAAGTTCAGATAAGACGTTAGCGGATGATGACCCCAGGCATTGGCATCTTAGTGACATCTCGGTTAAACATACTGGCCGAGAAAATCATGAAGAAACGCATCCGCCGTATTTGCGGAGTAAGCCGACTTCGTGCTCGCCGTCTTGTACGCCCGGAAGCAAACGAAGGCAGACACAAAGAGCAGGCTTGAGCCACGTATTTCTTGGTAATTAGGCTTATGACACGCTAACGCGTCGATGCAGAGAGTTTTACGATGCGGCGTAAAATTCTTGAAGGAAGAAGAAAGAAAAGAATGGCTGACGAAAAGAACGCCCATCAATCTAGCATGAATATGGATGTTCTTGCTGACATGATCTCTCTCGCTGATAAACAGGATGTCTCCGGCGAGACGATGAGAACTCATCAGGAAAAAAATAATACCCGGGTTGAAAAGCAGGCAGATCCCCTGAAGGATAGTGAATCTGCAGTATCAGCAGAACCGCGTCGTAAAAACTCATCGCGCGCTAAGAAAGTTGCTGAACCCACGCCCGAAGACGCTGTTGCGGCTGGGTTAACGGATTTACGTAATCAGAAGGCTAAGCATGCCCCTGCACCAAGGAAGACTGTGGCTGCGGCCTCTGCCGAAGAAGTCGCGAACACTCTTGATACTCTTTTTACCCAAGCCGCCGAGTCTGCAGCATCAGCTGATGAAACTATGCCCCAACCCGAATCTCAGAAAACTGAAACCCGCGATTCTTCTGCCGAAAACCTTGCCTCTCCCGAAGTGGACACTGAGGTGTCCGAACTTGCCGAACAGACTGAGGTAGCAGAGCCTGTCTCTGATAACCGTGAAGAAGCCCAGACTGAAGAAGCTGCTCAAGAAGATAAGACAGCCATGATATCTTCGGAAGAAAACACTAAAGATGCTGACGAGCCTCATACCATCCAGTCAAAGGAATTAGTGGCAGAGAACGATGAAGACTCTGAGCCTCAAGCGACCTACGACGCTGAAGAGGATGAAGCTGAGACTTCTGAGCCGACAGACGAAGAGAGCGCTGCCAGCACATTCGAAGATGAAGAGTCAGACGAAGAGGAAACGGCGGAGCCAGCAAAAACTTTGCGTGACGTACAGAATGAGAAGATTGCGCAGTTGCGCGAATCGGTGCGCACGGGCGCTATGCCTCTATTCTATTCGCCCGAACCCACTGAGCTTTCTGAGCTTGCTTCTGCGGTTGCTGTGGAGCGTGAGCGTTTGCGTGCCGAGCGTTTGGAACAAGAGCGCCGCGACCGTATGGAGCGCCGTCGTGAAGAGGCAGCAGCTGAAGCTGAGGTGACGAGTCACCGCCGTCGCCGTCGCCGTCGTGGAACCGAAGATATAGAAATTGAAGGTAACGCCAATGACGAGGTCGAGACCGTTACCAAGGTCCGCACTCCTCGCCTTGCAGATTCTCATGCTTCTGACACCGTGACTGGCGTGCGTGGTTCTACCCGTCTTGAAGCTAAACGTGCGCGCCGCCGCGAGTCCCGGTCGCTGGGTCGCCGTCGTCACATCGTGACCGAGGCAGAGTTTTTGGCGCGTCGCGAGTCAGTAGATCGTCAGATGCTTGTGCGCCAAAAAGAGGGGCGCATCCAGATTGGAGTTCTCGAAGACGGCGTGCTGGCAGAGCACTTTGTCTCTAAAACCCAGCAGGATTCCTTGATTGGGAACGTTTACCTTGGCAAAGTGCAGAATGTTCTTCCGTCCATGGAGGCAGCATTCGTCGATATTGGGCGTGGTCGTAACGCTGTTCTCTATGCGGGTGAAGTGAACTGGGATGTTACCGGTCTTGACGGTGCACCCCGCAAGATCGAGAATGCACTTAAACCGGGCGATTCCGTGCTGGTGCAGGTGACCAAAGACCCAATCGGTCATAAGGGCGCGCGTTTGACGAGTCAGGTTTCGCTTCCCGGTCGCTTCCTGGTGTATGTGCCCGGTGGCTCAATGACCGGTATTTCACGTAAGCTCCCCGATACTGAGCGTGCGCGTCTCAAAAAGATTTTGAAGGATAAGCTGCCGGATGGCGCAGGCGTGATTGTGCGTACTGCAGCGGAAGGCGCATCCGAAGAAGAGCTGACCCACGATATTAATCGCTTGCGCGCGCAGTGGGAAGAGATTCAGGAAAAAGCGAATTCCCGCAAGGTGCTTGCCCCCGAAATGCTCTATCAGGAACCTGACCTGATGATTAAGACCGTGCGCGATGTCTTCAACGAGGATTTCACCTCTATGATCGTGCAGGGCCAGAGCGCATGGGACTCTATTGAGGCCTACGTGACCTATGTTGCCCCTGATCTGCTCTCACGCCTGCAGAAGTGGGAAGACGAAGATGATCTTTTCGACCATTACCGCATTAATGAGCAGCTGGCGAAAGCACTAGACCGCAAGGTATATCTTCCTTCGGGGGGTTCCCTGGTAATCGACCGTACCGAAGCTATGACCGTGGTAGATGTTAACACCGGTAAATTTACCGGTAGCGGCGGTAACCTTGAAGAGACCGTCACCAAGAATAACTTGGAGGCGGCAGAGGAGATCGTGCGTCAGCTGCGTCTGCGTGATATTGGCGGCATTATTGTTATCGACTTTATTGATATGGTGCTTGAATCAAACCGTGATCTTGTGCTGCGTCGTCTGATCGAGTGCCTGGGGCGTGACCGCACTAAGCATCAGGTTGCTGAAGTAACCTCGCTGGGTCTTGTGCAGATGACCCGTAAACGTTTGGGAACAGGTCTTCTTGAGGTCTTCTCTGAGCAATGTGACTCATGCGGTGGACGCGGTTTGCTGGTGCACGATCAGCCGTTAAGCGGACGTTCCGGCGGTGCCTCCGATTTCATTCACCGTCAAGAGCGCACCGAACGTAAGCGTTCACGAGCGGCTTCGCGCAATAATACCCGTGATGCCGCTGAGGGCGTGGACTCAGAGAAGGACGAGAAGAAGGCAGAGCGCCGCAACGCTATGGCCTCTATTGCTGCAGCCTCGCACTCGGCTGACGAGCTTGAAGCTGAGGACCAAGCAAACCGTAAGAAGCGTAAACGTCGTAAGCGCTCTCGTCGTACCGAAACTGCCGAGCTTTCGCTGGAGCAAGAGATTCAAGGCATCAAAGCGGGAGCGAAGGCACACCGCGAAGTCTCATCCCGTGAGGATAAGGTTGCTGAGGTAACCGAGACCGATTGGATTGGTGAGCAGGGTGACTTCACATTGGAACAGCTTGCTGGGGCATTCGATCGTGATTTGAACCCAGAACATGATGCTCGGTTTACCCGCGAGTCTTCCCGTTCGGAGGCTATCCGCGCTGGAGAGGCGAAGGCTCGTGCCTCACAGAAGGCTGGCCGCATTACCCGCAGCGAGAGCGGTGGATTTAAGTCAAATCAAGGTGACGAGTCTTCAGCAGAGCAGAAGTCGCCTCGCGCCGAGCGTGAGAATCTGCAGGTTGAAGATGTGCACGAGAGCCCGCGTAAGCGCCGCCGTTCGCGCCGTTCCTCTGAGAAGGAGCGTTCAGGCCGAGGGCAGGAGCAACGTGCGGAAGAGTCAGCTTCGACCCCCCGTGTAAGCGGTGTTATTGGCGGTGCGCCGCGTGTGTCCGGTGTGATTACCCCCGGCGGGTCTGCCTCTAACTCGGTTGAGACTCAGAATGATAAAGATGGTTCTCAGCAGAAGATAGCTGCGCCAGCTGCTTCATCTGCACCGCGTAAACGTCGCTCCCGTCGAGCCGCTTCGTCGGCGGGAGCGCAGTCGAAGGTCGTGACGGTGGACGCCACCGAGTCGGCTCACGGTTCGGTCGTGGCTTCGGCTTCTGTGGCAGATGCGAAAGCACCCGTCGAATCTGAGGCTCCGACTCTCTTCGGTATCGGTGTTTCTGCTGCAGATATTAAGCGGGTTGGTAAGGAAGACTAACCGTATATGATTCCTTGCCGCAGATGATGAATATAACGTTGGCAATGCAGGACTAGAGGCTGTATTGCCAACGTTATTTTATAGTTTAGGGATACAATTGCGCATGACCCCGCGCATACAGTATCCTTAACGATTGGTATTTATCTCAGTGAAGCCCTATCGACGCAGGGTCAGCGGGAGATACCGCTTCTGGTTTTCCCCCATAGTGAGGACTTCCGGAAGACACCACCGGCAGACCGAGCGCGCATCCAACTGGGCAATCCCACAAGGAGCGCGGGTCGCATCCACTCCTTATTACTCACCAAGAGAGATAAGATACCCGTGGAGCGCACAGCAATGAAAGCGCAGGCTGTCTGCACGTGTGAGATACGAAGAAGCAAGATGTCGAGAAAAGTGAGTCCCAAAGTGGCATACGCGATTGTACGCGCTGGCGGCCGCCAGGAAAAAGTCTCTGTCGGAGACAAAATTACCCTTGACCGTGTTGCAGGTGAACCCGGTAGCACCATCGAGCTGCCCGTACTGCTGCTCGTCGACGGTGACAAGATCACCGCTGACGCAAAGTCCCTGGCTTCCGCCAAGGTAACTGCTGAAAAGATTGAAGACCTGCGCGGTCCGAAGATCGTTATTCAGAAGTACAAGAACAAGACCGGTTACAAGAAGCGTCAGGGCTTCCGCGCTGAGCTGACCACCGTTAAGATCACCGCAATCAACGCGTAATCTTAACCACCGGATACAAACCTTAAGGTAGGAAAACAGAATGGCACATAAGAAGGGCGCAAGCTCCACCCGCAACGGTCGTGACTCGAACCCCCAGTACCTCGGTGTTAAGCGCTTCGGCGGTCAGACCGTCAATGCAGGCGAGATCCTTGTTCGTCAGCGCGGCACCCATTTCCACCCCGGCCTGAATGTTGGTCGCGGTGGTGACGATACTCTGTTCGCTCTGGCAGCAGGCACCGTCGAATTCGGTACCCGCAAGGGCCGCAAGGTCGTTAACATCCTGGCAGCAGCTGAGTAAAACTCGCTCACGCTAGGAAGAGGGGGTAGGCGAAAGTCTACCCCCTCTTACCATAAGATTTTCCGCATCTACTTGAGGATGCGCCCCTCGCCAAGCTCAAGCAATCTCGTGTATTTCAGACTTGTGCGAACCAGCAATTTACCAGAAGGAGAACACCCGTGGCAGAATTCGTGGACCGCGTGGTCCTGCATATATCCGGTGGTCACGGAGGCAACGGATGTGTCTCTGTACGTCGAGAAAAATTCAAGCCTCTCGGCGGCCCCAACGGCGGTAACGGCGGTAACGGCGGGGACGTGATTTTGCGTGTTGATAACCAAACCACCACACTATTGGAGTATCATCACAGCCCGCACCAACACGCTCCCAATGGAGATATCGGCCGCGGCGATATGCACCACGGCTACAACGGCGAAGACCTAGTGCTTACCGTACCTCAGGGAACCGTCGTCAAAGATCGTGACGGCAACGTGCTTGCCGACCTGTTGCATGTGGGTGACGAATATACTGCTGCACGAGGCGGCCAGGGCGGTCTTGGAAACGCTGCGTTGGCATCCACCAAACGTAAAGCACCTGGCTTCGCACTCCTCGGTATTCCGGGGGAAGAAACCGATATTGTCCTAGAACTCAAATCTATTGCCGATATTGCGCTTGTTGGGTACCCATCAGCCGGTAAATCTTCGCTGATTGCTGCTATCTCTGCGGCTCGGCCTAAAATCGCTGACTATCCTTTTACCACTCTTATCCCAAACTTGGGTGTTGTGCAGGCAGGTGATGTTCGGTACACCGTTGCGGATGTTCCCGGTCTGATTGAGGGAGCTTCCGAGGGTAAAGGGCTTGGCCACCGCTTCTTACGTCACGTTGAACGTTCCTCCGCACTAGTGCATGTGATTGACTGTGCCACTTTAGAACCCGGGCGTGACCCTATCAGCGACTTTGAAGTTATTCGCGGTGAGCTAGAAAACTATGCGGTAGACCCCACTGCTGGGGTAACTGTGCCGCTCAATGATCGTCCCCAGATTATTGTTCTCAACAAAATTGATGTGCCTGAAGCGCGTGAACTTGCCGATTTCGTGCGACCTGAATTTGAGAACATGGGGTACAAAGTTTTTGAAATTTCGACGGCGTCCCATGAAGGGCTTAAACCGCTCATCTTTGCAATGGCAAACCTTGTGGAAGAAGACCGTCAGAAGCGTGTTACTCAAGAAGATAATTCTACGATTGAAGCCCCAGTTATTCGCCCCCAGGGCTTCCGCTCCAAGAAAAAACAAGAATTTATTATTCGCCGCGAAGAACGTAATTTGGAGCCGCTCTTTCGGGTTATTGGGGAGAAACCGGAGCGTTGGATTCAGCAGACCGATTTCAATAATGATGAAGCTGTTGGTTACCTGGCGGATCGCCTGGCAAAACTGGGGGTTGAGGACGAACTCTTTAAATCCGGTGCCCGTGCCGGAGATGCCGTGGTTATCGGTGAAAATGATAACTCCGTGGTCTTTGACTGGGAACCCACTATGGTAGGCGGCGCTGAACTTCTGTCTTCCCCTCGTGGTACTGACTCTCGCCTCGAAGAGATTATTCGCCCCACCCGAGCCCAAAAACGTGAGGAATATAAGGAACGCATGGATGCAAAAGCAGAGGCTCGCGCCGAGCTTGAGCAAGAGCGCGTTGCGGGTGTGTGGACTGAATCGGTGGAATATCGCCGTAAGCTCAAGGAAAAAGGTAAAGCTGAAGGTATTAATATGCCTGAGGCCAAGCAATAGCCCGGTAAGCCGGGGAATTAGGCAGCCTGACGACGTGGAAGTTGTCTCAACTATCACGCATATATAGGCCCGTCGTTTCGCGTATTTTCGCCCCTAACCGGTAGCATAGAGAGTAGCTTAACCATCGAAAGGAAGCACACACATGAACTCGGTTGTCCTAGCAGCTCACGGTGCTGAGCACACTGCGGGAATGCTTAACGGCATCCCGACCTATGTTTACGGCATCGTTGCTGCCGTCGTATTTACCGTTCTGCTGCTTGTTACTCTCTCGTACAGCGGACGCGGTATTGTACGGCCCGATCACACACCGGAGCTCATGGAGGGTGACGAAGCACAGGCATTGCGTAGCTATAGCGAGAAGTATAACCACTAGTCGCTAAGGAAAGTATCGTGACTTTTCAAGCTCTGCGGCTCAGCCTTGAGTCGATTCCGTCGCGAACTCCTGGGCGTGTACGTTTAGGAGTTATGGGCGGCACCTTTGACCCTATTCACCACGGGCATTTAGTAGCCGCCAGCGAGGTTGCGGCGGTGTTTGATCTTGACGAAGTAGTATTCGTACCGACTGGTCAGCCGTGGCAAAAGACGGGGGAGAGGCACGTGAGCGATCCCGAGCATCGTTATCTTATGACGGTGATTGCGACTGCATCTAATCCACGATTTACGGTAAGCCGGATAGATATAGATCGTGGCGGCGCAACGTATACCTTTGATACCCTTAATGAACTACGTGCTCTGCGACCCGATGCAGATCTTTTCTTCATCACCGGTGCAGACGCGATTAGCCAGATCATGACGTGGCGTAATGCTCATAAGCTGTGGGAGTTGGCTAACTTTGTGGGAGTGACCCGTCCGGGACACGAGCTTGATCCTCCGTTAGGCGAAGGACGGCAGATTACCACACTTGAAATTCCCGCGATGGCAATATCGTCAACCGATATTCGCCAACGCGCCTCTAAGGGTGCCCCTATCTGGTATTTGGTTCCTGATGGCGTGGTGCAGTACATCAATAAGTATCGGTTGTATTCTCCTGAGGATGCTGCCACGCACTACGGCGGCGGGCTGCCTCGCCAGAAAGACTCAACAGATATTCAACCAACTAGTGAAGACAAAGTAATGGAACAAGAGGTTTTACATGGCTGAAGCTAAGGGCAAAGAAGAGAAGCCCTACAGCGAGGGAGACGCGTACCTCTACGAAACATACGTGACTGAGGACGGCATTGAGGTGCCGCCTCCCACGCGTGTGATGGGTCCGCGCCGTCTAGCACGTTATCGCGAAGACGTGGCGAACTATCTGCGCGCTATGGGTCGTGGCGAGCGCCCTAACCCTGTTGAGAATATGGGGTCTTTGGCAAATACCCACGATATAGATCCACGCGTTTTGGCGGTACAGCGTCGTTTTGCTGCACTCGCTACTCAGGGGTCTATTAAGCTGAATGCGAATGATGAAGAGAAACTGCATGAACCTGAGCCGCTAACCAGCACTATGCGTGCTCTTCGCCCGGAAGAGGTTAAAGCTAATAAGCCTACGCCAGCTGCTGCACCTGCCGCGCCTCCGACGCCTGCTCCTCAGCCACAGCCGGAAGATTCCCTGCTTCAGGACTCCCTCCATGTGGAGGCAGACGATTTGACGTTCACCTCGTCAATCCCGATTATTTCTCCTGATAATTCCCCGAAGATGCACCAGTACATGGTGCGCGATGAGCCTGTTGTCGAGGGTGAAGATACTGAGATCGTTGAGACCGAGGATCAAACTGTTTCCTCGCAGGCTCGCCCGGCAACTGCACCGCAGCCTACAGTAAAACCCAGTGACTCTAAAGCTCAGCAAAGCCGTCATACAGCTGATGCGCAGAGTGAAGCCGATGAGAACCGCATCAATGTTGCTCCTGTGCCGTTGAACCTTCCTTCACCCATCCGCGCGATGGATGCTCAGGGACTTGACCTGTCGGTTCTGGACGAGAAATCTCAGCAAGATAGCGCATCCGCTCAAGCTGGCTCTGAGGCTAAGGAACAAAACGATACCGTCGCAGCAAAGAGTTCGGCGCAGCATGCTCAGACTGGTGCTCTTCCTGCGCAGAAAGCGGCAAAGAACGGTTCTGTTAAACGAAAACCGTCGGCAACCGGCACTGTTCCTAAGATTCCTGCTCGTACTGGCTCTATGCCGAAGGTCTCGGATCGCACTGGTTCAACCCCCAAGGTGAAAGCGTCTGAGCAGAAAGATGCAGCTCCGAAGGTTGTAAACCCTTGGAATACTGTCCGTCTGCAGAATCCGATGAGCGCAGATTCACCGTCGCAGGCGTCCGAGCGCACCGGCTCAACCCCCAAAGTCTCACCGCGTACCGGGTCTGTATCGCGGGTGTCTTCTTCGCGTACTGGGTCTGTGCCTAAGGTACCTACTCGTACTGGTTCGATGTCGAAGGTCTCGGATCGTACCGGTTCGACCCCGAAGGTTTCCGAGCGTACAGGCGCCACCCCGAAGGTAAACGCGCGTACTGGTTCGCTCTCGCAGGTGAAGAAGTCTGATTCTACACCCACTAAATCTCCGGCAACGGGTTCTACCTCTGCTGTTAAGCCATCGCCTCAGAGTAAGGATGCAAAGCCTGTTGCACCTTCGAAGAATAAGCCAGGCTTTGATAAAGCTCTAAACGATGGCAAGAACCTGACGTCAGACCAAGCAACTGAACTCGCACAGCGTGTGTCTGCACGTACAGAAAAGGCGATGACCTCCTCGATTGCGAAGGTTAACGCTGCTAAGTCTCCTCGTAGGCTTGGAAATACTGCAAGTATGAAACAGGTTCCTGCAACGAATACGGATGAAACAGTGTCAAAGTACGAATCCATTGAGACAAGCGAAAATAAGTCCTTGTCCCTGCTGTCCTGGATTGTAATTATCGGGTGCATTATCCTAGCTATTCTGGGTGTGTATATGTTTATCTCCAATCAAAGGTAACGATTGGCATAAGCATTTGCTTGCTTTGGCGCCTGTCCGTCAGAGAAATCTGACGGCAAGAAAGGAAAAAATGACTGCTGCACAGTCCTCTTGTGAGGCTCTGCGCATTGCCGCCCGAGCGGCGGAAGAAAAACAAGGAACCCAGCTTTTTGCGGTGGATGCTTCTGACGCTATGGGGCTGATTGACGGTTTCTTGGTAGTTTCGGCACATAATGAGCGCCTCGTCAATGCGGTTGCTGATGAAATTGAGGATGCGCTTCGAGAACAGGTTGATTTGAAGCCTGTACGCCGAGAAGGACGTGCATCTGGTCGTTGGATTCTCCTAGATTTTGGGGATATCGTAGTGCATGTTCAGCATGAAGAAGATCGCGAGTTCTATGCTCTGGATCGTTTGTGGGCGCAGGCTCCGCGTATTGAACTAGGTGTTACCCATGAAGTTCCGTTTGATCTAGAAGGCGAAAGCGAAGAGGAAGCATCTCGGGTCGTTCCTGCTGACGAGTAACAATTTTGTTGCATCATGTGGGGCACCGCTGAGGCATACCAGAATTTGGTATCTTCGGCGGTGCTCTGCATTTTATGTCTGTAACAGTGCGAGAACTTGCATGCCTAGCAGAAAGATGTGTATTATGTTTTCTGTTGCTAAGGCAACGCAAAACTATATGAGGGGATATGGCGCAGCTGGTAGCGCACCTGCATGGCATGCAGGGGGTCAGGGGTTCGAGTCCCCTTATCTCCACTATTGACCGTCTGGTCCGAAAGGACTGGGCGGTATTTTATTATTTTTCTAACAGTACATGGTGCTTTCACATGAATGTACCTTTGGCGCGTAATAGTATTTGTCCCTTACACGAAATAATAGTGCGAAGAGATAAGAGGGGTATGGCGATTACCCCGAACAATACATTTAAAAACCTAGCTAAGATTCTAAAAAGAGTTTTAAGAATATGCTCCTTCATCCAGGGAAGAGAGGGGTATGCATCCTATTGAGAGCTCCTATGTTGGAGCGCACGATCGACTATTGTCATGACGAAGCGCTTAGGCACCACGCGGGTTACAAATCGCGCCACAATGGCGTTCCCCACTCCATCCACAAAACTGGGTTTCGTGGTTTTTAGAGTACGCAACGTGTTGTCTAGCAGCTGATGGACAGAGCGCATTTTTCCGATTGCTGCAGATTCACCGGCGATTTCAAAGAATGAGGTATCGGTGGGGCCGGGACAGACCGCAAGTACGCGGATGCCGTCTTTTCGGGTTTCGGACCAGAGCGCTTCAGTAAAGGAAAGCACGAATGCTTTGGTTGCGCCGTACACCGCCATATGGGGCAGTGGCTGAAAGGCAGCAGTCGAAGCAATGTTGATGATGGTTCCGTTTTTGCGTTCACGCATGGCGGGCAGATACCGAGCCGTCAGACCTGTTAACGTGAGGCAGTTAAGGCGTACTTCTTGTTCCAGACGCTCAGGGCTCTCATCAGCGACGTCACCGGAGGTTCCAAACCCTGCATTATTGACAAGTACATCAATCTCTAACCCGGCACGGTTCGTTTCTTCCCAGAGCCGTTCAGCCGCATCGGGCTCGGATAGGTCACAAGGAATTACCGTTACTGTAATACCGTGCTCGGCGCGCAGCTTTTCGGCTAGATCCTGGAGTTTACTTTCGGTTCGCGCTACTAAGACGAGGTCGTGTTTCTGAGCGGCATAACGGTGTGCGAACTCCTCGCCGATCCCCGAAGACGCACCAGTAATTAATGTGGACATGATTCTCCTTTCGTAATTTTCGTATCAATGTCAAAGCTACAATATACGGTCGTGCTAAAGACCTGCAGGACACGAAAAACTACCTGAAAGCAGAATTTGCCCTAGCCACTGGGAAGAGGAAAGGGGAATACACCTACGAACAGATGGAATAGTTAAGCCATATTTGGAGTATTTAAGGCGTAAAAGCTAAACTTCAAGAAGCTGGGACATAGGCGGAATCTTGCCACAGCGAAGACGTATGAAGTTTCTACGCCCAAGAACCTCACGCCGTGTACTAGGAAAATATCGTCCGTCAGGAGGGAACTCATGCATTCACCGATACCGAGCTACCTTGACGAAGTCCTCCAAAGCGTTGCGGCCGATAGAACGGGTGTACTTGCGAATTATATTCCTGAACTTGCCGAGGTTGATCCTGAACGTCTTGGCGCCTCTATCGCTATGGTCGATGGGGAACTCTATGCTTCCGGCGATACTGATTCGCTATTTACCATTCAATCCATCTCAAAGCCTTTCGTGTATGCTTTAGCCCTTGCTGATCGCGGGTTTGAGAAAGTCTTAGACAAAGTTGGAGTTGAACCGTCCGGGGAACCCTTCAACGAGATCTCCCTTGAAGACAGCTCTGGTCGTCCGCTAAACCCCATGATTAACGCCGGCGCAATTACCACGCATTCTTTAGTCGGTACAGAAACAATGAATCGGGCAGAGCGTATGGAACGTGTGATTTCTGGGCTCTCTGCCTTCGCTGGCCGTTCCCTTGACGTTGATGAAGCGGTGTACTCATCTGAAATCGAGCACGCGCATCGTAATCTAGCGATCGCTCATATGCTTCGCAGTCACGATATTCTCACGGAGAACCCCACCGGCGTAGTCGAAGGCTACACCCGTCAATGCTCTTTGCTGGTAACCGTGCAGGATTTGGCGATGATGGCGGCAACTCTGGCAAACTACGGAATTCAACCCGTTACCGGGGAACAGGTAGTACCTAAGACAGTGGTGCGCCAGGTACTGAGTGTTATGTTCACCTGCGGTATGTACAACGCTGCAGGGGACTGGGCAACGCAGGTCGGAATTCCCGCTAAAAGTGGGGTAGGCGGGGGAATTATTGGCGCCGTACCGGGCCAGCTGGGACTAGCAACATTTTCACCACGCCTAGATGTACACGGCAACAGCGTGCGCGGTGTATCTCTCTTCGAACGGTTTTCCTCAGATATGGGCATGCACGTTATGAACATACCCACTGTTGCTCGGTCCGCAATACGAGCTAACTACCGAATAGACTCCGGTGAGAAAATAACCCAGGTAATTCAACTGCAGGGCAGAATTAGATTTGCCGGTGCAGAGCGAGTTATCCGTGAAATTGTTGATACACACTACACGGGAACACGAATAGCGCTTGATGTTACCCGAGTTTATTCTGTGGATGAGGTCGCCCAGCATATGCTTCTAGAAATTATGAGAAGAATGAGACACGAGGGATACACTGTATATCTGATTGATCAAGATGACACTATTACAAATCTTGAGGCCTTGAAAGCTATGGATGTTGCCGTATTGGGCAGCATTGACGAACTCGAACACTATTAGCTCTTGAGAATTTATAAGGTGTCATGATGAAACGTATTGCTATTTTAGGCCGCGGTGGTGCCGGCAAAAGTACCCTGGCTTCCTATCTTGCTACCCGCTATAAACTACCTGTTTTCGAGCTAGACCAGTATTTCTGGGATGAAGACCTTACGCCTACTCCAGTAGATCAGTGGAATGTTATTCATCAGCAGATCATCTCTGAGCCTGAATGGATTATAGACGGTGATTTAGGCGTGTATGATACCAAACTACTAGAACGGCTCAAGGCGGCAGACACGGTTATTCTCTTAGACTTTAGCGCTCTCGTATGCGGTATGCGTGCGTTACGGCGCTCCCCGGAGAACCTAGAATTTTGGAAATGGATTCTGCGCTATAGGCGCGACAGCTTGCCGCGTATTATGGCGGCATGCGCGCATCCAGAAGTACAAGCCCATATATACCGGTTCTGTGCTCCTGCCGAGCTCGATAATTTTCTCGAAAACCTTCGATAGCAAGAATATTATGCTGAATTTTGTGAGGCTTCTAGGGAAAATCTGAAGATCTTCTGGAGAAGACATTCGTTATAACTTAGAGATAAAAACTTTATAATAATGAACCTGTTCTAAGAAACATATGTCAAGATATGACTCCATTGGGAATTTCTCAAATATAAAAACACGGAGTAATTAGAGACCATAAGTTTAGGCTAAACTAGTACAGAGAGCTATGGTAGCTCTCCATGAGGATTTATTCACCACTCATTCATGAGGAATAATTGTATATGAGAAACCACATTGTCGCGGTGGCGCTTATTGGTGCCGTGTTGTTTACCGGATGCTCCGGCAATAATGCCCGCAAAGAACAAACCCCTTCTTCATCCCCATCAGTCTCTGCGACGGTCTCTACGAGCACTTTTGCAAGCCCTACGGCTTCCATAACTCCGTCACTAACCCCTACTCCAACTACATCTCCCACTATTTCTGAAGTAACGCCAGAACCAGCTGCCACTGCTGACGCTGAACAGCATGAGGATGTTGTCGAGGTACCTCTTGATGACGCCTCTACTTCTACCCCTCAGCCCGAGGCAGCTCAACAACCTTCTCCGGTTCAACAGCAACAGGATCCCGTGCAGCAGCAACCTGTTGCTCCCGTGCCTGCGCAGACTTCGGCGCAGCAACGGCATATTGCCCCGGTTCCAGAACAGCCTGCGCCTGTAAATAACGGTGGTGGTGTCTATTACAAAAATTGTGCTGCTGTACGGGCGGCAGGGGCTGCGCCTTTATACCGCGGACAGCCGGGGTATGGAACTCATCTTGATTCAGATGGTGATGGTATCGCCTGCGAACCTAAAAAGAAATAAACCCTAATAACTACGTTATAAAAAGTTGGGTGGGAACGCTCCCGCCCAACTTTATAAGTTATGTAAAAGCACTATGTCTCTGCACGAGAGCACGATAGGGTAGAAGTATATGTACCCATATAAACACCAGAGTCCAAGCAAAGAAACTCCACATCGTAATTCGGCGGATCGTTTCACCCGTATACCACGCCGAGCGGCCGTTTTAGGTATGCTCACCCCGCTTTTGGGCGCAGGCGTGCCTTATGCCGTAACACGAGATGAAAAGGTCGCGGGTATTGAAGAATCAGCATCATGGGTAGATTCGTCCTCTGCATCTTCGGCACCAGCGTTAGATTCCTCAGAAGAGGATGACCAGCAGAAAGCGGCTTTGCCGGAGTCGATAAATCCCATAGAGGTGGCGCACCCGTGGGATGAACCGCAAACCGCTTTGGAAGGTGCAGGGAACTATATTGCTTGGACCGTTGATGACGGGAAAAGCCCTGATGTTGTGCGCGCCTATGCAGATTTTGCCGCCCGAACGGGAACCCGGCTTACCTTCTTTATCAACGGGTCATATAACGCTTTTGAACCGAACCTAGACGTTCTTAAACCGTTGGTAGAATCAGGGCAGATTCAAATCGGCAATCATACGTGGTCGCATGCGGCGTTGACTACGCTAGATGATGCAGGAATTGCCGAAGAATTAACAAAAAATGACGAAGAGATACAGCGGCTTTTCGGCGTGTCTTCTAAACCGTATTACCGCCCACCATACGGATACTATGATTCTCGTGTGCTTGAGGCTGCGGCAGGTGCAGGATTCGACAGGGCGGTTCTCTGGTACGGGTCTTTAGCTGATTCTTCACCCATACCTGCCGAAGAAATATACGCATATTCCAAAAAATATGCGAACTCGCAGACTATTCTCATTGGTCATTTGAACTACCCCGGAGTTATTGAAGTGCTCGATAAGATCAAAATGCTTTTGGACGAACGGAATCTTACCCCCGTAACCTTGCGCGACTATTACGGGTAGAACGTACGCTGGGATAAATTAGTGCTGTGCGAGTTTTACCGGCGTAATCGTTAGTCTCTTGAAAGGTACATGATGCGCGTAGATATTTGGTCAGATATTGTTTGCCCTTTCTGCTATTTAGGTAAGAGGAATTTTGAAATAGCTCTCGCCCAATTTGAGCACCGTGATGAGGTAGAGGTTCGTTGGCATAGCTTTGAGCTCGACCAAAATGCCCGGGAAGATAATGCTTTGCCGCTTGCTGAACGTATTGCCGCGAAATATTCTCTCAACCTAGAGGAATCTATTGCTACCCAAGAAGGAATAGCAGAACGTGCCCAAGAAGTGGGCTTGGATTTTAACTGGCGCATCGCAAAGTACGGCAATAGTTTTGATGCTCACCGTATTATTCATCACGCAACTGCACAGGGGAAAGCAGCAGAGGCTCAAGAGGCTTTCAAAAAAGCATATTTTACGCAGGGACGCTCCATTGAAAAACACGAGTCCATTCGGAAGATCGCCGCTGAAATCGGTCTCGATTCACGTCAAGTTGATGAAATACTCGCTGGCGACCACTATGCTGAGGATGTGCGCGCTGACGAACGCGTGGCACAGGAATTGGGCATCACGAGCGTTCCTTTCTTTTTGATTGAAGCGCAGTGGGTTATTAACGGAGCTCAACCGTCCGCGGCAATTTTGGAAGGGCTCAACCGGGTTTGGACTGAAAC
>ERZ773003.48-NODE-48-length-99576-cov-15.305202_pt1 | contig 99576 bp, 79 predicted proteins | sample MGYA00580668_ERZ773003 | MGnify/ENA primary metagenome ERZ773003 (study PRJEB29015, sample SAMEA2738002) | human oral metagenome | biome: human oral; feature: human-associated habitat; material: dental | place: China | collected 2126 ...
AAATACTTATAATTCTTTGTCTACATTTTGCCTACAAACCATCCAGATATCGCCAATTTTTCCTTGGTTACATGCGTTTTCAAAAACCGCTAATATTTCGGAGAGAATACCGAAGTATCAGCGGTTTTTCGTGTTTTTGAATTTTATTATTTTACAGTAGATTCCTTGTCTGGTATTGTAACCCAAAATAACGGTGAAGCCACCGTCGTTCACATGCCTCGGCAGAAAAGAAGAGCCCCTGTTCCACTGCATGCAGTGGAACAGGGGCTCTTCTTTTCTGAACGCCTGGAACGAGAAAAACGCACCAAGCGGTCAAAATATGATCAGCGAAGCCGAACGCCCGGCCATGTCTTCCCCTTACTCGTACCGCAGCGCCTCGATGGGATCTAAAAGTGCCGCTTTACGGGCCGGATAGATGCCGAAGAAAAGTCCGATGCCCACGGAAAAGCTGAAAGAGAGCAAGATTGGCGCTACGGTGATGACCGTCTGAAAGCCGCCGAATTGCGCGATAGCCATCGCTATACCGATGCCTAAGGCAATGCCGATAAAACCGCCGATGACGCCGATAACCACCGATTCGATGAGAAATTGGGTCATGATATTGCGAAACGTCGCCCCCAGCGCCTTTCGAATGCCGATTTCCCGCGTACGTTCCGTCACTGAGACCATCATGATATTCATGATCCCAATGCCGCCGACGAGAAGAGAGATGGCGGCGATACTTCCCAAAAAGAGGGTCAGCATGGTGGTCGTTTCATTCAGCGTGTTCATCAGGCTGGTCAGATTCTGCACCTGAAAGTCATTTTCTTTCTCCCCCACCAAGTGATGACGCTGACGAAGCAGGGTTTCGATATGCTCCTGGGCCGCCGGCATTTCGTCCTGATTCGTTACCTGCACATAAATCATATGAACGTAAGTGATAGCCAGCAGACGATCCATCGCTGTCGTCAGGGGAATGAGAACCACGTCGTCCTGATCCTGCCCCACGCCGGACTGCCCCTTGCTCTCTAAGACGCCGATGATCCGAAAGGGCTGATTGCTGACCCGAATGGTCTTTCCCACCGGGTTGTCCTCACCGAACAGGTTTGCCGATACCGTCGTCCCGATGATGGCTACCCGGCTTCGCCCTGTCAGATCCTTCTCCGTAAAAAAAGAACCATTGGATACTTTGAGATCACGGATCATCATGTACGCGGGAGTCACCCCCTGAATGCCCGTGTTCCAGTTCTGATTCCCATTGACGAGCTGCGCGGAGCCATGCACCGCCGGAGAAACATACTGGGCTTCTTTAACTTTTTTCTGAATGGCCAGTGCGTCCTCATATTTCAGTGTTGTCCGCGACCCCGCCGCCCCCCGCAATCCACCGGAAAGAGAGGTCCCGGGGCGAATGATGAGCATATTGCTGCCCAAGCTGGCGATGGAGTTCGTTACCTGCTGCCGCACCCCCATTCCCACTGCCACCATGGTGATGACGGCCCCCACACCGATGATGATGCCCAGCATAGTCAGGATGGAACGCAGCTTATTGGCATAGAGGGCGTGAAGTGCGATACTGACGCTCTCCATGAACATTCCCATGGGCTCTCCTCCTCATACAATATCCATCCTTTCACCCTTCCCCGCGTCTCGGGTGATCTGCCCGTCCCGCACCAAGAGCTGCCGACTGGCACAGGCCGCGATCTCCGGCTCATGGGTAACGAGGATAATGGTGCGTCCTGCCTCGTGAAGATTTTCAAAAATATCCATGATCTCCCGGGTGGACTTCGTATCCAAATTTCCCGTGGGTTCATCGGCCATCAGGATGTGAGGATCATTCACCAAAGCCCGGGCGATGGCGACCCGCTGACGCTGCCCGCCGGAAAGCTCATTGGGCTGATGATCCGCCCGATCTGCCAATCCCACTGCTTGCAGCACCTTCTGGGCTCTCTCGGCCCGCTCGCTTCTCCCGACCCCGGCGTACACTAAAGGTAGCGCCACATTCTCCGCCGCCGTGATTCGAGATAAGAGATTAAAATTCTGAAAGACGAACCCGATGCGACGGTTCCGAGTGGCGGCCAGATCATCATCACTGAGATTGGCCACCTCGTCGCCGTCTAACTTGTAGGACCCTGAAGTCGGCCGATCAAGGCAGCCTAAAATGTTCATGAGAGTTGATTTTCCGGAGCCGGAAGGCCCCATGAGAGCAGCGAATTCTCCCGTATCGATGGTGAGATCAATTCCGGCCAGCGCCGCTACCTCTTGTCCCCCCACCTGGTAGATTTTTTTGATCCCCGAAAGTTCAATCATATGCCGCGCCATTTTTCTCACCGCCTTTTACACGGGCGGCGGGCCGCCGCGGTCATTCTGTCTTGAAGATGTCTGTTTTTGCGGTGCCTTGTAGGCGTTTTCCACCCGATCCCCCTCGGAAAGGCCGTCGAGGATTTCCACATATTCGTCGCTGTAAATACCTGTTGTTACCGGCTGTTCCACCGTACTCCCGTCAGGTTTCACCAGAATGACATAGGCGCCGCTGGCATTCGCCTTGAGGGCTGCGATGGGAAGCGCCAGCGTGTCCGGCTTATCCGCTGTAACGATATCTACTTGCGCCGTCATACCGGGCAAAAGGAGATTCTCAGGATCGTCCACGTCCAACGTAACGTAATAATACACTACGCTCACGGAAGAAGTGGAAGATGCGTCCCAACTGGTGGTAACATCCGTCTGTGAAATCTTCGATACCTTCGCCGTGAATTTTTTATCAGGAAACGCATTGACGGTGAAGGTGGCCGTCTGCCCGACCCGAACGTTTCCGATATCAGTCTCGTCGATCTTAGCGCGGATCTGTTTTTTCGAAAGATCCGCGATGCGCATGATGACCGTAGGATTGGATATCCCCTGCACCGCCATGGTTCCCGGCGTCTGCGGCTCGCCCACCACCACGCCGTCCATTGGTGCGGTGATGACCGTCTCTGCTAAATCAGATTCGGTGACCTCCAAGTTACTCAAGGCCGTGTCGTAATTATATACGGCGTCCTCGTACTCCTCCCGCGTATTGGCCCCAATGCTGTACAGATAAGATACGCGGTCGTACTTTGCCTTTGCGTTGACAACTTTATACTGGGCCTGCTCCCGCCGCGCTTCGTAATCCTTACCATCTAAGGTCGCCACGGTCTGTCCGGCCGTTACCCGTTCATTTTCCTTTACCAGCACCGTCTTGATGCGTGCCGTGATTTTCGAGCTGACTTCTACCGAATCCACGGGACGCAGCGTTCCCGTCGCCGACACCGTGGATTTCAGATCCAACCGCCGCACTTCTGCCGTCTCCACGGCCGTCGCTTCCTGTGCGACCTTTTGTCCCTGATAATACCGATATCCGCCAAAGGCTCCGGCGATCAAAAGCAGACATACAGCGGCGCGTTTAACGCTCTTGCCAATCTTCATCGCGTTCCCCCATTTCCGGCTGCACCTTGTTCCGGCGAAACCACCTCATCATCGGCCGAATCTGATCCGGCCATACCATCCACAACAGCCTGCGCCCGTCGATAATCCAACGACGCGGAAACATCTCGCCCCGGCTGCCGCACACGCCCCTCCGCCACCGCTGCGGGATCGATTTTTTCTTCCGAAGCGCCCAACGCGAGTCCGGCGGCGTTCTCCACCTGAGCTCGATAGCGGGCGTAATCATACTGGGCGCTGGCAAAATTCATCTCCGCCGTGGAAAGCGCCACCTGTGCGTCGATGACATCCAGCATGATCCCTTGCCCAGCGCGATATTTCTCCATGGTAATGTAATAATCCTCCCGGGCTTCGCCCACCGCCGCCTGAGTCGAAGCGAGACGCTTTTCCGCTTCCCGCATCCCATAGTAAGCCTGCCGCACCGCCTGATCGATATCTTCCGTATCTTTTTGGAGGGTTAGCGTCGCTACCTCAAGCGCTGTTTGTGCTTTATCAACGGCGGCCGCTGTCACCCCGCCGTCAAAAACATTCCAAGTGACCCGAACCCCTGCCGTATAATTACGGCTATCCGAAGAACGCGGATGAAATTCCCGTTCCTCCGACACTGAAGCGGAAAGATTCACCTGCGGCCGATAGCCCGCCCGGGCCATGTCCACAGCCAGTTCCCTTTGCCGCAGCGTATAACGATCGATGAGAATATCCTTGCGGTTTTCCACAGCATAAGCCACGCAAGCCTCCATGGGCGAATAAAAAGGCTGATAGGAAAAATCCTCCGTCAAAGTAAGCGGCTCCTTGGGGGAAAGGTGCAAAAGATTCTTTAAGACAATGAGGCGAACCTCATACTCATTTTGCGCTTTAATGAGCGTCTGTCGGGCATTCGCCAACTCCACCGAAGAACGCAGCACATCAAGACGTGCCTTGCTTCCAGCCTGGTAGAGCAATTCGACATTGGTGAGATGGGCCTGATATTTGTCCACCGATTCCTGATCAATCGCCACCGTTCGCTGGACTTCCAGCACGTCATAATAAGCTTTGATGACACTGTAACGAAGATTTTCTCGTTCTCGTTCCGTAGCGAGCCGCGCGGTATCCAGCCCAATCTCTCCGCTCCGAATATTCGCCTCATTGGCCCCGCCGGTATAAAGGGGAAGCGAGGCGGAAAGGGAAGCGTTACCGGTCCTCGTATGACCGCCGCTGTCCGGATGGCTCACTGTGAAGTTGCCGGATGCGGAGAGGGCGAAACCGTTTTTTCCGCGAGCCGATTTCATATCCGCCCGGGCCGTATCTTCTCCTTTGGCTTTGATCTGAAGGGAAGTATTTTGGGCCAGCGCTAAATCCACCGCCTCTTCGATGGACAGTGCCGCCGCCTCCGTTCCACCGGAAAGGAGCAAAGCCGCCAGCATCGCTCCGGCCATCCCCTTCATTTTCATAATCAGCCACTCCCTTTGTCTGTTTTTTATGTGCAGTTTTAACAGAAAATCACTCGGCAAACCATCGCTTTCCCTCTAACCTGTTGGCGAAAGGAACAGAAACAGAACCGGATACACGATCAGCAGAAATAAGAGGGTTGTCACTAAAAAGGCCGCCACGGTAAGATCTACCGCCAAATGGTAAAGCCGGGCCGCTACGACAGCGTTGATTGCCGTAGGCGTCGCTGCCAAGATAAGGAGCGAGCCGCGCATCACCGGGCTTTCCACGAATAATCCCGACACGCCGTAAAGTAAAAGCGGCGTTGCAGCAAATTTCAGGGCGGCCAGATCGAAAAGAGACAGCCAATACCGGCGAATTCGGCCAAAATCCAACGAATACCCCACGGGAATGAGTCCTGTCCAAGCCCCCAAGTGAATGAAAAAAGGAGTTACACCGGACAACTCTGCGGGGCGCGGTATGCCTGCCATCTGGAGCGCCCCACCCATCAGGATCCCCACAACGGCGATCTGATTTTTGGAAAACATCATCGACCAAAACGAAACTTTCTTCCCGCTCCGGCCGTCGGCTTGCCGTTCATAATACTGCGCTAAGGGATAACAGAACGCAAACATCAGCACGTACTGAAAAAGCGTCGCAATCTGTTGATATCCATAGCCCTGCTCCCCGTAAACAAGATAGACACAAATGCCGCCGATGGTTCCTAAATTGGCCAGGCTCGCCGACATCACATAGGCCCCTTGCTCGCGATGGTCTCTGTATTTACGCCGAGCCAGCCACCACGCCGCCACGCCGGGAACGAAGCCCAGCGCCAAAGAAAGGAAGGGCATCCAAAACAGTTCCCGCGTCAGCGGCATGACCCAAAAGCTCAAAAAAGACACGACGGGACAGACGACGAAAATGTTGTTCAGGATCATTTTATTAAAGAAATCGTCCCCGACGCGGCGCTGATATCGGCTCGCATAGCCTAAAAGCAGCGGCCCGACGAGATCGACGGCGAAAATCAGCAGTTTCGTCTGAATGTCCATGACGCATCCTCGAAAATCTCCGCCCAAAACCGTTCCTGATAAGCGACACACTTTTTTAAATAAGGAGAAGCAAGATTCCTTTATGATAGGCGCCAGGTTTTACGGTCTTATAAAAAGGGCGTTACAAATCCGTTAAGGGTTTCTGAAAACAAGCCGTAAGATTCCCACCGTCAATCGTCACGAAACGCATAATCGGCCCCGTACCAGCCCGCTTTCCCCGGAACGGGATAGACGATCCCGCGGTCCGCCAAGGCCGCTAAATGGTCCACCACTTCCTGCTCCGAGGCCGTACCGTCCATGATCAAGACCACCATGCCGCTCCCCTCGCCGTCCATATCAGCCTGGCCGTAGCCCCGAATGTATTCAAAGAGAACGCGGTCAACGGGGTGCGGAAGGTACTTCTCTTCAAAGGCCGCTTCGGTCAGAGACGCCGCCTCTTGACGAACCGCCTCCACCGCAGGGGAGAGTTTCACTGCGGCCGCAGCTTTAGGACGTGCCGCCCCCTGCTCCGCCGCCGCCTCCGTCGCCAACACGGCTAAAAGCTGCGCCCGGCAAAGGCTGCAAAGGGCCAAGGGCGAAAGATCGCCCCTCTCCCAATCGATCTGCCGCACCGCTTCTGACGCACCGCAAAGCTGACACGTCAATTCTTTTCGCTCTCTGATTTGCATATCTCAATCTCCCGTCATCATGCGTCAGTAAAAATCGTGCCCTCATCTCGCGGCTAAAAAACGCCCCTTTAACCCTAAGGTGACAAAAAAGAAACCGGCCGCCACGGCTACGATGGCCGCCCCTGCTGCCATGTTGAAATAGTAAGCCAGAATCAATCCTGTGATTCCCGACACCAGTGCCGTCCCCACGGAAATTACGTGATACGCCTTGACACTCGCTGCCACATTACGGGCCGTTGCCGCCGGAAGCACCAAAAGGGAATTGATGAGGAGCAGGCCCACCCACTGGATGCTGCCGGCCACTACTACCGCTAAGAGCGCAGCGAAAGCGCTCTCCACGAAAAAAACCGACACGCCCCGGCTTCGGGCAAAAGGGCGATTGATGGAGAGCAGCAAAAGGGGATTGAAGAGAATCCCCCAAAGGAGGAAAACTGCCAGAAAAACTCCCGCCAGCGCCGCTAAATCCTCCGGCGCGACGCTCAAAATATCGCCGATAAGATAGGAAGAAAACTTATTGAATCCCCCGCCCCGGGACATGATCATCAAGCCCGCCGCAATCGCAGTAGAAGAAAAAACGCCGATGATGGTATCCGTGGAAGCGCTGCTTCGATTTTTGATGTAAGTGATGAGAAGGGCAAAGAGGACGGAAAACACACTCAACGAAACAAGCGGCGACACGATCCCCAAGATGGCCCCCAAGGCAATGCCGGTAAAAGCGCCATGTCCTAAAGAATCGGAAAAAAATACCATCCGGCTGGATACCACCATCGTGGAAAGAAGGCCGAAAAGAGGCGTCACTAAGAGTACCGCCAAGAGCGCATTCTTCATGAAATTGTGATCCAGCCAAGCAAAAGGCAGAAGGATCTCTATCCCTTCGTAAATCGCCATCATCATGCGCCCCGCGCTCCCCCCGTTAATTCCATCCCCAGGCCGAAGGTCGCCTGCATCGCCGGATCCCGAAACACTTCGGCCGGCGTTCCACTGGCTAGGACGCCGCGATTCATGAGCACCACCTGATCCGCGTAGCGAGCTGCCAACGCCAAATCATGAGAGACCAGGATGACCGCCATATCCTCTTCCTCCCGCAGCGTCGTCAAGATATCGTAAAAAATTTCCAGCCCATTATGATCCACACCGGATACCGGTTCGTCCAAAAGCAGAAGATCGGGCAAAGGATCGAGGGCCAGCGCTAAAAGAACCCGCTGCAATTCCCCCCCCGACAGCGCCCCCAGGCGACGATCCACTAAATGTACCGCCCGTACCCGCTCCAATCCCCGCTCCACCCGCGCCCGAAGCGTTCGGGAAGAAAAAAGCCACACCGGCCGCCGCGAAAGGCACGCCATAAAAAGGTCCATCACCGTCGTCGGCGTGCTGACATCAAAGCGAAGATACTGAGGTACATACCCAATGACAGGATGCCCCGTATGGGCCCCTTTCGCATCCACATAGTGAAGGTGCCCCGTATGGGGAATTTCCCCTAAAATGGCGCGAAGCAGCGTCGATTTTCCCCCGCCGTTGGGGCCTATGACAGCGGTAAGCTGTCCGCAGTGAACGTGCATATTCACCTGAGAGAAAATCTTCTCCGATCCGAAACGGACGCCGAAATCTTCAATTTTTGTACAGCACACCCGAGCACAGTCCTCGCTTGAGTGGGCCCGATGATGTAAAATTGCCTGAAACAAAGGAAACCAGCCTCTCTGGGGAGAATTCTTTTCCTATTTTCTCACATTTGCGCTAAAAAAGGAAGAGCTACCCCTTATCCGTCTCACGAAACTGCCGTCCCCAGCGTAAATCCATCGTCAGCGAACATCGGCGCGAAAGGACGCCCGCTTCAGCGCACATTCCGTCAAATCGGCGCCCTTTCGTTCTCCGCCATACCAGCGGGCAAAACAGGCCCCACCGCACGCGGAAAAATCAGGGCAGGCCGGGCAAAAAGCCATACTTTCGGTGATGAACGCCGCCGTTTCCCGCTGTCGTCCCTCGTCCAACCCGACCACCGTATCCCCGATAAAAAATCGATCATCCCCGACGAAAGAAGAACAGACATAAAATCTCCCCCGAGCATCCACATGGGCCGAAGCCCCATTCATGGCGTGGCAATGCGCGAAGCCGCAGATATTTCCTCTGCCGATCGCCTTGGCCTGCTCCACTTGCGTGAACTTGATCCGCCGCCCCGTGAGCGCAGCTAATTTCTCCGCCCGCACCAGTACCGCCGCCATCGCTGCCTCTACCTTCTCTGGCGGCGCAGCTTTCTGCTCAATCCCGCGGCCCTGTCCCCGGAGAAGATCAAAGCCGATCTTTTTGACGTTTCCTAAAAAATAGGCCACGTCCACGATATCCGCCAACGTCTCCACATTGCCCGCTGTCACCACGCAGGTCAATCCTACACCGATGCCGCGGCGTCCCAGTCGCCGAATGCCCTCCACCGTATCCGCCCATGCACCGCGCCCGTCAAAATAGCAACGCATGGTATCATTCGCTGCCGCGCGGCCATCGAGGCTCACACCGATGCCGAACTTCGCCGCTGCCAGGAAATCTGCCGCCGCCTCCGTGAGCAGCGTCCCATTCGTCTGGATCTGAAGGCGCGCCGGAATCTTCTGCTCGCGAATATACGCCGTCAATTTTCGTATCAGCGGCAGTGCTAAGAGAGGTTCCCCGCCGGAAAGTTGCAATACGAACGCTTCCCCCGGCGCGGCCGCCAAATCAATGGCCCGGCGGCATGTCTCCCAATCCATCATCCCCGCATCCTGCTCCGAAGCATAGCAATATCGACAAACCAAATTACACCGGCCTGTCAGGCTCATGACTAAGAGCTTCAACGGCACCATCCGCTCTGTTCCTTTCCCCAAAGTTATTATGGCCGCCACTCCCTACGGCTCACTGCCCATTCTTTTACCGAATAGGCAAAGAATCGTGATCCACGGTGTTTCGCCGCCAAAAACTATATCGTTTACTATTATACTGCTGTTCAAGTTCTCAGTAAAATGTTAAAATAAGAAAAATCCTTTCAGCGGAGGAAACGTCATGACCGGCAAAGAACGACGCCAATACTATACCATCGGAGAATTGGCCGCCCTCTATGGCCTTCCCAAGCAGACCCTCATGTATTACGCCAATGTCGGGCTCCTCGTCCCCACCTTCGTCCACGAAAACGGCTATCGCTACTATGATGTCCGTCAATATTTAGAATTAGAAATCATTTTAAACCTGCGAAAATTAGACGTATCCGTCAAAGACATCAAAGTCTTTTTAGATCACCGCAGCCCCGCCGCCCTCACCCGGCTGTTAGAGCGTCAGCTTGCTCTGGGCGATACCATCATTGAAACTATTCACCAAAAACAGCAGAACGTTCGCCACCTGCTGGCACTGCTCGAAGAACAAACCCATCTGACCTTAAACGTCTTTCAGACCCTCACCCTGCCCGTGCAGCGGCTCTTCGTCAGCCCGCCGGTCACAGACCGCGACCCGCAAAACCGGATCACCGCCTTCGCCGAACATACGCAACGGCTCTTTGATCGCCATACCTTCCGCTCCGCTCCCACCGGTTGGATCCTCCGGCAAGACAGCTTCTTTGCCAAAAACTTCCGCGCGACATGGAAATACTTCATTCCCCTCGCCCCTGGGCAAGATGCCCCCGAGGTCACCATTCTCCCCGGCGGTCTCTTCGTCTGCATCTATTTCAGCGGTACCTACTATCGCATGGCCCCAAAAATCCACACGGAACTGTCTGCCTATTTGGAACGGAACCAGCTTCAACCCTCGGGAGACATCTACATTCAGCCCGTCAAAGACGACTGGGAAACCACTTCCTTCGAACGCCACATCGTAAAGCTCTTCCTCCCAGTGCGCGCACTCCGTGAAGCAGTAGGATAAATCAATAGCCGCGAATGAGATGTTCCTCCGACATATCAAAGACATCCCCATAGGCAGCGTTCGCCAGCCCCTTGATGGCGTAGACTAAATTCTGGGACGCGGCATAGAGATACCGAGCGGGGACAAAGCGCACCTGATGGACGGCGGGAAGCTCTGCCAGCGCTGGATCGCTCAAAAATTTCTCCCGGAACGCTTCCGAGCCATAGCTGTCCACCTCATGCGGCGTTGCTGCCAAAAAGAAGTCCGGATTGGCCTTGACGACGAGTTCCTTCGATAGGAATTCGCCGTTTTTTAAGCCCGCTTTTTCTATCCCGTTTTCTATCCGAGCCCGGGTGCACAACTCATGGTACATAGACCCTGGGCCGCCATAACTCTGCATCTGCGAGATCAGCATCCCCACCGGACGCCGATCCGTACGCGCCGCCAACACCGTGTCAATTTCCGTAAGCTGCCGCTCCATCTCCGCCACGACCCGTTCTCCAGCCGCTTCCTCCTGAAGCGCTTGAGCCACTAACCGTATGGCCGCCTTCGCTTCCTCAATATTATCCGGCCCTTGGCAGACCAGAACCGGATAGCCCAGTTGACGATAACTTTCAACATGATCCGCCGCGATCCACCCCGGCACAATAATGAGATCTGGCTGTGTCTTGATGACCGTTTCCAGCGGAATACTGGTAAACGTATAAATCCTCGTCGGTATCTTCGCTGCCTCCTCGGCAAAAAACGACGACTGGGGATCCGTATCCAGCACATTGACCGCCGCCAAATGATCCGGTGTCACCAAACCGGCGATAATGGTATCATACGACAGATTCCCCGACAAAATACGCTGTGGCTTCTTAGGGATATACACCGCCGTCCCCCGAGCGTCGATGACCGTATATCCCGTCTCCTTCGCTCCTTCCTGAACGGCTCCTGTCGGCGTGTGGCACCCAGCGAAACACAGGCACAACAAAAAGCCTGTCAGACAACCAAGGAATTTCATCCACTTTCGCAACCCATCATCCCTCATCTGAATGTATCCCTCCGATCCGAGAAAAAATTCACCGGAAATTTTCCCAGCTTCTCCGCCGCAAAAAGGCTGCCGCATCTACCTGCGGCAGCCTTTTTAGCAAACGGCAGATCAAAAACTATATTCCACGCCGAGCACGAAACTGCGTCCCGGTGCTGCATACCAGTTTCCGGGATTGCGAATCGGATCTGGATCCGTGTTGTAGATCATGTCCGTATAGTAATGATTGAAGAGATTGTTCACGCGGAAATAGAGCCTTGCATCGGGCATGAAGCGGTAGTTGGCAGCGAAGTCTACGATCATATATGTCCGTGATCCGGGGTGAACATACGTTGACACCTTGCGCCCTTGACGCGCAATAAGCGCCCGTCCAATTAAGGAGGCATCAAAATTTTTCTGCTCGTATCCAATATTTATATTCCAAGTGCTGGGTGCGATGTATCCGTCGCGGTTTGGATTTGTCGTGTCGGATAGAGGAGAACCATGGAAATATGTATATCCTATGCCGACGATCCAATGGGAGCTGAATTGCTTTTTAAAGCTGATGTCCAATCCACGGGCTGTTTCTTTCTGGAAATTTGTATATTTTTTGATGGCAGCAGAATATGCTATGAGGTTATCCGTATTGCGCCAGAAGACGTGGAAATTGCCTCGTGTCGTATCGTCAAAAGCAAAATTCGTACCTAATTCGATCGTGTGTCCTGTTTCCGGCTGATTGTCAGGTTGTCCATACCTGCCATATAAAAATGTAAACCCTGGGGCAACGAAGAAATTTTTATAACTTGCATAGAAAAATTTGTGCGGTTGTCTGCCTCATATCCTACGGTAATACTCGGCGATGTATGGCTCCCATATTCGGAATGGGTATCTACACGCACGCCGTAAGTTACATTCCATTTAGGTATGAACTTCCAGTCATCCTGTATAAAGAAGGCCCGATTGCTCATTTTCTTGCCGGGAAGACCTTGCGTACCGCCACTATAATAATCTTTCAGATGATCTTGATACCAGGTGAAGCCACCAACGACCGTATGATCATCGGATCGATATGTAAGTTGGTCGCTCACTCCCCATGTTTCTCCCCTAATCATCCAGCGGCCAGGCGTGTTATAGGCACTGTCCAAATTCAGCCCGTTATGGTAAACGGTAAGACGATTATCGAAATCTTTCCCTACTTTATTTTTCAAAGTAAGGGCAGTACGCGTGTTATGTTTCCAGCCCTTTCGGATGATACCCGGCTTATTGGTGCCGTTTTCTGGCTGCAGATAGTCTAAGAGATAATTGGTGTAATCGAGAGACAATACATCGTTAGGCGTGAGCGCCTTCGCTAGATTGATGGAAAAATTATCGGAAAACATATTGCTGACAGTAGTAACGCCACTCCCATCAGAATAATTTCCTGACAAGTTTCTTTGCCAGTTGAAGCGCCAAGTGATGTTTTCCGGGGAACGTCCGGCGTTTGAAACATTATATTGCCGCCTGCCAAAGCTGACAAAATCCATGCCGAGCGTTGTTTTCATGCCTTCTTTTTGCAGCGATTTACGGGTGATGATATTTATGACGCCGCCTGCCGCATCCGCTCCATAAAGCGTTGATGGCGAGCCTTTCACGACTTCGATCCGTTCGATGGAATCCATAGAGACGAAGGTCGGAAGATCGGCTGAGGCCATGCCATTGGCAATCAGGTTGACGCGCTCGCCATCCACGAGAACCGCGACGCGGTCGGTGCCGCTCAAATAGATACGAGTACTGGAATAGTTCGCGCCACCGTTCCCATATGCTTGAACCTGGACACCAGGTATATCACGGATGGCCTCGCTTACGCTGTCATAATGACGTTCCTCAAGTTCTTTACGTGTAATGACGCTGATATTGATCTGCGCCTTTGATAGATCTTCTTCCACGCGACTGGCCGTGACCACGATATCATCCAGGGCATATTCTTCCATCGCCTCAGTTTGTTCCCCCCCCAGAAGACTTATCTGTCGCTGCATCTACCGGCAAGGGACAGACCGTAAACAGCGACAACGAGATTGCCATCCAAATTCGTTTTTGCTTCCTGTTCATGTACACATCCTCCTAGAATAATGAGATAAATCATTGCCGCCCCTCTTTCTCCCTGTTTTGAAGCCGCAATTTAAAATATTGTAAACTATATACCTGGTATATAGTCAAGGAAATTCTTAAAATATTTCATGTTTCCTTCATTGTGTTGTGTATAGAGCTGAGCCAGATCATTTTGCTCCTCCTACCTGATCCGCCTGTGCTTCCAATTCACCTTCTAAGGAGAGGTACAATGCCTGAAGTTCAGCTTTCATATCTTCCGGCGCCTGCCACATCCGACGCTTTTCCGCCTCTAAGAGTACCCCCGCGATACGCTGCAAAGCCCAAGGATTCACCTCCTGCATCCACGCCTGCATATCCTTATCCAGCGCATATTTCTCCGCGTATGCCTCATACATCCAGTCCTCCATAACTTCACTTGTCGCATCCCATTGGAAGCTCACCGCCACATAATTGGCCAAGTCAGAGGCCCCTTTATATCCATGCTTTTTCATGCCGGCGATGTATTTGGGATTGATGGCTTCTCCTCGGTACCAGCGCTTAAGTTCTTCATCAAGACTGCGAATCTTGACATTTTGCCGGTCAGATGTATCACTGACGTAATTCTTCGGCATGACGCCGCGTTCGCTGCGCACCGCCGCCACCAATCCGCCGCGGTAACTGTTATAGTCATCACTGGCCAGCATGGAGGATTCGCGCTGATCGACATTTTGCAGCGTAATTTCCATCTTCGACAGCCGCTTTTTGAAGAGCCGGGGGAAGTAAGTCCCAGCTGCGCCGTCGCCATAGGCGTGCCCGCCCCAACGAACGTATACGTCCCGAAGATCATCGACATTCTCCCAGTTTTTAGCGTCAAGAACATTCCCTACCCCCGCCCCATGGGCTCCGGGCGGATCACCGAAGATGCGGTACGAAGCCTGTCGCCATGCCTCCTCCGCCGAAGTTCCCTCAGCTTCTAATTCCGCTGCCTCTTCCATGACATGCTTGCGAATAAAATTCATCTCAGGATCTTCCTCCAGTGCCGCCACCTCTTTCACCGCCTCATTGAGCCAGTCCACCGATACCGGCAAACTGTCGCGAAAGAGACCGCTAATGCGTCCTGTTACGTCCACCCGCGGCCGCTTCAGCTCCGAGAGAGGCAAGATCTCAACGCCTCGCACCCGCTTACTGGACCAATCCCACACCGGCCGCATTCCCATCAGGTAAAGAAATTCCGCCACGCATTGACCATGGTTACGCAAATTTGTGGTCGCCCATAGGATGATGCCCACACTTTCCGGATAACGGCCCTCCTCTTTGATAAAGCGGGCGATCACATCATCTCCCATCTGTTGTCCGATCTTCCACGCTGCTTCCGTGGGAAGCTTCTGTGGATCGATGCTGTAGAAATTCCGCCCGGTGGGCAAGAGATCTACCCCGCCGCTCGTCGGCGCCCCGGAAGGCCCCGGCTCTACATAGGCCCCGTCAAGCCCCCGCATGAGATTATCAATTTCCAGCGTCGTCAGTGTCAACCGTGGCACAATATCCGTGACGATGTAGCGTACCGCTTCCCCAAACGCCGGGCGCAGTTCCTCTGTGAGCTGTTTCGTCCACGGCAGCTCCCAGACCCGCTCCACCGCTTCCGGCTGAAAGCCACCCTCCCGCAATTTTTCTGCTACTTCCCGGCACTTCCCCTGAATATCGTCCAGTAACATGCCGCCGGTCAGACCCACACCGGCCACAATGCGGTCGCTATGCGCAAAAAGTGCATAATACTCCTCGCCATACATGGCCGCCAAGGTTTTCGTCAGGGATGGCGTCCGCCCATTTTCCTGTTTCGTCAGCTCCACAAGAAAAGCGAGCAATTCGTCTCCCGCAGGAGGATCACCTAAGATGTGAAGTCCCGTATGCATCTGCATGTTTTTCAGATCCGTCACAAAAACGTGGAGATTGCCGACATAAACCCGGAAATCCTCATCCTCCGGCACCTCTTCTTCCATATGGCAGGCCCGAACCTTCTCCCGAATCATCTCCTCCATGGTCAGAAGCGCCAGCCCTGCCTCGTCGTCCTGCGTAAACTGAATGTACTCTTCCAGCAGTTTTTCCAAATCCTCCATCTCATCATAGGCCCCCGCCGTCGTCATAGGCGCCGTGAGATAGCTGATGAGACAGGCCGCCGAGCGCCGCTTCGCCTGTATCCCTTCTCCCACATCCGTGATCCAGTAAGGATAGAGATTCGGCATGTTGCCCGTGCAGATATCAGGATAACAGCCGTCGGACATGGCGACCCCTTTCCCCGGCAGCCACTCCAAACTGCCGTGTGTCCCCACGTGAATCATCACGTCCGCCTGCCATACCTCTTGCAGCCAGTGATAAAAGGCTAAATAATGATGGGTAGGTGAACAGTCCGGTGAATGGTAGATCTTGGCCGGATCTTCTCCAAAACCCCGGGGCGGCTGCACCGTAATATAGACATTCCCGTTCAGCATGCCGGGAATCAACAACTCTCCCTGATAACGGAATACTTCGCCCGGCGGTTCTCCCCAATCATGTATGAGCTGCCGCCGCACTCGCCCCGGCAGTCCAGCGAAATACGCTTGATAAGATTCCGCTGACAGCTTGCCATCCGCTTGTTTCACCAACGCCTCCGACAGGTAAGCTCGATCATTCGTAGCATGGGCTGTCAAACTGTCGATGAACACCTTCGTATCGGCGGGAATCTCCGCCACGCGGTAACCATCCTCTTTCATCCGCGCCAAAAGACGCCGCACGCTCTCGATGGAATCGATCTGACTGGCGCTGCCGATACTGGAATTGGTGGGCGGATAATTATGGAACACGATGGCTACTTTTTTCTCTTCATTCTTTTTTCTCTTAAGCCTCGCCCACTTGCACGCTTTTTCAACGAGCCTTACGATACGGCGTTCCATTGGCCGCCGCCAATGAGTTTTGTCATCGCGTTCCTCTTGTGTGGATACCGGAACGGCGTGAATTACTCCGTCAAATTCCGGCATGGCAACGGCATAAGAAACCTCGTTGCCGGTCAGCCCCACGCAGCTCTCCTTCCACCAGTTGTAATCGCGATAGAGATTGTACGCCTGCAGTATGACGACACCCATCTCCTTGAGATGTTCCACCGTCAAGCCGCCGGTTGTGGTAAGCGAGAACACAAAGGTATTGATGAGCACATCGATAGCCGGCCGATCCCCTTGATAAAATACCTTTTTTATGATATCGGGGAAACTGGGAATCCCGTTTTCCGCGCCGCCACGGGTTGCCGTGAAAACCATCATGGGCGTCATTTTTTGCCTCTCGATTTCCCGCAGCACGGCCTTCTGATAGGCTAAATTCCCCCACAGCCAATCACTGCGCCAAAAGATCATCGCCACCACCGGCTGCTCGGCCCGGTGGCCGCAAAAAGCAAAATAGCTCGCCGCATCACGAAAACAGTCCGTCGCGTCAGGATGATATATCCCGTACCAGGGCATTTTCATAGGCGGCGCATACTCCACCGCGATGCCGCAGTAAGCAGATGCCAAAAAGCGCAGCGCATTTTGGAAATTCTGCTGCCCATCCTGCTGGACATAGTCCTCCAACAGGCGCTTATTCTCCGGCGTTACTCCATATTCCAACACGTCGTCCCCACCGTCGGATACCATGATTTGATACCGGATCCGACGAGCCAGCATATATTTTGACGCGGCCTGTAAAAAATCGCAGGAAAGCCCCGTCCCCATCCAGTGAATCACCACGAAATCCGTCTCCGCGATGCGCTGCGACCAAGCTTCGTTCCATGGCTCCTCGTTCCCGATCTGAGCCACGTCCAGCACCACCGCCACCAAAACATCCCCAGCACTTTCCTTTGCTCCTTGGAACGCCCGCACGCTGCCCTCCATATTCGTAATCAATAAAATCTTCGCCATGCTTCACACCTCGCAGTTGTAGTGAAATCCCCCATGCCGGCCGAAACCTTCACGGGGGATGAGGAGAATACGATTTCATATTTCGAACGTAAGTCAGAAACTGCGCTCGTAAGTCAGAAAATAGTTTGCCGGCGTCACATAATATTCATACTTATGCAGAACATCGTCACGATCTAAGAGATTGCGCCCCACCAGGCGGAAAGTATCGTAGACCGTCGGCCGGTAGGTCAGAGAGATCGTCAGGTTGCAGCTGTTGCGTAAATTCGCCGCGTATCTTCCCCTGGACGCATTTGGAAGACTGATGCGATCCGAAAGATAATACGCCGGTTCACGGTTCAAATAGGAAAAGATGCGTGCGTCGGCAGTAAACTTCGCCTGATGGTACGTCGTTCCAAGGCTCAGGATGATCTTGGCATCATCCTGCACCCAATCCCCCGCTTTTACATTATTGCTGCCCGCATCGGATTTTGATCGCGGATTTTGAAACGTAAGGCCGCAATAAACTTCCTGTCGGTCATCAAGTTTATGATTGACGTTCAGCTCCAAACCGTAATTCTGCCAGGCATCCGCGTTGACCATAATATTCTCTCCGGCCGCCGTCTTGGCCCACTGGATCTTATCCTTCGCCGTCATATAGAAAAGATCGGCGGAAAATGTCGTTTTCTTGTCCCCATATTTGTAACCGAACTCATAAGACCAACTGGACTGTGGCTTCAGATTCGTGTTAACCACATAATTGTTTGACTTATAAAATCCGGTCGATAAGGTCGGCATCTCGAACGCGCGCCCCACATTAAAGTACAGCGAGGACTGATCGGTCAACTTGTAGATGCCTTGAATCTGAGGGAGCCACTGGAAATTTTTGGCTTGATATTTCGACTTCATCATCCAGTATTCGCGCATCCCCAGAATCAGTCGGAACTTATCCGAAAGCTGCCGATCATAAGATTCGTACAGAGAGTAACTGTTACGGCCGTTATCTTCAAACACGTTGTACGGTGGGCTGTCCACTTTCCAGTATTCTCGTCCCACCGTCGTTCCTACCACCAGAGAATCCTTCCCGCCGCGCAGATTAAATTTCTTCTGGGCATCAAAGGTAAGATTGTAGCCATAGTAATAATTATTCTTTACATAAGCCCCCACGTCAGAAAAAATATCCATCGTTACATAGGACAGTCCGGCCCGCCAGCCCGCCGCCTTCGAATCGTACAGCAAAGAATAAGTATTATGTGCCGTATTGATCTTGCTAATTTTCGTGATCGTCTTTTGATAATTGTTATATTTTCCCGTATAGAAGGTCGTCGTCCCAAAGGTTCGGCTGGCCGTCGCCGTCAAATCTTCCGCCAAACGCACTGTCCCGAAGAGCTGCTCCGTTCTTCTGTCCCTCGTATCCATCGCGTTTCCAGTACCGCCGACGCCCGGACGCTGCATGTTGTTAAAATCTCCGGTGAAGGTCTTTTTCGCCCCAATATTCAATCCCCCGGCACGCAGATCGACCCCCATGTCGCGATAACGGTTGCCGAAGCTCCCATACGCTTTCCCTGTCATCGGCTGATTCTTGCCTGGTTTCTTCGTAATGACATTGATGACGCCGCCCATCGCCTGTGGGCCGTAAAGCACCGATCCCGCCCCTTTGACCACTTCGATCCGTTCGATCTGATCCATAGGGATCGAATTAAGCGCCGAGGTATTATTGAAATTCACCGGCATACCATCCACCAAGGCCAACGTACCATTGTCAATGCCGCGGATATTGATCCGCGAAGTCATCCCGCCATAGTCACTGCCGTCTTCCTGCCAACCCAGACCTCCCGCTTGCGCCAGATTTGTCACCGCCTGAAAAGCATTAGTGAAGCCATGTTCCGCTAACGCCTTATCGGTAATGACCTCCACATTGGCCGGCGTGTCAACGAACGATTTATCCGTCCGCGTCGCCGTGACGATGATATCATCCAAACTGTATTCCGCCATATCCGCTTCCTCTGCCTGCGCGCTGGGCAAAGCCCCAGAAAACACGGCCAGCCCCATCGGCACCGCCATCAGACAGACTTTTTTCCAACCCATTTCCTTTCCCATACGATTTCCCCCACCTTTCTAAAACACGTAAGAATTCCTGTTGCTACCATAAACGATACAGTAATGGTATAGTCAATAACCTTTGAGAAAAATTTCCGGTATCTCGGGCAGAATATTTCCGTAAAGGATATTCGTCAAATGGCGTATCGCATAAATGCAGTTCTGATTGGAATTATATAAATATCGCGAGCGTACCCCTCGTACATGGCCTTCCTTCACGGCTGAAAGGGTCTCAAAGGCGGGATCTTCCAATAATTCCTGCGCCGCGGCTACCGCATCGCCATAGCTGCCGCCCCCTTCGGTCAGCAGGTAATCGGGGTTCGCCTTGACAACGATCTCCTTGCTGATCTCCTGCCCGTTCCATATTCCCATATCCGCCACCGCATTCCTTACTTTCGCCAGGCGGCACATTTCGTCGAAAAAGCACCCCTTGCCTCCGTAAGCATGGTTCATTTTGGACACCAGCACACAAGACTTCTGATAAGCTACCTCCTCGGGAATCGCCTGCCACGTTTCCTCCATAAACCCTGTTATTTTCTCGATCAGAGTCTCGCCAACAGCCACCTCGTCCGTCGCTGCCGCGATGCCGCGAATCTTCGCCTTGAGTTCGTCAAAATCCCGGGGAATCTCGGAAACGTATACCGGAATACCCATATCCCGACAGCTCTGAATCTTATCTTCGCCGAAGGAAGAGCGCACGAAGATAAGATCCGGCTGAAGCGCCGCGATGTACTCCATGCTTGGAAACGGCGAAGCATTGCGCTGCGGTTTTGAAAATTCCTCCGGTGCAGCATAGGAAACATCCGGCCGATCCAACGTCGCTGTAACAGAGACAACCCGCTCCTCGCGCACAATGCCCAGCAGCATACAATCCAAATGAAAATGCGCCGTCATGATGCGCCGGGGCTTATGCGGCAAATGCACCACCGTTCCCTGATCGTCTACCACATCATAGCCCGATCCGCTCTCGCCGTGCGGTGCGTCAGTCGGCAGCGCCGCCGGTATGCAGCCCGCCGTCAAAACGGACAGCCATCCGATGACCAACCATCGCCACAATGTTTTCATACGCACTCCTTTTTCCATGGAAGCACGGATAAATTCAGCGCCGCCATCTTGGCACATCCTTTCCGCCCTCTCTGCGCCAATCTAACGGACTTCATTTTATCCGTACTTCCTAAAATCTTCTCCACTACCTCGATCATTATTAAAATTCAGTTGAAACATATTCATTTTATAGTATAATATCTTCTGCGACAAAGTACGCAAAAAGGATGTGACGCTTCATGGGACCCAATCTGCACGAATTTTACACCGCCGGCGAACTGGCCAAAATGTTCATGCTGTCGAAGCAGACCATTCTTTATTATGATCGGCGAGGCATATTGGAACCAAAATTCATCTCCGATAATGGATATCGCTATTACTCGCTCTCACAATATCTGACGCTGGAAATCATCATTAACCTGCGAAAATTAGACATTCCCCTCCCGGAAATTCAAGCCTATCTGAAAGACCGCAGCCCGGAAAACCTGCGGAAGCTGTTGGAACGAAAGGATCAGGCCTGCCTCGAAACCATCCGGCAAAATGAGAAAATCCGAAACGATATCGCCATTGCCTTTCAGCAGTTTGAAAAAGCGAATACCAGTCTGTTGGATCAGATCATGCTGAATTACCGCCGCGAAAAGAAATTTTACCTGAGTCCCCTTAACCAGAACACCGAGGGGCGCGACGTCATTTTCACGCTGGCGCGGCATAACTTAAAGGTCTTTTCCAAGCGGCATTTTAAGGAACGAGCCATCGGCTGGATCATCACCAAAGAGGATTTTCTCTCGCAGGGACGAGGCCGCGCCACAGCATTCTTTTCCACGGTCAATCAAAACCATTCGCCCGGCGATGCACATATCTTCACCCGCCCCGCTGGCTCCTATCTGACCTTGCGCTTTTCCGGCACTTTCCACAGCCGTGCGCCCGAGGTATCCCAAGCGCTCCAAAAATTCATGGCCCGAAACGGTCTGGCTCCGGTCAGTGATGTCTATGTCATGCCGCTGCGCAATCACTGGATGACCTCAAACCCTAAGGAATACCTCAATCAGATTTCTTTCCAAGTAGCGCCGCTTCCACCGCCGGACTAAAACAGCGGTCTCCGTCAGCGTCACGACGACCACCAATTCCTTCCGCACGGCTTTCCGTCAAGGGGAAAACATCTCCGGGTAGGACAGTCGGGCGACTTCCTCTACGGCGTCGACGATATATTGGGAAAGCGACAAGATATAAGAACCATGCAGTTTTTTCACTTCGCCCCGGCGCACCGCGTTCGTCGTCTGATACGAAGGATTCTCGACGATGGAACGGATCAAAAGGTCCGGATCATGACGGCCGTCATAATTCCAGTTGGGAACAAAAAAGATATCGGGGTTTAATCGCACAATCGCTTCCTGCGGAATCGGCATCGGTTGTCCATAGGCTAATTCCTGGGTCGCGTCCTCGACCCCGGCAAGGCGGCAGATATCGCTGATGCTGTTTTTCGGTGAGAAATATGCACCATTCGCGCGAATGAGGATGACACGCTTTCGCTCTGCAACGGGAATCTGTCCCACTTTTTCTGTGACCGCGGCAAGCCGACGATCCATTTCCGCCACCATTGCCTGTCCCCTAACTTCTTCCCCGGTGACGTAGGCAAATTGCTTGATGACACACTTCACTTCTTCTACTGTTTTCGGCGTTCGATACACGAAAACCGGCACGCTAAGATCCCGTAAACTCTGGATAATCTCCGGCTTAACGAAATCCGGTGCTAAGATGAGATCCGGCTGCACGGCCAAAATTGGCTCCACCGAATTCAGATCCACGCGCCTTCCAACCCCTGAAGCTGCCGCCGCTAAGTTTGATATGCCCGGATCGTCCACCAATACGGAAAGCGCCGCAATGCGGCTAGCGTCTACCATCTCCAGCAATATCTCATCGGTACTGATGGAACATGATACGATGCGCTGCGGCTTTTCCCGCAGCTTCACCGACTGTCCCTGGACGTCCACCACAGTTCGAGTGAACGGCGCGTCGACGCGACCGCCTTCTCCTGCCCCTGAGAACGTGCCGCATCCGCTGATGCATACCGCTATCCACACCAGTATCCATAGCCATCCGCGCCATATGACACCCTTCATTCCGCTTCCAACTCCCTCACCCTGCGCGCCGCCGCAACGGTCAAATTGCTCCGTAAATCATTCTACACAATATAACAACTATATGGTCAAGACCATAAAAACAGCCCGGTCGAGGGAATTTCCCTCGCCGGGCTGTGACGATTTTATTCCTTTACTCTTCTCCCGAAAAAGAAATGTGGCGGTTGTCCTCCTGCTTAAAAGCATCGCCGTAGGCGCAGTAGGCCAACTCCTGAATGCCGAAAACGAAATCCTGAGAAGCGTTGTAGATGTAACTTTCCCGAGGATAGACAAGCGCTCGATGGCGGATGGCCTTCATGGTCTGAAGGGACGGATCCTTGAGGTAACCGTCGATGAATTTCTGGGTGTCGAAATTTCCCCGGTCATCAAAAACAGGCAGCAGCAAAAAATCCGGATCGCTCTTCACCAGCATTTCCTTCGTCAGTTTTTGCCCGTTCTGAAGGCCCGCCGCCGCGCTGGCGTTGACGACGCCCGCGTAATGGCACATATCGTCAAAAGCGCTGCCCGCGCCGCCGTAACTCGTCATCAGCGACAGCAGCACCACAGATTTTCGCTCTTCCGCCGGGATCTTCGCCACCGTCGCCGTGATTTCGTCGCGGATCGCGTCCATCTTCTGGCGAATTTTTTCGCCTTTTTCCACTTCGCCGATGCTCTCCGCCACCAGCCGCAGCGTCTCTTGAATCTCCGCGTAGGAATTGGCCGGGCCGCACACCACCACGGGGATGCCCATATCTGTGAGGGTCTGAATCTTATCCTCGCTCGTCCAGCCGTTAGCGATGACGAGATCCGGATGCCAGCTCAAGATCTGCTCCACCGTCGGATCCGTGACTTTATTGGGGATCTTTTTCGCCTTCTCCACGAGCACGGACTCCTTCGGGTCGTCCAGGTAGTGGCTGACCGCCGCCATTTTACTGGTGGGAACCATTCCCAAGACCATCTCGTCCGTATAGAGGCCCAACGTCATGATGTGTTCCGGCTTATGCGGGATTCTCACCTGCCGGCTTCTGGCGTCCGTCACCGTGTAGCCCGCGTCTTTTTCGGCCGCCGGCGTCCCCGGCCCCTTGCAGCCCGCCAGTGCCGCCAGCAAAAACAGCAGCGCAAGCAAGCCCGTCAGCCGCTTCTTCAGTCTCATGCCTCTCCTCCTCCGCTTAAAAACCGCTCCAGCCTCTCTTTATTCATACCCTTTAATCAAATGCTCGTCGCTCAGATCAAACAGCGTGCGGCCGTAAGCCGCGTTCGCCATCGCCTTGACGCTGTAAGCGCACTGCTGCGATGCGCAGTAAATGTAGCGATCGGGCACGATGCGAATATTTTGCAATGCTGGAAGTCCCGCCAGCGCCGGGTCGCTTAAAAAGCGCTGATGCGCTTCATGCGCGCCGGAAAGATCGACAGTGCGCACCCCCGACACCAAGAAGAAATCGGGGTTCGCTTTGACCACCAATTCCTTAGAGAGCGGCTCGCCGTTTTTCAGTCCCAGCTTCGCGATGCCGTTTTCGATTCTGGCCCGGGTGCAGAGCACATCGTACATGGAGCCGGTGCCGCCGAAATTTTTCATCTGCGACACCAGCATCCCCACCGGCTTCGGCCCGGAAAGCGTCGCCAAGACCGCGTCGGCTTCCGCTAACTGCCGATCCATCTCGGCGATGATCCGCTCCCCCGCCGTTTCCCGCCGCAGCGCTTGGGCGATCAGGCGAATATTTTCCTTCAGCGTCTCCATGGACTTGATCTTGCTGCAGACCAATACCGGATACCCTAACTGCCGATAACTCTCCACATGATCCGCGTTCACCCAGCCGGGGACGATGATGAGATCCGGCTTTGTCTTAATGATCACTTCCAGCGGCACGTTCAAAATTTCCCGCACCTGCGGCGTTACATTTTTCACTTCCTCGGCGATAAAGGACACCTCAGGGTCGGTATCCCGAATATTCACCGCCGCCAAATACTCCGGCGGCACCAACCCCAAAAGGATTGTATCATATCCGGGATTCGCCGCCAAGATGCGCCGGGGCGGCCGGGGAAGATACACCGCGTTCCCCCGGGCGTCCACCACCGTATAGCCTTCTCCCGCCTCTTCTTTCGGCACGCCGCTGCAGCCTGCCAGCAAAATAATCCAGACCAAAAGCAGCGCCGCCCAATCGCGCCTCACCTTCAAACCGTCCATCCCCTTCGCTCCTCGTTATTAAAAACTGCAAATCATCAAGCGCCCGCAACCCTGATCAAAATCCTTTCCCTATCACTCCTCGTAGCAGGCGCGGTAAATGTCCTCCACGCAGTCCACGATGTGATGGGAGGACGAGAGCATGTGTTTGTCGGGAATGGGGCGGAGGCGTCTGTTTTGAATGGCTTTGACGGTTTGCAGAGCCGGATCGCTCAGGCATTCCTCGATGTAGGCCTCTACATCGCCGCCGCGCCAGTCCCAGTCCGGCAAAAAGATCACGTCGGGATTGATCTTGATGATCTGCTCTTTGGGCAGAAGCTGGTTGCCCTGAATGTTCACTTGCGCCGCGCCATTGATCACACCCGCTAAGCGGCAGCAATCGTCGTAAGCGGTGCCTTTGCCGCCGGTGCCGCCGCTCACGGTCAGACGGTAGACCACCACGCGTTCGTTTTGGGGAATCTGCGCCGTCTTCGCTGCGATGATCGACAGCCGCCGCTCCATCTCCGCCACCAAGGCTTCTCCTTTTTCCACCTCGCCCACAATGACCGCCAAATCTCGGATCAGTTTTTTCGATTCCTCTACCTGATGAATGGTTCGGCTGACGAAGACTGGTATACCCATCTCCCGCAAGGCGCGAACGAGATCCGGCGACTGTGATTCAGGAATGACGACGAGGTCAGGCTGAAGTTTCATCAAATATTCCAGCGTCGCCTGCGCCCGCTCCGGCACCATAGCCGCCGCTTCCGGGGGAATATTACTGATGAGGGGATTGCCCGCGAATTTGCTGAATGCAGCAATTCTTTCCGTCCCCAAGAGTGCGAAGAGAACATCGTCCCCGCGCATGGAAAGGGAAACGATCCGCCGGGGCGGCGCGGGAAGGATCAGCGCCCGCCCCGCCGCGTCCCGAAGGCCAAAATAGTCCTCGCTCTCTACCCCGCTGAGCCCGTTCTTTTTCACCGCGCACCCAGAAAGGAGCAGTAAAAGCGACAGCAGAACAACCGCCGTTAATTTTTTAGAAAGAATACTCATAGCTCAAGAGATAGTTGACGGGCAGGAGAATATTGTTCCATTTATTGACGGAATCCTCACGGTCAAGAATGTTGTTAATCTTTAGCCGAAGGGTCTGGTTTTGATCCGGGCGGTAGACAAAGTTGGCGTTCAGTTGGCTGTAGTTGGGAATATTCCCGAAAACACCATGGATTCTATATGCATCATCTTCTCGATCCCCCAAATAAAGCCAGTTTACATTACCCATAAATTTCCCTTTTGTGTAACTCACGCCAGCGATGCCTTGAAAGCGGCTGTTTGCCTGTACCCATCGCCCATTGCTGCCTCGTGTCTGCGGATTGGAGAAGCTCAACCCTAAATTAAACGACCAATGATCGTCCACCCGGTGGTCGTATTCCATTTCAATACCTGTATTGCGAAAATCATCGACGTTGGAAAGATAGTCTGTATTCGCCGGCGTTTTTTTCCATTTGAACGCGTCCTTGATGCTCATGTGATAGAGTGCCGCCTTAAAGGAATCACGGCGGCCCACATATTTGTACCCAGTTTCATAAGTCCAGCCCTGCTGCGCCTTTACTTGCCCTACATCACCGCCTTTTTTCTCAAAGAACTGGTTGATTGGTGCGACCTCGTAGGCTTTGCCGATGTTGATATACCAAGAAGAATTATCGTCAAACTTATAGTTCGTCTGAAATTGAGGCAGGAAAATATTTTGCGTCTTGGAATAATCGCTGATGTGTTCGCCGCGTAATCCCAGCGTCATCGTAAAACGCGGCGCGGTCTGCCATGCGTAAGAGGCGTACAGGCTCTCACTGGTGCGGTGCGTGTTAATCCAAAGCGTTTTATCCGACGTAATAAGGCCATAGGCACTTTCGCGAGAAAACGTGAACCCTAAAATGAAATCATCCTTCCCGTCGCGTATTTTCCATTCCTTTTGCGTGTCCCATGTAAGACCGTCCATCGAGTACCGCTCGCTAATTTCATACTCTTTACTGCTGAAAGTATATTTATCAGCATAGGCACGCCGTTTGTTGTAAGCAAGAACAGACCGCAGCCCCAGCGCCGCGTCTTTATATTCCAAATTGATGTTGTTGCGGGTATCGCGATAATGATAATCTACACTATGTGTCCCGTTGACATTGTAGCGGATACGGTGGAGATACATATCGTTGTATGACCAGTTAAGATTCAGGTTCTTTCCCAAATCAGCGGTAATATAAAAGGCGTTTCGTCCGCTGCTATTGAGCCCCCATGGTAAAATAGCGGCATTTGTCTTAATATTTGTCAATCCATTCAGCGACGTCCGATCAAGTTCCCCGATAAAATAGCGCTTAAAAATCAGACCAAATTGACCATTTCCGGTGGAAATCGTATAATCCCGATTATAATTTCCGTAGGAAGCCGCTAATTTTGTCGTCGTGAAGTCACTGCCTCGCTTCGTGATGACCGTTCACCGCACCGCCGATGGCCGCCGCGCCATAAAGGGCGGAACTGGCTCCTTTGACCACCTCAATGCGTTGGATGGCTTCGGGAAGGATGTTATTCGTGCTGTTGTAGTTAAGAAGATTAACGGACGCCCCGTTGACCATGGCCAGCGTGCCTTTATCCAAACCGCGGACAATGGTGCGCGAAGCGCTCAATCCAAATTCTTGACCGCTATCGCCCCACGAAAGGCTATTAAAGCCCGGCAGACGCTCCATGGCCTCGTAGCTGTTCGCCGCGCCCAAGCGCTCCATATCGGCGGCCGTCACGATTTCCGTCGCCGCTGGTGTGTCCACCTCCCGTTTTTCAGTACGGCTGGCGGTGACAATGACATCATCCAGCGTGTATTCCGCCATTGTGTCGCTCGCCGTTGGTGCCGCCGCGGCGACGTTTGCCAGTGTCGGCAGAGCGCCGATACCGACCAACACCAGGCCTGACAAAACCTGTTTCGCCAATTTCTTTTTCCCATAAACGGTTTTCCTTGCCTTCATAAAAATATGACCTCCCTAAAAATACTGTATGCTATCCTTTCTGCCACAACGCAACAGACGAAATCCTCAACCCGAAGCGTCGCCACGGCTTTCCAAATCCCCTTCCAACTCCAAATAGAGCCGCTGCAAGTCATCCTTGACCTCGGCGGAGGGCGACCACATCTGCCGCTTTTCCGCCTCCAAGAGTTTTCCGGCGATGCGCTGCAGAGCCCACGGATTAACCTCCCGCATCCACGCCTGCATGTCCTGATCCAGCGCGTATTTTTCCGCGAAGCCGTCGTACATCCAGTCGGCCATCACCTCGCTGGTGCAGTCCCAAGCGTAGGCGTGCGCGACGATGCCCGCTAAATCGGACGCGCCCTTGTAGCCGTGCTTTTTCATCCCCTCCAAATATTTCGGGTTCATCGACTCGCCCCGATAGACGCGGCGAAATTCCTCGTCCAAACTCTTCGTCTCCGCCCGCGCCCGGTTCGCCGTGTCGCCGATGTAGCAGCGCGGCGCTTTGCCCCGCAGGCTGTGCACCGCCGCATTCATGCCGCCGCAGTAGGCGTTGAAATCGTCGGAGTTGAGGAGATGGATTTCATGGTTATCCATGTTCTTAATGGTGACCTCCACGCCGCTGAGCCGACGCCGGAAGAGATCCGGCAGGAAATCTCCGGCGTTCTCGCTGCCGTACACATGCGCCCCCCAGCGGACGTAGACGTCAGCAATATCGTGGATGCTTTCCCAGTTTTTCTCCTCGATGAGATGTCCCACCCCCGCGCCGTAGCCGCCCGGCGGGCAGCCGAACATGCGGTACATGGCCTGCTTGCGTGCCGTCTCGCCGTCCTGCCCCGCCGCCTCCAGTGCGGCCGTGTCCTCCTCCACATGCTTTCTGATATAGTTCTCCTCAAAGGATTCCGGCAATTCCGCTACCATCTGCACGGCTTTCTCCAACCATTCCACCGCGATGTGCAGCGTATCGCGGAACAGGCCGCTGATCCGCGCAGTCACGTCGATCCGGGGCCGCCGGAGCGCTTCTAAGGGCAGAATCTCAAGACCGATGACCCGGCGGCTCCCCTGCTGCCAGACGGGACGCACCCCTAAAAGATAGAGAAATTCAGCGATGCACTGCCCGTTCGTCCGCATATTGGAATCGCTCCACAGCACGATGCCCACGCTCTCGGGGTAGCGGCCTTCCTCCTCAATAAAGCGCGATACGGCCTGCTCCGCTAACTCCACCCCCAATTCCCAAGCGATGGGTGTAGGCAGCGTATCGGGACTGACCCCGAAGAAATTGCGTCCCGTGGGCAAAATGTCAATGCGTCCGCTCGTCGGCGATCCGCCCGGCCCCGGCTCAATGAACTCGCCGGAGAGCGCCCGCAGCGTATTCGTCATCTCCTGCCGCGTCTTGGCCAAGTTCGGCGCGATGACATCGGCGATAAAGCGCAGCACCCGCGCCAAATCGCGCTGGAAGCCTTCTGCTTCCGCCTCAGCTGCCCATCCTTGCACGGACGGGGAATCAAGCAGCTCTTCCATGCCCGCCGGCGAAAAGTCTCGCTGACGTAGGAACTCGATCCAGCCTTCCGCCGTCTGCCATATCTCATCCAAAAGCGCCGCACCGCTCTTATCGAGCCCCGGCAGGAGCTCGCCGCTTTTTTCCTCCAAAGCAGCATACGAAAACCCTTTGGCCTTCGCCAAGACCTCCGGCAGCGCGGGCACCGCTTCTTCCCCCGGTCCCCCGGCGCACTCTGTACGCGCGATGGCCGAGATCGCTTGCGTGAGCGCCTCGCCCTCGGGCGGCTCCCCTAAAATATGAAGTCCGGCGCGAATTTCCATGTGCTTCAGTTTGCTCAGATAGGCATGGACGCGCAGGATGTAACTGTCCTCGCTCTCCTCCTCCTCTGCGGGAAGATCCTCGTCTAAATGAAGCGCCGCCACCTTCTCACGGATGCGCTCCGCCACCACCCCGGCATTCTCCGGCTGACCGGCCTTAAAGTGCGCGTACTCTTCCACCAAAAGCTCTAACTCCGCTAATTCGTCGTAGGTGTCGGCCCGGCTCTGCGGTGGGTTCAGATGGCCGATGAGGCAGGCCGCCCCCCGCCGTTTCGCCTGAATCCCCTCCCCCACGATGGTAACATAGTACGGATAAATATCCGGCAAATCGCCCAGCGCCAATTCAGGATAACAAAGGTGCGACAGCCCCGCATTCTTCCCCGGCAGCCACTCTAAGCTGCCGTGCGTTCCTACATGAACCACCGCGTCCGCCTGCCACACATCGCGGATCCAGGCGTAATAGGCCAAATAGTGGTGCGGCGGCGGAGCGCAGGGATCGTGGAGAATCTTCGCCTTGTCCTCGCCGAAGCCTCGGGGCGGCTGCATCGTAATCAGCACGTTGCCGTTGATGGTGCCGGGGACGATGAGCTTTCCGCCATACAAAAACACGGTGCCGGGCGCTTCGCCCCACGCCGCCGTCAATTCCTCCTGCGTTTGGGACGCAAAGGAAGCGAATAGCGCGGCATAGTCCTCCCGGGCAACCTGTCCCACAGCCCGTGCCATGTCCTCTTCGGTCAAAAAGCGCCGGTCGTTGGTAATCCCCGCCAAGAGCCCCTCCATCAGCTCTTTCCCATCCTCCGGCACATGGTCGATCCGGTAGCCCGCCGTCTTCATCGCCCGCAGGAGCAGCGCCACGCTGGCAGGCGAATCCAATCCCTGGGCGCTGCCGACGGTGGAATTGTCCGGGGGATAATTGTGGAAAATGATGGCGATCTTCTTCGCCGCGTTCTCCTTTTTCCGGAGGCGGCACCACTTCTTCACCTTCGCTGCCAAAAAGCGAATGCGCTTTTCCATGGGCTTATAGTACACATAACCCTCGGCGTTCCGCTCCTTGCTGGACACAGGCACGCCATGGATCACGCCGTCAAACTCCGGCTCCACCACGTTGCAGGAAAGCTCCACCGGCGTCATCCCCATGAGGCTCTCCGCCCATTCAGGATAGGGACGCAGGAGATTGTACGCTTGCAGCACCGGCACGTTGAGCTTGCGAAAGAAATCCCGATCGTTCTGGCTGCTGACGGTCAGCCCCACTTTGAACGTATTGACGATGGCATCTAAGATGCACACCCCATGGTCAAAAAAATACCTCTCCCCTAAGCGGCTGATCCCCTCGACCTTCGCCAAGGGATTATCCGCCCACAGGGCAAAGACGGGGATCGGATACAGCCCTTCCCCGGCCAAATGGCGAATGATGGCGTCAAGGTACGCCGTATCCCGCCAGACCCAGCTTTCCCGCGAAAAAATCAGGCCCACCGCGCTCTCTCCCTCGCCCCGTGGGCGATAGGCCTGATACGCCGTCAGGGAATCGAAAATCTGCTCCGTCCCCGGATCGTATATCCCGCTCCACGGTAAAGGCACGGGCGGCTCCGCCGTCACCGCCGCCCCTAAAAATTCCCGGGCGATGTACCGCCACAAACTGCGATAATTTTTTATCCCCCCGTATTGAAGATACTGCCGCAAAGTATCCATCTGCTCTGGAGTAAGCTCCTGACAACAGGTTCCTTCTATCGAGGCGCTGGCCAAAAAAGCGAAAGGGCCGCCCGTTTTTTCCCGAATCTTACGAATCGCCTCCGTTATGTCCGTCGTGTAGATCGTGCCCTGCCAAAAAACGAAGACCACCGCCACTTGGGAAATCTCCCGTCGCATCTCCGGCGTCAAGGCGCTGGCGGAATCGAAAAGATGAACGCCGCTGGAAAATTCCTCGGGCATCTCCGTCATCTTCCATGCCTTGCGCAGCATTTGCCCCTGCCGCTCCACGTTGCAAAAAAGAAGGATTTCCTTCATTTGGCCGCCTCCCATCGATTTTTCTATCGGCAGAATTGTCATCACAGGTTTTTGCTGTGCTTTCTCTTGCCCCGATTCCCTCGCGCCGCACAAAACTCAACGCGGAAAACCATGTAATTTGTGATTAGGGTTGTATTATAAACCGTATAGCTGTCATACAGTCAAGAAAAGAGCCCTCCCGCCTGATAAGGCAAGGGGGCTCTTGTTGACTGGAAGGGTAATCAGAATTTCTGCGTGTAGCTCAGGAGGTAGTTGATCCCCGGGGTGTACCACGCGGAAGAGGAATGCATCGTATTGTCCCGACGATTGAGGAGATTGTCCACGGTCAGTTTAATCTCGCTCCAAGCATCCGGCGTATATCCTAACGTCAATGTTGTCAAGAGATACGGCTTCGTTTGATACGAATGTTCATTTGACGGCGTTTGAACACGATCCGCCAAATAGGAGAAGGTCAGCGCCGCCTTCATCTTATTCCGCTGGTAGTTCATGCCGCCAACCAACTGGATCTTCCCAAACTTGCGATCCCAATACGCTTTCGTATTGCTTTTTACTTCCGGGTTTTGCAAGGTCAGGCCGTAATTGTAGGAAAAACCGTTCTTTCCCGCGATGTCACAAGAAAATTCAAAACCGGTATTGCGGAAATCCTGATTCGTGTATTTCCAACTAAGGCCAAATTTTTTATCCACATTGGCGGAAATATTATCCTTGATCTTTTGATGGAAGATCGCCGCCTTCCATGTATGACCGCCGCTGACACTCTTCCAGCCGATCTCATAATTGATCCCCTTCTGAGGTTTGAGATTTGGATTCGAGGTCCCAGTAGCATTGGCAGGGAACATCTGCCCAAACTGAGGCATGATGAAGGACTGGGAGATGTTCAGGTAGAGGTTATTGTCTTTGTCCAGCTTATGGATGAACTGGCCGGACGCGCTGAAATCGCTGTAGTTCTTATTCCAAGTCGTCCCGCTTGTCCATGTCTCCCGCGCCCCTAAGATAAAGCTGTTCTTCTCGTCTATGGTCTGCTCCCATTGACCAAAAACGCCCCATTGATTACGTTCATATTCCTTCCCCACTTTTGTATATACGGTAGGCAAAACTTGGTAGACTTCATGCTTTCCCGAGATGCCAAAAATCAGGCTTCCTTTATCGCCCAACTTCCATTCATGCTGGCCGTCAAAGCCGTAGGTAATGTGCTTTTCCTTCGTATTATAACGTTCGTACTTCTTCACAAGATCTTTATTGAGCGCTGGATTTTTATCCGTCTTATCTTTACGCCATGTATCCCCATCGGATTCAATCGTGCTGACATTGTAATAGGCGCTGCCTTCAGAGGCCCTGTCGCGGTAATTGACCTGCATGGTATCCCGTATGGTCGTATATTTTCGGTCATAAATGAGTTCCCCCACGCGTAAAGAACGAGGTGCCGACATACCGAAAGCCGTAGCAGACAGCAGATATTTATCATAACTCACTGTAGATTCATGGTGACTATAAATAACATTGAATCGTGGATTTGCCTGCCAAGTAAGCCCTAAACTCTCATTCTTAATATCCCGAACATTAAATTGCGTGACACCTAACAACCGTCCCTTTGTCGCGGGAACGATACTGATCTCATCACTTTCGGAAATATCATTCAGCCGATCCCATTTGTTCACGTCATAAAAAGCCGCAATGGACTGATTGCCTTCCTTGGCCCCCACATTGACGTGGTACTTCTGCTGCCCATAATTGCCGAAGCCTATCGTCCAGTTATTGTCCGGGCCTTTTTTCGTGATGATATTGATGACCCCCGCCGCTGCGTCGCTGCCATAAAGAATAGAACCACCGCCCTTAATAACCTCCACCTTCTCAATGGAATCCGCGGGGATCTCCTGCAAATTGTAAAGGCCGCGCCCGGCGATGGGATTTCCGTTAACCATCACCAACGTGCCGTTATCGATGCCGCGAATGGTGGCCTTATTGATCATCGTTCCCATGGAAGCGCCCAGCGGAGCGAAAGAGGCGAAGGAAACGCCGTTGACCTTCTGGATCACCTGGGCCGCGTTTTGGGCGCCGCCGCGCTCGATCTCTTCCCGGGTAATGACGTCCGTAGACATGGGCACATCCACGTCCCGCTTCTCCGTCCGTGTGGCGGTAACCACGATCTCATCAAGGCTGTATTCCTCCAAAGCTCCCGATTGTCCCCCCCCAGAGGACACGGGGGCCGCTTCCGTCACCGGCAGACTCACCGTCAGCGCCGACAGCGCCACAGCGGTTAAAATGATATTTTTCTTGCGTGTTGTCATGCTTTCTTTCACTCCCATTCCCATTTTTACCGAAGCGTGCCCAAGAAGCCCACGCCTCTTCATGAAAAGATATACGAATACAAATTATACTATAAACGATATAGTGGTCATACGGTCAAGGAAAATCACCGCCGTCATGCCCCCAGCAGAAAATTCCTTAAAGTTTCTCGGCGGCCGTCAAGCGCTGCCCCATAAAAAAACACCCTCTTTCGAGGGCGCCGCGACGCTGACAAAAGTGGGACGCACGCCAAATACGCACGGCCGTTACTGCTCCCATCCCAACGCCTGGCGCTGGGTACGAACTTTTTCCTCCCATTCATGAAAAGAGACAGGGAGAAATTCATGCACCAAATAGTCCGGGCGCACCGCATCAACGATGCGCCGGACGGCGGCGGTGGTAAAGGGACGGTGCCAATCGACCCGGGCGATATAGTCCATGATCTCACCGATCGCTGCCGGCCAACGTTCACCTTGGTGCGCCTCCCTCATCGCCCGAACATAAGCGCCCGACAAGGATTGATGAAGGTGGAGGCCGTAGACTTTCTCCTTCAGGCTGCCCAATGCCTCATAGGCGGCCACAACGAAATCCGCACCCTCTTGTTCGTTGGTAAGATCAAGATCCGTACACATGAGATGTCCCGTATCCAGCATGAAGCCGCAATTGGGGTGCTTCGATCGGGTTACTAAACGTTCCGCTAAATCCGGCCGCCGGAAGGTCAGCCCCGGCCACCAGAGATTTTCAAAGAGAAGCCGGCAATCCGCCGGAATCTCCTTCGCCAAGGCCGCTACCAATTCCAGCGTCGCGTCGATGACCTCTTCGTCGGTGATGGTCGTAAACGGCCGGGCCGACAGCTCGCTCATGGGGGCCTCGGAAACGTGGAGAACGAGATACCCGGCCCCGGCGGCAACCGCGCTCTGGATATTCGCCCGCCACACTTCTACCCAGTCCTCCACGCGAAGGGACCCGAAGGTTTTCTTTACAGCCGCGTCATCGCCGTAATCCCGTGCCATTTTCGCCGCGTCCTGTCGCCAGAAGCTGACCCACGCCGGCCAGAAACGAAGATGAACGCCATGAACGAGTGCTGCGGGGAAAAAGCTCTCATCCCGCGGCCCGTAAAGAAAAAGTTCCAGCCCGTCCAGATGGTGACGGGCTAAGAAATCCTCCAATGCCGCCTTTTCGCCCCCTAAAAGGGTTTCCACCTCATGGGGAATATTCGAAAGGTTGACCAATTCGAGCATGAAGTGTCCCCTCCCCGATACGCGCTGCTCTCGTCATATAGCCGAAACCCGCCAAAGCGCATTTTACTTACTCATTATAGCGCCGATAGACGGCCACGGCAATCGCTAAGAATACAAGCCCCAGTGTCAGGAGGAGAGAGGCCTCCCAAAAGAGAGCCGGCGTAAAAACAGGACTTCGCATAAGGCGGTTAAGCGCTCCCACGGGAAAGAGCATGACGACGTACTGGATGGATTGGGGCAGATTTTCCACGGGAAAAAAAGACCCGCCGAAAAACGTCATGGGCATAATGAAAAAATTATTCACAAAGGCTACGTCGTCAGGCATTTTCACTAAGAGGCCTACGATGCACCCCAAGGCGCCGAAGCAAAACGACCCCAACACCCCGCCGATGAGAATGGAGAGCGTCAGATGCCCCGCATCGAAAACCAGCCACGCCATGAGAAAGATGAGGCCGCCGAAGAACAGCCCCCGCACTACTCCTGCCATCACAATCCCTAACATGACCTCGAAGGGCCGAACGGGGGACAGGACCACACTCTGAAACACATGATAATACATCTTCCCCACGCTGATGGAGTTGGCCGTCTGCTGAAAGGCGTTGAGCATGATGGTGATGGCGACGATGCCCCCGGCCAAAAAAGGGAGATAGCCCCCGGGGACATCCACGCGCCCGCCGAGACCGAAGCCAAAAGCGAAAAGATAAATGAAGGGGGCGATGATGCTGGAAAACACATGGCCCAGACGTCCGATCTTCTTATACATGGTCAGCCATTCCCGATAAAAAACCGCGTACCAGCCCATGTCACACCCCCTCTCCCCGGGCCAGCCGGATGAAGAGATTCTCTAAATCCTGCGCGTCGCAGCCAATGCACCGCTGGAGATTTTCCTTCGTATCGGAAAGCACAATCTCCCCGGCGCGAAAGATGGCGATGGCGTCGCAGAGCCGCTCTGCTTCCTCCATGTAGTGGGTAGTGAAGATGAGGGTCTTGCCCGCCGTGCGCAGATCATCAATGATGTCCCAGATCACCGCCCGCACATCGGGATCGAGGCCCACCGTCGGCTCGTCCAAGAGAATGAGTTCCGGATCCGGCATGAGGCTGCGGGCGATGAGGACGCGCCGCATCATCCCGCCGGAGAGGGAGCGCACCGTCTTTTTCTGCATGTCCTGAAGCTGAAACCGCAGGATGGTCTCCTCCACCCGCGCCGCTAAATTTTCCACACCGAAGAGCATTCCGTAAACCTTTAAGGTCTCCTCCACGGTAAACTCCCGATCTAAATTATTTTCTTGGGGAATAAGCCCCACGCGCCTCTTCAGGGCGGGAGACCGATCCCCCGTGGCGTCTTCGCCGAAGAGAAACAGCTTCCCCGAGGATGGCTTGCCCAATCCGGCCATCACCTTCATCAGGGTGGTCTTTCCCGCGCCATTCGGCCCTAAAAGGCCAAAAACGCCGCCGCAGGGGACTTTCAGATTCAAGGGCTTAATAACCGTATGACGGTCATACACTTTGGTGAGTTCGATGGTCTCAATCGCTAAATGTTCCGCTTCCCTCATGGCGTCACCGTGAGAGATCGTGGGCTTTGTGCCGCAGGAGGTAGAGGAAATACGGCGTGCCCAAAAGGGCCGTCATGATGCCGACCCGCACCTCCATGGGGGGAACGATGACCCGGCCGATGGTATCGCAGAGAACGAGGAAGATTCCCCCTGCCAACACTGCCGCAGGAAGGAGACGCCGATGATCCGGCCCCACCACGAGGCGCATCATGTGCGGCACCACGAGGCCAACAAAGCCGATATTCCCGCTGATGCAGACCCCCGTCGCCGTCACCAGCGAAGCTAACGTCAAAAGCCCCAGCCGGTAGCGGGCCACGGGCATCCCCACCGCTCGGGCCTCCACTTCGCCTAAAACTAAAATATTGAGATGACGCGCCATGAGCAGCATGACTAAAATACCCAGGCAAATGGGCCCTACCCCCATAAAGACATGTTCCCAGCGGCGATAATCAAGGCCGCCGATGGTCCAGAAAAGATATTCCTGCAATTTCTGTTCATTGATGACGGTGAGGAGCCCAGCGGTAATGGCCCCCAAGAGCATCCCCACCACGACTCCGGCCAAGAGCAGGGTCATGACGGGGATCTTGCCGTGACGCATAGCCAAAAATACCGTCAGCGTCACCGCCAAAAGGGATCCGACAAGGGCAAAAATCGGCATGGCAAACATCGTCGTCTCGGAAAAACCGAAGGCGATGGCCACCACCGCTCCTACTGCCGCGCCGCTGGACACGCCGATGATGCCGGGATCGGCCAAAGGGTTGCTGAAGATGCCCTGCATGACTGTGCCGGACGCCCCTAATCCCGCCCCTACCATAAGTCCCACTAAGGTGCGGGGCAGTCGGATGTGCCACAGCACTGCCTGCTGCTCCGGCGTCACCACGACATCGGAGAAAAAGGGCAGTCCCGCCGTCTGGCAGAGAAGCGCCACGACATTGCGAAAGGGAATATCGATCTGCCCCCAAGACAGGGATAAGAGGGATACCGCTAAAAATGCCGCCGCCATCAAGACGGTAAAGGCCGGCAGTGACAGTTTTTTCAAAGTGATCATAGTCTCTCCTTTCGGCCGTCGCGGATCATCTGCCGAACCGCGTCATTCCACAAACATTCCTGCACATAGCCCGCCCCCCGCAGCCCCATGAAGGGAAGTTCCGTCAAGCGGATATGCTCCTCCACCGGGTTCGCGACGGGAAAGAACTGCACCTCTTTGCGTCCCGCTCGCCGCAGGAGCTGGTTCTCACTGCTGCTTCCCAAAAGGAGACCGGAGGAAAGACGCCCCAAGACCGCTTCCACCTGGCCGGCGGCCTCGGCGGGACAGACCGCGTCCACCAAATCCCCCATGTCCGGCGCGATGGCACCAAAACGCGGCTGCTGGACGATCACCGTCAGGCGCCCCATATCGGCCCACTCCCCCCGCAGAGCCGCCGCCAATCCAAAGGCGGTAGAAGGCGGCGCGGCCACCACTGCTTCCTCAAACCACAGCTCGCCCCAAACCATCTTGAACTCGTTGAGAAAAAGAAAGAGCCGATCCCGCTCCTTATCGCAGACCGAAAGGGCCACGTCTAACTTTTTTCCGGGCAGCGCCGTCCCCACGGCTTCCAGCCACGCGCGGGTCCCGGCCACCCCGTAGGGAAGCCGCGGCGCAATGAAGGGGATTCGGTACTCTTTTTCCATGCGTTCCGCCAGCGGGCGGCCTAATTCTTCATGTACCACGATGTTAAGCGCCGCCTGGGTGAGCCGCGACAGCCCCGCCGCTTCCGTGCCGCCGCCGGGACAGGCGTTTACCTCATAACCGGCCAAGTTCAGGAGGCGTTCCAACTCCCGCTGGTCGTTCATCCCGTTGCAGTACCCCGGCGTCAGCCCCAAAAGATTCACCCGCCGCCACGAAGTATCCGGCATGGGAGGCGGCGACAGCACATCAAGCACGGCCGCCGCCGCTTTGGCATAGCCTTCGGCAAACCCGCCGGTAAGCCCGCCGCTGTCAAAGACCACCACTGGGCAGCCAATCCCCATCTCCCGGGCGATCCCCGCCATATCATCGCCGATGAGGCTAGCGGAGCAATTGCTCTCAATGCAGAGGAGTGCCGGAGGCTTTTCTATATAAGGGGCCAATGTGTCCCGCAGATACTCTTCCGTGCCGAAAACAATGGCCTCGTTGTCCAGCTGCGTGCAGACCATCCGCTGAGAAAGGAGCGGCTGACTGTCTTCCAAGTGGCGCATAGCGTAAAAATAACACCACATGGGACCGTTCACCACGATAGCCGCGTCTGGAATCCCGGCGAAGAACGCCGCCGCCCCCGCCAAGGCACAGGTATCAGCATGCCAGCAGACATCGCTGAAATGATCCGTTTTACGCATAGATCAGACCTCCCCGGCTCAACTGGCGATGTTGAATCCGTTCCATCGCCCGCAGAATATCTCCCTCGCTCTTCCAACCCGCACCGGAGAGAAAAGGCAAATAGACCTGCCGCACGTCGGTACGCAGGAGTTCATGGGTCGTCAACACATAGTCCGCCATCCCCACCGCCCGTTCAAAATCCTCCCCCGCCAAGAGAGGTGCGGACGTGCACCGACGCACCTCGCGGAGAATTTTCTCCCGTTCCTCGTCGCTGTAGCAATCGAAGAGCTGCACTCCCAAAAGCTCCACCCCTAATTGGTTAAGGAGAAAAAACAACTCGTCCGGCTGAAAATACTGCGCCATCCGCCCGGCGCAGAAGACAGTTTTTGTCCCCGCCAAGCTTTTACGCCCCGCAGCAATGGCCGCTTCAAAGGCCGCTTCCTCGGCGGCGACAGCCCGATCCGCGGCTGCTGTGTCGCCAGTGACCTCGCCCAAGCGCCGCAGCCAAGCCAACGTCTTTTGAAAGCCGATGGGGTAAATGTCGCCTAACACCGGCATGTCAAAGCGCCGCCCGATTTCTTCCGCCAATTCGATGAGCATTTTCTGCCGAGAATCCTCAGCGCGGCGTCCCAAAACGATAATCAGCGATGCGGAAGACGCCTTTTCCAGCGCATCCAGCGAGAGGAAGGAAGGAAAGTGTGCCGTGATCCGAAGGGAAAAATGCGTCAGCAGTTTGGAAAGCGTCTGCACATATTCGCCGTAAATGCCGCCGCAGTCTCCCACTAACATCACCGTCCCCGGCTCTTTCGGCTGGGACTTCATGAAGCGGTCGGCAAGAAGCCGGGCAGCATCAATATAGCCCTTAAAATATTCGCCGTCCAAAAAACCGTGCGCCGTAACCGCCATCACGGGAATGCCCATCTCCTCCTCCATCTCCGCCGCCACCGCCTCCGTATCGTCGCCGATGACGCCCGACACGCAGGAATTGGCGATGAAGATCGCCCGGGGATGATATGTTTCCACCGCATAGCGGATGGTACGGCGCAGGCGGTTCTCCCCGCCGAATACAGCTTCATCCTCTTCCAGATCTGTGGAAAGGAGCGGCGTCGTCTGGAGCTGACACTCGCCCAGCGCTGTCGTCAGATTGCGGTAGTAAGAATTAATATCCATGCGCCGGGCCACATGCGCACAAGCGCGGGGGCTGTGAAAGATCACCACCGCGCCTTCCACATAGGAAACGGCCCGCCATACGCCCGGCATACTGCAGCTGCATGCATTTCGGCGCTTCATGACCCGCTTCGCTTCAATTCCCATAGCGTTCCACCATTTCTTCCAACGCTTCAAACGCCATGGGCTGCGGGATCACCAACTGCGTATTCTCGTCAATGGCCGAGGCCAACCGGCGATACACCTCTGCTTGGGGCGACTGGGGTGCGTATTCCAGCACAGTCTGCCGATGAATCTCCGCGTCGTGTACCACAGCTTCCCGAGGAATGAAGACAATAAGCTGTGTTCCTAACTTTTCCGCAAAAGCCCGAAGCAGTTCTTCCTCGTGTGCCACCTTGCGGCTGTTGCCGATGATGCCCCCTAACTTCACCCGGCCCCGGGACGCGAATTTACGAATGCCCTTGGCGATGTTATTCGCCGCGTAGAGGGACATCAGTTCTCCGGAGGATACGATGTAGATTTCCTCGGCATACCCTTCCCGGATCGGCACGGCAAACCCGCCGCAGACCACATCTCCCAAGACGTCGTATAGCACCAAATCCGTATCGCCTAACGCCTCAAGCTGGCGTACCTTCTCCAGCGCCACAATGATGCCGCGCCCGGCGCAGCCCACCCCCGGCTCGGGGCCTCCGGCCTCAATACAGCGGATGCCGTTGTAGCCGATGTTGACGATCTCGTCGGCCTCAATGTCGCCGCCCTTGCGCTCCCTTTCTAAATCCAATACCGTATGACGGCAGATATGCCCTAACAGAAGCCGCGTGGAATCATTCTTCGGATCGCAGCCGATCTGACAGACCTTTTTCCCCATTTGACTAAAGGCCGCCGACACGTTGGACGCCGTGGTGGATTTTCCGATGCCGCCCTTGCCGTAAAACGCAATTTTCTTCATCTTGTCCCGATTCCTCCCTCAGGCCCGTAAAGCCTCTACGATGCGCAGTACCCGCTCCGATGACAGCCGCTTTAAAGTATAATAGCCCGCTCCCATCTTCTTCGCGATCTCTCGGGCGATGCCTAACTTCAAAAAATCGTTTTCCGTATCCAGCACCACTGACATCACTTTCGTCCGGCTGAATTTTTCCGCCGCCTCCAAGGCCCGAGCCACGGGATCATCCCCGGCGTAGGTCGCGTTGGCCCGGCCATCGGTGATGAGAACTACCGCCGTCTGCTGTCCTTTATCCCGCTGCGATAGACCGTATATCATGGAGAGAGCACTTTCCAGCCCCTCCGCCAGCGGCGTCTTTCCCCCGGTGGGCAGTTCCCGCAGCATCTTTTCCGCCAAGTCTACGCTCCGGGTCACGGGGAGAAGCACCTCCGCCCGATCCCGGCGGAAGGCGATCATGCCCACCCGATCCCGCTTCTGATAGGCTTCCTTCAACAGGGACAAAATGACGCCCTTCACCGTCTTCATGCGCTCCTGGGCGCCCATGGAGCCGCTGGCGTCCACTAAGAAAATAATATTCGCCCCGATATGCTTCTCCCGCACCCGGGAACGGTAGTCCTCGGGGCGAATGATGACCGCCTGGGCGCCCTGACGGCTCCTTTGATAAGGCGCCGCTGCCCGAAGCGTCGCATCAAACGCCAAATCCAGCCCCCGCTGGGCGCGGGGCATCTCAGCGCGGACATAGCGTCCCATGCGGCTGTCCGTGCGAGTTAGGCTGCGTTTCCCGCTGCCCTCGCGCTTCTCGTGTTCCCATTGGGGCGGATGTTCGATAGCCAAGCGGGGCGCGAGCAGACTCTCCAAGGCCGAAAAGACCTGATCCATGTTTCCCGCCGCCTCTTCCGGCGGTTCCTGCTCCTCCTCGCCGGATTCCGACGGCGGTTCTTCCTCGGGCCGTTCTTCCCCCTCCTCCGGGGAAGTACTCTCTTCTTCCACCGTATCACCTTCGTCTCCTTCCGGCGTTCCCTCATTCTCTTCGGGAACGTCATTCTCTGCCGTATCGTCTGTATTGTCGGCCTCTTCCGAAGATTCTTCGCCCTGTGTCTGCGGCTCCTCGGCTTCAGGTGGCTGACTCTGAGGCGGCTGCCCCATGCGATGGGGCAGCACAAACATAGCCGCAGCCTCAATGTCCTGGGGCATGACATAGCGCCGTCCCGCTAAAGCCGCAACAGCGCGGGCCGCCTCCAAGAGGTAGAGATCTGCCCGATTACCCCGGCAGTAAGCACGAGCGCAGTATTGAGCTGTAAGCTCTAACATGGCCTCCGACGCCTCCACCTCGGGCAGGATAGCCCTCGCCGAAGCGATCTGATCGGCCAGTGCCGCATCCGCCGCCGCATATTGTTCACGAAACGCCGCACTATCCGCTTCAAAGGTCATCACCCGGCGCACGATCTCTTCCCGCGCCGTTTTGTCCCCGTTATTTTCGAGAGCCACGAACATGCCGAAACGATCCAAAGTGGAAGAAGACAGCGTCCCCTCCTCCGGGTTCATGGTGCCCACCGCCGTGTAGCTGACTTCTTCCCGATAGCTGACCCCGTCCCGCTGTAAATCAAAGAAACCGTTGGCTGCGCTGTCTAAGACCGCCGTCAAAAAATCTGGCCGCAAAAGATTCACTTCGTCCATGTAAAGGACGGTGCCCGCCGCCCGAAAGAGAAGTCCCGGTCGCAGCCGACGCTCCCCGGTGGCCAGCGCCGCTTCCATGTCGATGCTGCCGAAAACCATATCGTCCGTCGCCCCGATGGGAAGTTCCACCATGCGCCCTGCCGCCGTAAAAGGGGCCGCTGCCCGCGCTAACGTGGACTTCGCCGTCCCCTTTGGCCCGGAAATCAATAGGCCGCCGGCCGCCGGATTCACCAGCGCGATGGTCAGCGCCTGCTTCGCCGCTTCCTGCCCCACAATGGCGGAAAAAGGAAAGACCCGCCGCTCCATACCTTCGCCCCTTTATGCCAATAGTTTTTCCACTTGCGTCCAATCCAGCTCGCCGTCTTCAAAGGGACGGCGGCGCATCCGATGGGGAAGCGCCAGGTGAGCTGCAGCCTTTAGATCTTCTTCCGTCACTTCCGCCCGTTCAAAGAAAGCCGCGTGGGTCAAGGCTGTCTTGATGACGGTGATGTCTGCCCGATGGCCGTCCACCCCTAAGGCAATGGACATATCCGCCACCTTCCCCAGGATCGCCTCGCTGACCGTCACCTCATCCAAACGGCTTTGCGCCGCGGTGATCCGTGCCGCTAATTTCGTCTGCTCCGCCGCGTACGTATCGCAGAAAGCGTCCGCATCCTTTTCGTAGGCCAGCCGCCGCCGGATGACTTCGACCCGATTTTTTGCCTCATGCTCACCGATAACAGTCACGGACAAGGCGAAGCGATCCAACAGCTGAGGCCGAATATCTCCCTCTTCCGGGTTCATGGTGCCTACCAAAACGAACCGGGCGGGATGGGCGTAGGAAACACCCTCCCGTTCCACCGTATTGACCCCCATGGCCGCGGAGTCTAAAAGAACGTCCACGATGTGATCTTCCAAGAGATTGATCTCGTCCACGTAGAGGATATTGCGGTTCGCATCAGCCAAGATTCCCGGCTCAAAGCGCTTTTTTCCCTGCTGGATGGCCGCTTCAATGTCAAGGGTCCCCACCACGCGATCCTCCGTAGCGCTCACCGGCAGCTCAATGACCCGCATGGTGATGTCTTCTTGAGGCAGTTCCCCCGCCGCCCTCAACTTTTCCCGACAATCGTCGCAGAGAAGATTCGGATTCGCCGGGTCGCAGTGATAGCGACAATCTGACGCCGCCTTCATCGCCGGGAGCAGCGCCGCCAGCGCCCGCACCGCCGTAGATTTCGCCGTTCCCTTCTCCCCCTTGATGAGGACGCCTCCTAACGACGGATTAATCACGTTGAGGATCAGGGCAAGCTTCATTTCCTCCTGCCCCACAATCGCCGTAAACGGATAAACAGCCTTACGCTTCATGAATGATACTGCCCCTTTCTCGTCCTTTTCGGTACACCTTTTCACCTTTTCTATCAGCCAGACGTTCAAAACTCCTGTAAAAATCGAATAAATTCCTCGCTTACCTCGATGGCTTCCGCCCCTTGAGACGAAGCTAAGTGATCCGTGACCCACTGCATTTGCTCCCGCGTTTGATGCTGTGAATCGTAGTCCTCCGATTCTTCGTAGTCCAGCCGGTCCTTCAGGAGGGCCAATACGTCTAAGCACTTTTCCTGAAAGCCTTGCACATCACGGATGACCATGCGCTTTTTCTCCTTCCCACCCCAAATGGCGACGGTCTCATTCCGCCACCGTAAGGTGACGATCCGGCGGTTGGTTAAATTCCTCACCGTAGAGAACCCGCGCCGCCTCCTGTATGCCGAAGACGACGTTCTGAGAAATGTTATAGATATAGCGTGCCCACGGGTAACGCAGATGATTTTCCCGCACCGCCTTCATGCCGCTCAGCGACGGATCGCTCATGTACTCCGCCCCGTAAATTTCTTCCTTCGTCCGAGGATCATGGTAAGACGGCAAAAAGATGTAATCGGGATTGCAGGCGACAAATTGCTCCTTTGTCATAGCCTGCCCCTGTCGATTCCCGGCCAAAGCTTTGGCGTTCTCTCCCCCTGCCGCCCGAATGATCTCATCGAACACGCAACCCGCGCCGCCGTAGCCTGGCATGATAGACACCAAGGCCACAGTCTTTCCCTTCTTTTCCGCCGGCACGCGGGCGATGCGTTGCTGAATGGCCGTCAATTCTTCATCCATGCGGTTGACTAACTTTTCTCCCCGCTCGATTTCGCCTAAACTGGCAGCAATCAGCCGAATGGTGGCACGGACCTCCTCGATGCTGCGCGGCGTGCGGGAGACGACCACCGGGATACCTAAATCACGCAGGGCCTGCACTTTATCCATGGAGATCCAGTCCTGCACGATGACGAGATCGGGCTGAAGCGCCGCCACCCGTTCCACCGCCGGATTACGCTCGATGGTATTCGGCACCTGCCGGGCCAAAGCCGCTACATTGGATCGGGCCGGATCCATAAAATCCTGATTAACAGCGATCATCCGCTCCGGCTTTACCAATCCCAACACCACCTCGTCTGCCCCGGTGGTGAAGGTCAAAACCCGCTTCGGCTTAGTCAAAAAACGGACGGTATCCCCGCGAATGTCCACCACTTCGTAGGCCGTATCCTTCGGCTGCTCCGCCGCCGGTTTGCCACAAGACGCCGCCAACAGCCCAAAAAGAAGCAGTCCCATCAGCGCTAAACTGCGTCCCATCTTGCCCATGCCCATTCTCCTTCCGTTGTTCCAGCCACGACACCGCTTCCCTTATCCTTCGGCGCGTTCCTCCAATTCCCCTTCCATCTCCATGTAGAGCCGTGTCAGCGCCTCTTTAGTTTCCGGCTGTGCCTGCCACAATTCACGCTTCTCCGCTTCCAATAGGATCGCTGCCATGCGCTGCAAGGCCCATGGGTTGACATCCTTCATCCATTCCTGCATCGCCGGGTCGAGAGCATACTTTTCCGCGTACTTTTCGTACATCCAATCCTCCATGACCTTGCTGGTAGCATCCCACTGATAGCTGTGGGCGAGGGTGTTCGCTAAATCCAACGCCCCCTTGTACCCATGCCTTTTCATTCCCTCGATGAATTTCGGATTCATGCACTCGCCGCGGAAAACCCGCTTTGCTTCCTCCTGCACTGTCCGCACCTTGACCCGCTTGCGGTCAGTACTGTCCCCGCTGTAAGAGTGAGGCGCTTTTCCAGAGATGGATCGGACGGTGGCAATCATGCCGCCGTGATAAGCGTTGTAATCGTCCGAGCTGAACATATTCGTTTCCCGGTTATCTTCATTTTTGATGGTTACATCCAGCGCGCCCATACGCCGCCGAAAAATCTCCGGCTCATAGTCCCCGGGGAGCGCGTCGCCGCCATAAGCGGTGCCGGACCATCGCGTGTAAACTGCCGCGATGTCATCTATCGTCTCCCACGCCTTCGACTCCAAGAGAGCCCCTACCCCAGCCCCGTAAGCCCCGGGCGGATCGCCGAAAATTCGGTACGACGCTTTCTGCCACGCGGTCTCCGCCGTCTGTCCCTCGCCTTCAAGCCACGCGGCATCCGCCTTAACGTGCTTGCGAACGTAGTTATCCTCGTCCGCCTCCTCTAATGCGCTGACAATTTTTACCGCCTCATCCAACCAATGAATGGCGTTGGGCATACTGTCCCGAAAGAGGCCGCTGATCCGTCCCGTCACGTCGATGCGCGGCCGCTTTAATTCCTCCAGCGGAATGACCTCCAGCCCCACGACCCGCTGCGACGGGCGCTGCCATACGGGACGCACCCCCATGAGGTAAAGGAACTCCGCCACGCACTGACCGTGGCTGCGCATGTTGGCGCCTGCCCAGAGGACAATGCCGCAGGCTTCAGGATAACGGCCTTCTTCGGCGATATATTGCGACACCACCTCGTCCCCTAAGCGTTTCCCCAATTCCCAGGCCGCCGGGGTAGGAAGCAGTCGGGGATCGACGCCGTAAAAATTGCGCCCGGTGGGGAGAAGATCGGCCCCGCCGCTGGACGGCGCCCCCGCCGGACTCGGCTCGATGTAGCCGCCGGCGAGCGCCCGCAGCGTGTTCGTCAGTTCCTCCGTCGTCCGCCGCAGATTCGGTACGATGGTCTCGCAAATGTAATCCAACACCTGCCCCAAACGCTGCCGTCCCGTTTCCGACAGGGACGCAGCTTCCGGCTGCGCCAGCGCCTCCCGCACCGCCGCGGGATCGTAGTCCCGCGCCGCTAAGAACGTGATGAGCCGGTGTCCTTCCTCTCCCAACGCGTCCAACTTCATCCCGTACGTCAGGCCTTCCGGTGTCAGGCGGCTGCTTTCGGCCAAAAGTTCATCATAGCTGTACCCCGCCTCCGTCGCCAACAGTTGAACGAGGGACGGAACGTCGCCGTTGTCGAGGCGCACCAATGCTTCGACGTATTCCGAGAGACCGTCGCCCTCCGGAGGCTGCCCCATGATGTGAAGCCCTGTGCGGATCTGCATGTTCTTGATATCCGTCACATAATTGTGCAGCCGCCCCACGTAATCATCAAAATCATCGCCCTCCGCGATGTCGTCGCCGAAATTGCAGGCCGCCGCCTTCTCTCGGACGATTTCTTTTACGGTATCCAAATTCTCCGGCTGCGTCTGGCGGAAGTGAACGTACTCATCCAGTGCCTGCTCCAATTCCTGCAATTCCTCGTAACTTCCCGAAAGCTGCATGGGCGGCGACAGATGGCTGATAAGACAAGCCGCCCCCCGGCGCTTGGCCTGTATTCCCTCCCCTACGATCGTCATCCAATAAGGGTAAACATCCGGCAGATCGCCCAGAGAAATATCGGGATAACAGGAGGCCGAAAGCGCCGTCCCCTTCCCTGGCAGCCATTCCAAAGATCCGTGAGTGCCGATATGCACCACTGCGTCCGCCTGCCAGATATCCCGCAGCCAGTGATAAAAGCCGATGTAGTGATGGGTCGGCGCGGCCGCCGGATCGTGAAGAATCTTCCCCGGATCTTCCCCAAAGCCCCGAGGTGGCTGCACAGTGATAAAAACGTTGCCGTTCAGCGTTCCGGGAATGAGAAGTTCTCCCTCGTAGTTAAACACGTCCCCCGGCGCGTCTCCCCAATCTGCGGTGAGCTGCGTCCGCACCTTTTCCGGCAGTTTCGTGAAAAACCGCGCGTACTGCTCCGCCGTCAGATGTCCGTAAGCATCCTTGATCTGCGCCGCGCTGATGAAGCGGCGGTCATTGGTGGCGTTGTCCGTTAAGAGCTTCATGAAGGCTTTGCTGTCCTCAGGGATCGTCTCTACGGTATATCCGACGTCGCGCATTTTTTCCAGCAAACGGCGTACGCTCTCCGGCGAATCGAGACCCGCCGCACTGCCGATATTGGAATTTGTGGGCGGATAATTGTGAAACACGATGGCGATCTTTTTCTCTTGATTCGGCTTCTTCCCTAAAAGCGCCCACTTCTTCGCCTTGGCCGCCAGCCGCACCATACGCTCCTCCATGAGCTGCCACGTCACGTCTCCCACATCGTCCTTCACCCGCGCGGCGATGGGAACGCTGTGAATGACCCCGTCAAACTCCGGCAGACTCACCGCGATGGAAACTTCCATGGGATTGAGGCCCGCCGGGGACGCTTCCCACTCCACCCGCTCCCCCAGCACTGTATAGGCTTCCAAAAGCGGTACATCAAGGCGCATCCACTCCTCAATCGACGTTCCCGCAGCCTTGAGGGAAAACTTCATCGTGTTGATGATCACATCCACCAACCGCGTCTTTCCACGGAAGAAATAGCGGTTTACCGCGTCCATCAGGGTCGGCGAATCGAGATCTTCGCTGCGGAAGGTATTAGTGAAGATAGCGATGGCATTCAACCCCTGCGCTTCCAAGGCTCGGATCAGCGCCGTCTGATAGGAAAAATCTCCCATCAGCCACTCAGTGCGGTAGAACATCACCCCCACGGTGGGCCGCCCCGGGAGATAATGGGCCGCCAAATACCCTTCGGCATCTTGGCAGCGCTCCATCTCTGTCCATTCCGGGTGCCATATCCCATGCCACGGCAGGAGCTTCGGTTCTTCCGGCACGTAGGGCATACCGCCGAATTCTTTTCCCAGCCAAAGCACACAATTGTAGAGATTATCCGCCCCATCGTAGCGGAAATACTGCCACGTCCGCCGAATCTGCTCTGGGGAAAATCCGGCGGACACCTTATCCGTGCCGGGGTTTTCCACCAAAATGAGATAGCGGCTCCCCCGGCGTTCCATGCGGCGCACCGCCTGCCGCAAGAACGGCGTATCGAGACCCGTCCCCATCCAGAGGATCAGGATGACATCCGCCTCATCGAAACGCGCCGCCCACTCCGCCGACCACTCCGTCCCGCTCTCAAAGAGCCAGCCCCGCCCTTCAATCCGCGGTGCTTCCTGCATCAATCGCTCCATGTTTTGTCGGTGCAGGCAGTAGCTTCGGGAAATATTTGTAAATAAAGCGATCTTCATCTCATCCCTCCTCTCGGTTCTCTTTTGTCAGCCGCCGGGCACAGGATTCCGCCAGCCATTGTTCCAAGGCGGGAATCATCTCTTTCCCCGGCGATCCATCAACGGCGATCATCGCCGTGTCGGTGGCGGCGGTTAAAATCTCCAATAGCTTCCCCGCTGCCGCCCGCGTTTCTTCCGGGGGCAAAAGCTGCCACAAATATTCATCCAACAAATGTATATACAGGATGCCATAAGGAACCAAGGCGGCAGAAGAGACCACATCCTCTAAAGCCGCCAAAAACACCGGTTTGATCGCCGCGTTCGCCCCGGCGCACTTTTGATACGCTGCCCAGACCGTATCCGACGTCACGCCGAACCGTTGAAGCCGCCGCAAAAGATTGTGCTGCTTCACCGGACAGAGGCCCGACTGTTTGTCCAGTGCCTCCTTCACCGCTGCCATGACTACCCGGCCGATGAGTTCTCCCAATTTACTGTGCTTGCCCGCCCCGTCCAAATAAAGCGGCGACTCCGCATTGGCCACCACGATCGTTTGGTCGGTGCCAGAGCCAGTGGCCAATCCTGTCGAATAGTGACTCCCCGCCATCAGTTCCTGAATGGCAGCCGTTTTGGCTTCCGTGCAGGTCACAAGGGCACGGGCCAAGACACCCGGCGGCATATCGGTATCCAAGATCAAGATGATATTGATCGTGCCCGGACGCGGCTTCTCCCGCTTCTTAAAGTACGTCGCCGGATCCCCCACCCGGCCGCCGTTGGTCTCAATCCCGCCGGTGACAATGGCCGTTACCGTCAGTTCCTCATAGGAGAGGGACTTGACCGCTGCGTTTGTCATCTGTGCCGCCGTTCCCATGCCCGTCACCCGAGCTGCATCAAGGCCCAGACGCCGGGACACGATCGCCATGTGTTCCTCATAGGTGGGCGCCAGCATCTCGCAGGTCATCCCCGCCCCACGGGTCATATCCCGATTGTATACCGCGGTAAAGTCTTCATGATAGCCGCCGTTATACACCGACGTACTCAATACCTTGCGCCGCCCGGCGAAAAACAGCACGATGCTCTTATCGTAAAGATATGCTATATCCCCGGTGGACAGCTTGGCCAACGTCAAACGATTTTCCATGTATGACATCCTTTTCAGAACCGCATGAACCTGCGATCCGTTACTTTCATCAAAAGGGGGCCGCCACGGCCCCCCTCATGTCAGGCATACCCCTTTAGAAGCACTGACGTAGCCCATCACCTCAGCACATTCTTTTCGCGCTGCCTGCGGCAATCAATCTGCCACAGATCAACGCATTGTGGCCGGTTTATTTCCTTGGCAGGACAAAAATTCTGCACTAAGCTGGCAGACTTTATTTTACCATTGCTCCCTTATGCTTTCCCGCTTGACCCGACATGATGCGCTTGTACATCGCGTGGATGGCATCGGCCGACGCCCCTTTCTCCTTCGCCGCTTTCACATGGATCATGGCGCTGCGATACTTCGCATGGGCTTCATCCTTAGGAATCTTATCGATATCCATGGGATCAAATTCCATGACCCGCTTAAAGACCGCGTGGATCTCCGCCGAACTTTTCCCCGCTTTTTTGGCCGCTTCCGCGTGCTTTTTCGCGCTCTCGTAATGCATCTTGCCGTGCGGATCCGTCGGTACTTCAAACTTTGGATGTTCCATTCCTTTCACCTCCTTTCGTCGCCGAAGCCGTCTTTTACGCTCCGGTTTTAGGAATCACTAAAATCAACCCCATCATCTTGGCGCATCTTTTTCGCCCTGCCCAGCGCGAAAATCCTTCACCGAGAACCACTCTCTGCGTTCTGTTTATTTTCTCGGCAGAACAAGAATCTGCACCAGTCTGATAGACTTTATTTGATCAGTGCTTCCTTGATAACCGCATTATAAACGATATAGCTGTCATACAGTCAAGAAAAGAAATTCCAGAAAAAAATATTTATTGTCGTTCCCATGGTTTTCAATAAGCAGAAAAGCCTGCCCATTCCTCGTCGCTTCGACCTCTCAGCCAAGCGCGGCAAGGCCATGGGCAGGCCTCTTCTGACGTGTGACTTCTCCTACTGCCGCCGAAACTCAATTCAATTGGAAGCGTACGGATGTGGAGATGGCACACCGCACCGCATCCCCGGCTGAGTTTTCTGCCGGGCTGAAAGTATACTCATAGGCCGCGCTCCGAGCGGCGCTATCCATCTCATCGTACCCCGAAGAATCCACGACCTCGGCGCTCTCCACACTGCCGTCCGTCGCGACAATGAGGCGTAAGCGCACGACCCCCTCGATACCGTCCCGCCGCAGCCGTTCAGGATAAGCAGGTTCCACGGAAGAAATGAGCCGCGGCGGCACACTGGGCCGCATCCCGCCACCCCCTTCGCCGGGGCCTTCTCCGCCGCCGGTACCGGTACCATGGCCGCTGCCGGAGCCACCGCCAGATCCCGAACCGGAGCCTGGCCCTTCGCCGGAACCGGTGCCTGTTCCCTGACCGGTACCTATGCCGCCTTCTCCCGTCCCCCCCGGTGCCCGATGGATGCCCTGACGCTCGGGCGCGGGGGACGGCGACTGCCGCGTCGGTTCAGGTTCTGGCCGCTGATTCTCGTTCACCTCGCTGATATCCGGCGGAGGCGGAGGCGGTTGATCCCGTATCACGACGTCATCGGCCGCCGGTGGTTCCATGGGCGCGGGAGAACCACCGCCCCCACCGCCACCGCTGCCGTGCCCCGGCCCGTCCACATCGTACAGGACGACCTCTACCGGCGGATGGACCAGCTCATGGGGTTTCGTCAAAAGCCCGGTGACCGCAATAAAGACAAAGACCGCTAAATGGATCAAGAGCGACATGCCCAGCGCCCGGTAGCCGTCGCCTGCCTTTTCCCGGATCATGCTCCATTCCCCCCGGCTTCAGCTCCCAGGCCAAACCGTGTCACCCCGATGCCCTTAAACTTATCTAAAAGCTGAATGACCTTCCCGTAATCCACATCACGATCCACCCGCATGACTACCGAAAAATGCGGATTGCGCCGGGCCTCACTCTCCGCTTTTCTGAGAAGCTGCCCTTCCTCCATCTTCTTATCTTCCAGCCAGAGGCTGCCGTCCTTCTTCATGGTTACTAAATAAGGCGCCGTCGTACGAAGTTCCGCATGCTGCGCTTTCGGCAGATTGATATCCACCGTCTTCAAATTCACCATGTACAGGGTACTCAGCATGAAGAACACCAGAAGGAAAAACATGATATCGATCATGGGAATGATCATGACCTCCGGCTTTTCAAAACTTCTTCGATCCCGCAGCCTCATGCCGTCGCACCGCCCTCCGTTCGAAGCGTCTTTCTCATCTCCTCCTGATGTTCTTCCATGAGAGAGAAGCACTGCTCCATGTCCGTTACTATATTTTCAATGCGCTGCGTGAAGTAAGAGTGCACCACCAAGGACAGAATAGCCACACAGAGGCCGAAAGCCGTGGCAATAAGCGCCTCGCCGACACCTCCGGTAATGGCCGTGGCCTGCCCCGAATCAAGATTAAACACACTGAACGCCGATATCATGCCGATGATGGTACCCAAAAGGCCAAGGAGCGGCGACAGTGTGACAATGACGTTGAGATAATAGAGGCGGCGGCGGAACTGGGAGAGAGCGATCCCCGACTGCACCTCCAAGAACCCCGACAGGCCATGCCCTTTCCCCATGACCAGATGAAACACACCCGTCAAGATTTCCGGAAGTATTCCCGAAGCACTGCCCGCCATGGACTGGGCCACATCATATTCTCCTTGCCCCATAGCCTCGCAAAACTTGCGGCCAAAGGCTCGTCCCACATCGGCCCGCGCAAAGAACCGCGCCCGCTCCACGGCGATGGTCACTACAAAGATCGAGCAAAGCAGGAGAATGTACATTACATAGCCGCCCTTGTGAAAATAAGCGGCCGCCGTCGAAAACATGTCCATACTAAAATACCTCCTAAAATCATTAACACTTTATATATAATGATGCACTTACTGCCAAATTCATCCGCCGACACGCCTTTCCGCCCCGGCAATCTCTTGATCCTTCCCTCCAACGAGCAGCATCCGCAAGACGGCCTTTCGCTTCTCATCCTCCGGCGGCGGCTCCGTAAACACTTCTGCCGTACCCGTCAGGGGATTTTTCACCACCCGGACGGGAACTCCGTAAGCGCGGCTGAGATTTTCCGACGTCAGCACCTCGTCCGGCACCCCGTCGGCCACGATCGTCCCTTCCCCCACCAAGATCAGCCGGGAACAGAACTTGGCCGCCAAGCCCAGCTCGTGAACCACCATCAGCGCCGTCTTGCCCGCCTGGCACAACTCCCGGCAAAAGCGGAAGATCTCTTCCTGATAAAAAATATCCAAGCCCGTCGCCGGTTCGTCAAGAAAAAGCAGCGGCGTCTGCTGGGCCAACACCTTGGCCAAAAGCACCCGCTGCCGCTGTCCCCCCGACATGGCTAAGATCGACCGCTCGGCAAGCTCTGCGACTCCGGTATAGGCCATGCAAGCGTCCACCACCGCCTCATCCTCCGCCCCTTCCCGCTCCCACCACTTGAGGCGCGGATAACGGCCCGCCATGACGATCTCTCGGGCCGTATAGGCAAAGGACAGGCTGACATTTTGCTGCAAATACGCCGCTTCCAGGGCGAACTCCCGATCGGTAAAGCTCTCTGTCGGACGTCCGTTCACCGCCACTTTCCCTGACAAAGGCGGTAAAAGCCCCCGCAGCGTCTTAAGGAGCGTCGATTTTCCTGCCCCGTTGGCGCCAATGAGCCCCACCATCTCTCCCGTTCGGATGGTAAAAGAAACATCGCGAAGGACATGAGAATGTTGCCGGTATCCCGCCGACACTTCCTCAGCTTGTAAAACCACCTCGTCTGCCATCACTGCACCTCGATCATCCATTATCCTACACCGCCCGGCGCTCCTGTACGGAGCCATCAGAAGGTATAGGTAACCCCCACTTGGAAGAACCGTCCCTGCCCGTAATGTTTCGTCCAAGACGTGGGCTGAAAAGGATATTCGTGATACATCTGATTCGTCAAATTCAAAGCCTTGAAATAAATCGTCAAATCTCTCGCCGCTTCATAGCTGGCGTTAAAATCTACCAACGTATAGGCGCGTCGGGCAAAATACGATTCATCCAGCCCACTCCGGGTCGTGGCCATTACATTGGCCTTCCACGCCCCCTGCGTATAGTGAACACCAAATCGATATCCATTCGGCTGCATATTGCGGGCGGAAATCTCGCGGCTGCCGCTGTAATCCGCCTCCGTATGTGTATAGGAGTACCCTACATCATAACTCCACACATCACTGATCTTGTGCTGGAAGCTAATATCCACCCCCCGCTTTTTCTCATAAGCGAGATTCGTCATGCGTGAAGGCATGACCCCCACCCACTCAATGGCATCATGAATCTCACTCTGGAAAACGCTCACACCCAACGTGGTGCGCGGGTTAAACTTATAGGTAAACCCTAACGTCTCCGTGTAGCCGCTTTCCGGGCTGGCATTGGGATCGCCGTAATATCCGCCCCACATAGGATTGAAATAGTACATATCATCCGCCGTCGGTGCCTTAAATATCCTCCCCCAAGAAACATAGACCTGCGCTTTATCGTCAGCATTGTAATTGAGCGCGACTTTCGGCGTCCAGTGTGTGCCGAATCGACTGTGGTTATCCATACGCACGCCCGGCACCAGCGTCCACTTGGGCGCAAAAGTCCACGTATCCTGCAAATAAATCGCTTTATTGATAATACTTTGATCCACATAGCCGTTTGGGGCATTCGTAGACTTACTTTCCCGCCATTCCGCCCCGACAATGAGTTTGTGATTGTCGCCAAGCGACCAACCATTCTGATAATCCATGCCGGTCAGACGGGTATGAAACACCCCCAAATAATCCACATGCTTATAGTTGTCATAGATGCGGAATACCCCGGGTGTCGCCTGGTCTTCCTTAAAATTGTAAGCGATGCTCAAATTATTGAATAATTCCTCTTGATGAGCGCTATTGTTATAGATCTCCGCGTCGATGGAACGATGTTCTGCATCGAAGCGCACGGAACTCGCCGCATCAATCGTCTTGTCGAGGCGCAGGGAAAAACTGTTGTTGGCGTAACCGCTGTGTACCCGCGAATCATTCTCTCCCGTCGGCGTCTTATACGAGAAATGATCCCGCCGCTCTATACCCGCTGTGACAAACCAGCTCACGCCATTATCGCTGCCCTCATTGGCAATTTCATAACTGCGTGTTCGGCCTGATCCAGTACTTAAATCCACCGTCGTTCGCAGTTTTTTCCCCTTTTTCGTGATGATATTGATGACCCCGCCTACCGCATCGCTGCCATAAAGTGCCGATCCACCGCCCCTGACGACCTCAATCCGCGCAATATTCTTCATCGAAGGAATCATGTTAAGATTGACGCTGGCTCGTGTCATCGATCCTTGATCGTTATTGATCCGACGCCCATCCACAAGAACTACAACCCGCTCGTCGCCGTTAATGCGAACGGTTCTGTCCGCATTAGAGGCCCCATTCGTCACGACGACGCCATTCACATGCGTCAACGCCTCAGGTACATTGTTGTAATGGTTCGCCGCGATGTCCTCCGCCGTCACCACACTGATATTGGCGGGCGTATCCATAAGTTTCGTTGGCATACGCTCCGCCGTCACCACGATTTCATCGATGGCGAACTCTTCCATTGCGGCGTCCTCCGCCGCTGCTGCGACCCCCATTGCGCTAAAGCCGACAGCGCCTAAAGTCAGCGCCGCCAAGATTCGCCCCACAAACTTACGCTCTTTTTGTTTCTGTCCATACATCATACAAATCCCCTCCCCAAAATATAAATATTTCTCTATCCCATCAAATATGCCCCGTCCCACCCCATCGCGCCATCAGCTGCGAACGTATCACACTGCCACGATAATGCACATAAGGTAAGTCAGGCAATATCTCTGGCCACTTTTTCTCTATTGCATGCCAAAACATTGGTTAACATGCCGTCAACCGCTCGCTACGCTCTTACCGCGCCATCCTCTTCCACTGCGTCAGCCAGTGAATCAGCCAGAGCGGAGAGAGCGGTCCGGGTACGGTTTTTTGCCTGCCAGCGGCCGGTTTCGATGGCCTCTAAAAGGAGTCTACATTGATGATATAAAGCCAAAGGCGATTGCTCCCGCAGCCAATGGGCAACGTCTTTGTTCAGGCAATAGAGGCGTGCCGCCATCTCGTACATCCAGTCCTCCATGATCTCACTGCGTTCGTCCCAGAGGCAAAGACGCTCTAAATAGTGCGCCATCTCATGAGCCCCTTCCTCTCCGTAAGCGCGAAGGTCAATCAAAAATTTAGGGTTCATCGCCTCGCCCCAAAAGAGCCGCCGCGCTTCCACCGCCAACGGACGGACACGAACGTGCTCCGGATCGGAACTGTCCCCAATATAACCGGCGGGGAGATGCCCTGTTAAATCACGCGCCGCGGCCATGACCGCCCCCTGACAGGCCGGATAAACATCCGAACAAAACATGTGGGTCGTCCGCGCATCTTCATTTTTTACCACCGCATCCAAGCGCGACAAGCCCCGACGCAGAATCAACGGCATCTGCGCCATATTACCGTCCGCTGGCGGCTCTAAAAAGACGCGTTGCTTTGCTTCACGTGCTGCCGTTTTTTCATCATACCCCTTCATGCGCAGCCATACCGCATCCATTTCTATGTGACGAGCCGGAAAATTATCCGCATCCCGAACATTCAGCGCCGCGATCTGCTCTACTGCCGCCCCCAAAAGATTCGTCACCGCACCCATCCACCGGCGAAAGCGCCCGCTGACACAGGCGATCACGTCAATACGAGGCCGCCTCAGCTCCCGCACCGGAATGACTGCAAGGCGACAGACCTGTCCCTTAGCATTCCATACTGGCCGGACGCCCAAAAGATAGAGGAACTCTGCCACACATTGACCGCGGCTACGGCGATTGGCTTCTTCCCAGAGGATCATCACCACCGTCTCCGGATAGCGCCCTTCATCCATAATATAGCGCTCGATAAAGGCTTCCCCTAACTTTTTCCCCATCTCCCAGCCCCGCGGCGACGGCAGGCAGGAAATCTCTGTTTCCCTCGCCAGCATGGCTGCCGCCCGATTTACCGCGGAGAGCCGGAGAGAAGGGGTCAATTTTTCCGTAATATAGGAAAAGACTTTACCAAGCTCAGCCTGTCCGCGCTGCGACATCGCCCGCACCTCAGGCCAGGCCATGACTTTTTGCGCCGCTTCTTCGGAAAATCCCCCCGCAGCCAGTCCGTCCACGAGTTCCACCATTCTGTCTTCCAGACGCTCCCGCACTTCCCCCCGTGTTTTCCCCATTTCATCCGTCAGGCTGCACCGCTCGAAGAGATCATCGGAAGCGATGCCGCTCTCCCGAGATAGGACGCGAAGCAGTGACGGCGCCTCTCCAGCGAACCGCACCCGGCTTACGATATACGCTGTCAGCGCTGAGCCCGACAGACGCCGGTCGGAAAGTCCCGCCCGCACCGGCATGTGGCAAAGATCCACTACTCGTCGGTAAAGACGGCCCACATAATCGTCAAAATCCTCGCCCTCGGGAATATCCGTCGCCAAATGGCAGGCGGCCGCCCGTTGGCGCACTCGGGTCTTCAGCTCTGCCAAATTCTGTGCCGCATCCCTTCGCGCGCGGCAATAAGCGCACAAGGCCTCGTCAAGCTGCCCCCAAGCGCCATACAGCCCGGCTCGCTGCATGGGCAGCGGCGCGATCAGTGAACTAAACATCTTCCCACCTCGGTTTTGAAATCGTTCGCAACAAACAATAAATAAAAAAAGAGCCTCTGCAAGAAAAAAGGCTCGGCTTGACGCCGGATATCGCCGCCTGAAAACAATCAGGCTACACGCTCCGGTCAATCCCCTCCCTATCGCTCGCAGGTATAACGGTGATCGTCCATCAGGCAGGTCTCCTGGCTCCAGATCATCGCCCTCCCCGCCCCTTCCCAAAGCTTTCGCCTCAGTGGTCTACGGGGGAAGACTCCCTGTCACAGTGACGGGATCGCGTCGGCCTCTACCGAACTTCCCTATTAAGCGCTGCTGCGCACCTGATTCCTTCTATGAAGTTTTCACTTTATGGACACTTCCATATTATCCCCCCCCCCCCGCCTTGTCAACGAAGTTTCATGAAAGAACTTCATGATCCGAAAGAAGGCACCAGATTTTACTATACGAAATAGCAAAGGGGCCTCCCATGAGGGAAGCCCCTTTGCTATTTCTTACTATTCGTTGCCTATTGAGCGGCGCTTATTTTCCTTCCAAAGCGTTCCAGGCGTCGTTGGCCCGCTCCACAAAGAGATGACGAACGGCGTTATTCTCGCCTAAGCCATGGATGTAAGTATCCACCTTAAAGCCCGCGGCCATGAGCTTCGACTTATGGGAATCCGGATCGTTACCCGCCATATCGTTATTGGCATGATCACCGGCCACCATCATGATCGGCATCAGCGTCACATGCTCGATCCCGGCCATCTTCAGCTTCGGAATGATGTCCTCAAGCGAAGGCCAGCCTTCCACCGTATAAACGAAGACGTTCTTCAGTTTCGCCAAATCCACCCGCGTCTGGATAACAGAGTAGTAAGCGTTCGAAGGATGCGGCGTGCCATGCGCCATCAAGAGGACGGCGTCCTTCGGCCCCCGCTGCGGCAGCTGCGTCTCTACGGCCTTAACGAACTCGGCCACATCGTCCGGCTGCTCTTCCTGTCCCATCCAGTACATGAGCGGCGTTCCCAGCGTCATCTTCTTGAACTCGTTCTTATAGAGGTTGAATACCGCCGTGTCATAAGCGTACTCCATCCCCGGGAAGAGATCCAGCGACGTGATGGCCACACGGGTGTAACCGTCCTCTTTCAGCTCCTCTAAAGCCCGTTCCGGCGTTGGGATATCCAGGCCTTCTTTCGCCTTGATGCGATCGATGATGATGTGGGACGTAAAGGCGAGGACTACCTTCGTATCAGGATGTGCCGCCTGAATGGCCGCCACCGTGGCCTCAATGGTCTTCTGGCGGGAATCTTTAAACGTGGTACCGAAGCTCATGACAAGGATGGCATCCTTATTCTCCATGTCCTGTAACTCCGGCGTCTCATGCTTCAAAATGCCGATCTCCGCCGCCATTTTAAGCGCCGGCGTCGCGTCCTTCACCTCCGGATTCAGCTCGTAGCCCATAGCGCTGGCGGAAGCCGTAAAGCCAAGGATAGTGGTGCATGCCAGGGAAGCCGCCAAAAGATTTTTCCAGTTTTTCTTCATAATTCTCTCTCCTTTAAGTATAAAATAAAAGAAATACGGCCATAAGGCCAAAGAATCCACGGGGGCTTGGCCCACGACCAACACCCGCGGATATTCTCCCTTAGATATACGAATTCGCTACCACCCGTACCGTCGACACATCAAACGCCGTTTTGATGGCGGGGATAAATTCCCGTTCCAAAAGCGACCGATGGCGAAACCCATCCGCTACTAGAAGAAGCGTCCGGCCGCTCTTCGTCAGGTTGCGAACCGAATCAATGTACTGGGTGTACGTCGCCTCTCCCAACGCCTCCCGGAGCTTTTTCAGCCCTGAAGAGAGCGCGGGGCGCTCCGCAGCGATCCTCGCGTCAAGCGGCGTCCGTTCTTCCACGCGAAGGTGCGGATTCTGGCACCAGTCCCCTTCGACGTCGCTCAAAGCCGGGCTCACTGCCGGCATCCGAAGTGCCGTCAGCCCTTTTCCTTGCAGACTGCTCATGATATCTCCACCTTTCTATAAGTAAGATAAACGCTATACAAAACTTCCCGCCGCGAAACGAAAAGCCCCGTATGAAAAAGAACGCCCCTCAGGTTCCCACCCAAGGAGCCCCGCCGCAGCCGGCGAAAGAAATGTATGAGCAATGCTTCTCCATGGAGCTGAAACCATGGAGAAAACCTTCTGGCGAAATCAAATCTCCAAAAAAAAGGAGGGGGTCCCGGAAACGCTCGCGCCCTCCCGGGACTTTGCCGCAAAGCGGCAAGTAGAACTGAATGAAATGTATGAGCAGTGCTTCTCCATAGAGCTGAAACCATGGAGAAAACCTTTTGGCGAAATCAAACCTCAAAAAAAGGAGGGATCCCGGAACGCCCCGCGGCCTTCCGGGACTCGCCGCAAAGCGGCGAAATTAGGACTTGAATGTATGAGCAATGCTTCTCCATGGAGCTGAAACCATGGAGAAAACTTTCTGCCACTAAAAAAGCTCCCTCCCGCGAACGGAAAAGAGCGAATGTGCGGCGCGCTACCTATTCCCGTGCCCAAAGGCCAAGAATAACAGCGAAACCAAAATCCCCTTCCCCATCTCTCGCAGGTCAAACGGCGATTGTTGATCAGGCAGTTCTCCTGGCTTCAGGTCTTAGCCCTCCTACGCCTTCCCAGAGGAAATTCCCCAGTGACATATATAGGAGCGCTCGCTGTTACAGTGGCGGGACCGCGTTGGCTTTTCCAACTTTTCTATTGAGTCTTCCGACACCTGATCCAATCTCTATGCGGTTTTCAATCTTCCTTCATCGAATTCACAGACTCATCATAGCACGCCGGAAAACGTCTGTCAAGCGAATTTATACAAAACTTCTTCAAATTTCGTATCGGTTTCCCCACATAGCACACCCTAAAACCACCACTTGACACAACCCACCCCAACGTCTCTTGCCGCGGGTAAAAGTTAGGCGATCGCGGGTTTTCTTACCAAACCTTACCCAAGATGAACCACATCCGTGCCCGGCTCTTCGCCTCTTCGCTGGCGTTGGCCGAAAGGCCAATACGCCGGGCGTAGTCGAAGCGGGCGAACCAATCGTTGGGCTTCGTGTAGTTTATCCCAACACCCCATCCCTTGAGTGTCGTGCTGGTATGGGATGCCTTGTCCATCATGTGGCCGGTGTCAAAATAGGTACTTAATGACAGACCCGAGAGCGGCGTATGATAACGCACCTCTAAAGAACCTAAAAATCCGTTCTCCCCCGAAGCCTCGCCTTGGGGATACGCCCGTACGCCGTTCGCACCGCCGAGGTACATCTGCTCCGAGCTGTCCAGCGTCCCCCGGGACGCCTGTCCTTGCAGCTTCAGCGTAACGTCCGTGACGTGCCCGATGGCCTGCACCCCCGTCACATTCGCCACTGCTTTAGTAAAGGTTCCCTTCGCCTCGCTGTTCGCATCAAAAAGTTTCCCCCACGAAGAGCGGGAAGTGAGATTGACCTTGCCCGCCGTTACCGTCGCGTCATAGGTCAACGCTGCCCCCGGCTGACGCTCCGCCCCCGTGATTCCTACGTGAATCGACTGAGAGTTTTTCTCCCGGTTCATGATCGGAAATTTATCCAGCTCATCCTTCATCAATCGGTAATCAAAGCCATAGGTCACTTTCAGTTCCCGGTTTGACAAATGATAGAGAGGAACGCTGCCGAAGAGGCTGATGGTATTGGCGATGCCGTTCGCCCCCAGACGGGCCGCCGCCCGTCCCAACTGATAATCCATGCGGCTGAACCCCAGCCCGAGAGTCGCACCGCCGCGTCCCACCAAGGTTTCATAGTTCACATAATAATTGTGCATGTTGTGATTCGACAGCATCCCCCCGACGCTCACCCTGCCGCCCCGGCCATCCACGTCATAGAGATTTTCCTGCACTCCGTAGCGATAGCGGCCCGAGGAAGTATTACCGTAATTTTCCACATAGAGAACCGTGCTCTCAATCTTGCTCTCCTCGATGCGTACCGTCAGATTGCTGGAACCGAAGGTGCTGCCGGGGCTGAGCACCCCCACCGCCTTCGTTCCCGTAAGGCCGCTGATCCCGTAAAGAGCCGTCTCCAAAGAAGCCGTTTCTATGACGCTCCCTTTCTTCAGCCCGTTCAGAAATCCCCGAGCCACATCGTCCTGTAAACGGCTGTGATTCTCAATGATGACTTCATCGTAGCGCCCGGGAATCACCGCCACCTTTACGATTCCATCGGCGCTGTCCTGCACGGGAAGATAGGCTGCCGCCGCGGGATAGCCGTGCATGCGGCAATAACGTGTCACCGCGTCAATGGCGGTGTTGAGATCCGCCAAAGTAATCTCCTCATTGAGGCACGGCTCTAAAATTTTTGTCAACGCGGCCCGATTCACCTTGAGATCCGGCGCATCAAGGTCGATACCCCGTACCGTGAAGCGAACCTCCTGCCCCTCCGTCGGACGATCCGGCGTCACGTTCTCCACCTGTGCCGTGCCTTTCGGCTGCTGCTCTTTGATCTCCTGCCCGGGCTGCGACAGAGATGACGCGGCCAGTGCCGTCGAGGCAAAAGCACCCGCCGCCAGCGTGATGATGATCCCCCGGCCCAGCGTATGATACCCTCCTGATTTCATCGCTTCTTCGCTCCTTGCTGCTGAATTTGGCAAACCTGCCGTGCCTTTTTCCCACGGCCTCGCCTTCTTTTATTTCCGTTCATCCCGCGACGGCCTCACACCGCCCCAAGGAATTCCGCTGAACACCCGATGATCCGACTGCCTTTCCCTGATAAAGCCGTATCTCAACGCATCGCCATCATATTTACTGCGCCGCCCATCGTCTCAATACCGATATGAAGATTACGATCCGGCTCCGCTGCCACCAGCATCGCCTCGTCCACATCCTCGTCCTGCGCGTTGATCCGAATGCCCAAGGCCGCCGGAACATCACTGACCGCCGCCGCACTGGGCAGCGATGCCAGCCAGCCCGTCGGCTCCGCCGTATCCGAAGCCGCCGCACTGGCCACTGGCCGGAGACTTGGCTCCGTTTTTTCCTCAATGCGGCTTACGCCTGCATCCTGGGATTCAAGCGCCATGGCAGCTTCTCGGGCCGCTTCCGTCAGATCGACAGACGGCTCTTCCGTCTCCCGATACGCGGAGAGATCTGACAATCCCCACGACACATCGGAACGCGCCCCCTGCGCCGACGCCGGGATACCGATGCGGCTCTCCGGGCCATAGTCCGGAACCCGAGATAGATTGACGCCCTTCTTCTCATGACGAAGCTCGATGGCCGACATCCGGTAGAAATGCGTCGCGTCCCAATCCCGAGACGCTCGCTGATAGGAAAGATGGTCGGGGACAAAATCCCTGTCCGCCAAAGCCGCCTGATAGTCACCGGGCAGAGTTACCCCAACGGTCAAGGTGCCGGGCCGGAAGATGTAGTTTTGTCCGTAAAGCCCCGCAGCGCTGCCGTCGTCCGCTATCCATTGATAGTGATATACCCCCGGAGTGTTGCGAATCTCTGCCCATGTCTTGCCGCCTTCCCACTGAATATGAACATTCGGCGAAACATCGGGAGAAATAAGCCCCGTTTCCCCCGTAAGCGGCCGTAGCGTCGGCACCGGCTCCGCTGCTGTATCGTTAGGCGCCATCTCCGACGGTACATCCATATGGAGTGTCCGCCGGGTGATGGTGCCGGTGCCGTGCTGTGTATCTGACAACGCACCGCTGGCGTCCATCTGGAAATTCGACGTCCCGTACGCATTATTCGTATTCAACGTGATCGTATAATCCACCTGATGATGGACCGGCCCTTCTGTTTGATTGTCCACCGAAGCGTTCACGCCATCCGTGTACCGCGCCGTCGTCGCAGCGATGTTCGGGTTTTCCGTGTAATCCTTACGGTATACCGTGTCGTTAAAGGCGTTAGCAAAGGCCTTCGCTGCATCCGCCTGCTTCACAGCGTCCGTACCATCGTACACCTTTTCCGTATGCGGCGTCCCCCCCCCGTAGTGAAGCGTCCGCCGGGTAATTTTGCCTTTGCCCTTCAGACTGAAGGAGGCAAGTTCATAATTGCCATTGGCGCCCGTCCACTTTAGGAGATAATCGACCCCCAGTGCGTCGTTCGCGCCGCCATTCTTCCCAGCATCCTTGACCTCGTCCCCGGTACCGTCCAGGTTCTCCCGGTAAACGGCACGCTCCACATCAAGCCCGATACTGTCTATCGTATCGCCGCCCACCAGATCGCCCGCCTGGAATTGGATATTGCTCTTCAAATGCGTCGGATCTGTGACCGCCGTCGTGCCGTCGTATACTTTGTCAATCCCCGTGTTGTGATTGAGCTCCGCGTGAATCAGCTTAGAATTGATGATTCCCCGCCCCACCAGCGTCGTCTTATCATTGCCGTTTTGCTTTCCGGGCGCCGCCTGCACGGCGTAATTGCCCGCCTTGCTGCCGGTCAGCTGGAAGTTTTGATAATAGACTTCTTTCGTCGTCACCGTGCCGTCATCCTTACGGGCGACATTCTTATCCGAATACGCTCCCGTCGCGTTGGTAAGCTGAACATTGCCGTTATCGCCGGCAATCACGCCCGTTTTACGCGCGTCGTCGCGGCCTCTCAGCTCCACATCATCGAGCGCCGTATGCCCGAGTCCCGCATTGCCATCGTAGGTTTTGTGATTCGTCGCTTCCGTTCCCTTGCCCGCTTTGAAGTCCACATACACCACGCGCTGGCGGATCTTGCCGTCCATGTTGAACGTCTTGGTCGTCACGACCGCCGTCGCGTCATCCGTATCTTCCAGCGTGTAATTTCCGTTGCCGTTTTCAATTTTTACCGCCGCGTTTACATGGTTCGCGCCGGACACATTTCCTTCCGGATCGGCGTTTGCATTCTCCGAATCGTATTCTATGCTGTCCGTCGTGACCTTAACCCCTTGGTTCCTGTCCGCCTCCAGCAGCCCTTCGTACTGAACGCTGTTCACCAGGTTCCCGCCGGCGTCGTAAACCGTCTTCGTCCCGTCGTAAATTTTATCGTAAGCGCCGTCCGTCTTTACCTTAATCGTGCGCGGCGTGATCGTATTGCCGGCCACCGAATGATTGCCGACGATCTTGCTCTGCGCCGCGGGATCGAGTCTATAATCGCCGGAGAATTCCGTCTTGATGCCCGTTACCGTATAATTGATCGTACGGTTCCCCTTGCCGGCGTTCTTATCTGCGTACGCGCCGGTTCCTTCGTACATGATCTCGATATTCTGGCTGCCGACCGTCACGTAGAATTGCAGGCCCTTGTCCCGTTGTTCGGCCTTCGTATTGTCTTTATAGAACGTCGCCCCGTTCAGAGAGGTGGAGCCGTCGTATTCTTTCACCGCGTAATTTTCCTGCTTATGGACGTTCGCCGCAATAATAGCGAGGGGCTTGATCTCGCCCTTGTCCGCCGCCTCTGCGAAGTAAAGCGTATCGGCGATGGTATAGTTTTGCGCGATCTTCTTTTCCGCCGTGGTGCCGTTATCCGCCATATGTTGGAGAGCGTTTGCCAGTCCTTGATATTTGACCGCCTTATGCCCGGCGTGCGGATCCGGGGTAAACGCATCCTCAGAGCCTTTGCCGTATTGACCGTTGATCTTATCCAGCGCGCCGGGGGAGAGTATAAGCGGTTGCCCATTCACCCCGATTAGCGTCACGCCGCCCGTAATATCCGTCTGATGAATGGTCGATGTATTGTCAAAGTCTCGCTGAGCTTTGCCAACATTCGCCGTCATCCGCGCCTTGTTGATCGTCCCGGTTCCGGAAAGCTGCGCAATCGGCGTGCCATGCTCGTCAACCAGCGCGTAATTGTGATTGACCTGGCTGTCTCCGGTCAGAGTCACCGTATAATTGACGGTCTTATTCGTTCCGGCGTTTTCGTCCGTATATTCAGCGCTCACCGTATAGCCTGAGCCGTCCTTATCGGACAAGAGCCCCGCAATCGTGACATTTTTCTTCACATCGCCCGCCGCCTGCACGACAGCCTTCGTCGTATCGTAGGTCTTGGTGATGGCGGTATTTTCCTGTACCACCGCCGTAACCGTCTTCGGCGTAATAGCTCCCGTAGTACTCTGCCGGAAGGTGCCGTTCGTCTGGTCAACGCCGGTCAAGCTGCTGATATCATAGTTGTCTTTATCAATCCCGATGGTGTAATCGACCCGCTTGCCGGTTCCCGCGTCCTTATCCTCATACTGTGCGCTTTTAATCGTATAAACCAAATGAGAGGGAGCGCCATCTAACTCGACGCGGTTGATCCCCGCCTCAGCGTGATTGACCGCCGTCGTCGCGTCGTACTCTTTCGTGATGGGATTGAAGAAGAATTTCAGATTGCTGCCCGTCAGCACCTTCTGAGTGATGATCCCGTTACCCGTCGTATGGGAATAGCCCGCCGGATCCACCGCTAAAGCGTTCCCGTTTTTATCCGTCAGCTGATAATTCCCTGCGTCCCCCCCGGTGAGCCGCAGATGACTGTAAACGACATTGTCCTGCGTCCCCGGCCGGTTGTCCTTGACGTTTGGCGAGCGGTACTGCGCGTCATAGTCCGTATTCAGATCGACCGCATCGCCGCTGATCTTCTGATTGGCCACACTGTCCACCAATCCCTTGGCCGGATCGGTGACCGTCGTATTCCCGTCGTACGCCTTCGTGACCGGCTTAAATTCCGCCTTGATCCCCTTGGGGCTGATAATACCCGTCTTCCCTGCAAGACCGCTGGTATCGATCTCATAATTGCCGCTGTCGCTCACCGCGGCCGTAAAGGTGATCTCTTGGCCGATGACATTCCCGGCGCCGTCACGATTGACATTCTTACTGACATACTGAGCCGTGCTCGTGTTCGCTGTCCCGCCCACCAGCGCGTCCCCCGTATCGCCCGGCCGCCGGGCAAAGGTCACCACGCTGTCGCCGGAACCCGGCACGTTGACGTTTCCGTCGTAAACCTTATGAAGCGTCCCGGCCGCTACCGCCACAACCTTGCGCGGGGTAATGGTGCCCGTTGCCGTCTTGGTAAACTGCGACGGCGTCCCGCCGATCACCGTGAAATTATTCAGGCTGTCTCCCGTCAGCTTGACGGTATAGGTGACAGTCTTCGTCGTCACCACGCCGCCGAAATAAGCGACGTCCTTATTATCATACTCCGCTGATTCAATGGTATAATCAAGGGTCAGGCGTTCTGTCGAACTGCCCGCACCCGGGATGTTCACATAAGGCGCACCGCCCACGACATGATCTCTCGGCTTGAGGACACGGGCGTTGCCATCGTACTCCTTATCAATACCATTTTGCAGGCCGAATTGCACATCCGCTGAGTGAATCGTCCGCTTCTGGATCTCCCCCTGCCCAAAGAGCGCCTGTACCGTGGTCCCGCCACTATGGGTGATCGTCGTCAGATTTTGGACAGCGTAATTATTGGCATTCTCCCCCAACGCGTCGGCGATGCCTGTATATTCAACATCCTTCGTGCCCGTGTTGGCGTTAGCAGCGAAGGACGCGCCGGTTCTTTTCCCGTAGACGCCCTTGATCTTCGTATCGTCGTGCCCATCCCCGGCGACTAAGCCGCTAAAGGTCGGCGCGACCACATCCGTCGCCTGAATACCCCGCACTTCCGCCTTGCCGTCGTATTGCTTCTTAACATTGGCGAATGTCACCGTGAGGGCCTTTTTATTGATGGTGCCCTTCCCAGTGATCTTTTCCCCATGCTGAACTGTCGTCGTCCCATAGCGGAATTGGTAATTACTGGGATCCGCGCCCCCTGCCGTCTGGAGCGTATAAGTTACGTCCTTCTGCGTGACCGTGCCGCTTTCGTCCACCGCCACATGCTTATCGCCGGCACCGTTCTTTGTGTACTGTGCCGTCGTGTTGTTTGTCGTACCGTCTCCCGCGATCAGGCCGTCCATGTGTACGAGGCCCTCTCCCGTGAGCGGCGTCCCCACGCCGTTCACCACATTCGCGTTGCCGTCGTAGGTCTTGGTGGGATTCGGGTTGGCCACCGTCACCATCACTGTCTTCGGCGTGATGATACCGGTACGATCATTATTTTCGAGGTAATTTCCTGCCGTCAAGGCTGTAGACGACACCACATAATCGGCATCGGGATCCGGCGCCGCCGTCGTGGGGCCGTCATAATGCGCCTTAAAGGTCACCGTCTGCGCCGTTTTATTTTGACTGTTCTGGGAAGCGTAACGCCCTGAATGATCGCTGGTGGCAAGATCTTCCACCACTGCATCGCTTCCGCTACCAAAGCGCACTCCCACCGATCGCAGATACGTCCCAACGCCCACGGTATTGCCATTAGCGTCTCTCCCAGCGACGGAAGCCTCGTTATCATATACCTTCGTAATGGGGACATTATTCTGCCCAGCATCCTTCTGCCAATTCCAGACGATATCACCCGCCCCCACCGTCGCCTGCGTGATGGTGCCGTTGCCCTTTCCTGTCGTCGTGGCGTTTCCGCTGTCGTCCACCAACTGATAATCGCGATTATCGAGGGCCAGCCCCGTGTAGGTGACAGTTTTCGGCTGCCCTTTATTGTCTTTGACATGCTTGGAAGCGTAGCTCGCCCCGGTTCTTGTCAGCGTGACCAGATCCCCAGCAATGACACCGCCGTTCCCCTTGTACGAGTTCGGCGTGAGCGTGAGGGTAGGATCCGTCACCTTCGTCGTCCCATCATAGACCTTCGTTACATCGCTGAATTTCGCTGTCAGCTCTTTGGGCGTGATGGTTCCCCGCGCCGAAAGCGCAGCCGTGACGCCTGCCGTATCGTTCAGCGTATAGTTATCGGCCTTGCTGCCGGTCAGGGTGATGGTGTAAGTAATATTTTTTACCGCTGGCCGCCCGTTAGCCCAAGCCACATGCTTATCCTCATACGCTGCCGACGAAGAAAACGCCGTCCCGTCGGTGAGCAGGCCCGGCAGATTGACATTATTGGTCAATGTGCCCGCCGCGTCTGTCCCGTCGTAGACTTTATCGATACCCGTCGTCTGATTGAGCGTTGCATGGATATTTTTCTTTTCGATACGGCCTGCCATCTTCGCCGCACCCGTCCCAGTTCTGATGGAAGCGGAGCCGACCGTCGGTGTCGTGTCGTAGGTATAGTTATCCAAGAGATCTTCATGCCCATCCGCCTTCGCCGTGAGATCAAAAGAGGCCTGCGTCGCGGCCGTCGTGTAGCCGGAATCCGTCGCGTCCGACGTCTCCGCGCCGCTGCCATCGAGGAACTTAGCGCCCGTACCGGGTTCAAAGCGGATGTACGGCTTATCCGCCTCGATGACGCCGCTGTCTCCAGACGCATTCTGCACGATCGAATGTCCCGCCGGAAGCGTATAAGCTGAGGTCGCGTCATACTCCTTCGATGGGGTAACTGGCTGCCCCTGGCCATTCTGCATGACAAAACCGTCCGCCTTAATCGTCCGGCGAAGAATCGTCCCCGTCCCGACGAGGGCGTGAGAAGTATTGTTCTCCACATTGTCAAAGCCGTTGTTGGCTCCGTCGTTGTTATAAAAGAGAACCTTACCGTTCTCATCCACGAGGCGGTAATTCTTGCGATCGCTGCCTGACAGCGTCATTCCCATATAGTTGACTTTACGATCATTTGCCGTCGTGCTGGCATTCTTATTATCGTAGGCGACCACCGCACCGTCATACTCTACTTGGACATCATCCCCACTGATCTTAGGAATCGCTGTCTTCTGCGCCGCAAGATTATCGGTGATATTATTCTGCGGCGTATAGGCGTTATTAGCGATATTCGTCGTGCCGTCGTAAGTTTTATCAAGGTTCGTTTTCTGCGTGAGGTTCAGCTTAATATTGCGGGGCGTGATCATCCCGTGCTCTGACGACGCCGATCCTGACGCCGCGACGTTAAAATCGTAATTCTGTGCCACGCCCGAGCCGTCATCCGTAAGCGCGAGGCTGTTATAAGTCAGCGTGACATAATAATTCTTCCCCACCTCTTTGACTTCAGCGGCTGTCTTATCGCTTCCCAAAGCATCATATGCAGCCTTAGAGCGGTAAAAAGTCCCCGTCACGTTCCCCGTGACTTGCACATGGGCTTTATCCCCTTCGATAACGCCCGTATCGCCATGTGCTTGAAACAGCGCTACCGGACCGCTTGTCGCCGCAGCGCTTGAAGTTTTGTCGTACTCCTTCTCCACCTGATCCAATGTTGCATGAGTCGAGCCCGAAAGCTTGCGCTTCTGGATCGTAAAATTGCCCCCCACAACATCGTATTCATCGGACTGGAAAAGGACATGCGACTTTGCCTTACCGTCGTATCTGAGATTGACATTCTTTACTCCGGTATCGCCGCCCGTGCCGTGATTAGCCGTTACAACATCAGAGTTCCCAGTATTTCCATAGCTGTACTGCACGTTGGCGATCGCTAAATTCTCTCTATTGTAAGTCTCTTGGGGATGATAATTCTCCTTCTCCCAATTCTTTCCCTGATGAGCAATATCCCCAATCGCCGCCTGATCCCCCATCGTGTACTCGTACTTCACCGCCACGATGCCCCGGTAAAACGCCGTCAGCGTAGGCAGTTCACCATTGGAACGAATACGCCACGTCGTCCGCGCTCCACCATCCTCGCTGATATGATCTGCGCCCCAAGGCTCAACTTTGTACGTCCCGATATCCGCCCCCTCGATGAAAGTTTCATACCGTTTATATTCAGGTTTAAGCCCCGTATGCACTTGCGTTGAACCACTTGCCTGTGGTTGCGGTTTATCAGAAAAATAAAAATATCCATTCAGGTTGCCTGTTTGCGGAATATTATTCTGGGCATAGCCTTCCCACCCCGTCCACATGCTATCCTGTGCCGCAGAAGTAGAGTAAACGCGCTCTACAACGGCTCCATTCTTACTACTACCAATAATACCATTCTCTACAGCGCCTTTATTATACACATCGCTAATATGCGTATTTCCAGTAACTGTACCAACAATGCCTCCACCAAAGCTTGCCTTTTCATTATATGAACTGCGAATAATAACCTCATCCGCATGACCGATAAGCCCACCAGATGTATTTCTCCGTGAGCCTGGCTGCCTCCCAGCTACTTTCCCTCCTGTTTTAATGCCAACATTTTGAAACAAAGCGTTATTCGCTTGTCCTGCCACCGTACCCGCATAGCCGTTCATTGAAATAACATCCGGCGTGACGATGGAAGGCATAGTTTTAGCAAAAAGTACATTCTCAATCCGACTGCGATTAGCACTGGATGCGCCTTCCACCTTAGCAAACAGTCCTGCATTACCGGACATGACATTACCTGTCATAAAATCATAAATCGTATAAAAATTCCCGTCAAAATTGCCAGAAAATGTAGAGATCGGAGTAAAATTCCCACTGAGAGTAATATCTCCCCCCAACATGTAATTCCCGTTCGTCTTGCTTTGCATATTCTGCAGTTGGATGCCCTTATTGACCAACATGTAAGCATTAGCTTCTGTCGCCAGTGCCCCATTTACCTGCCACCCCAAGGTCACCGGGGATGCAGATGAATCGGCGGCACCATAAGAATCCCCCACCGCCGCGTCATAGCCGATGTGGACATAGCCGTTCCCGTTAGCTGTCACTGCCGCATCCGTGTTCGATTGCAGATTCACCGTAGCCCCGGTCGACTCTATGCTCTTCGTATTCAGAAAGCGGATATTCCGCCCGGCCATTTCCACATGACTGGCCTTAATCGACCCGCCTTTCGTCGGATCAACGAGGTTCACCACATCCATCGTCGTCCCAGCAGAAGACAAGGGGCATGATCCGGTAGCGGCAAACGTCGCTTGATTTATGGTGTCAATCGCCTGCGTAGAGGCGGCAAAGATCCCCGCCCCCACATCCACCTTCGCCCCAGCGCCGAAGATGACGCCGTTGGGATTGACGAGATAGACATTGCCCCCATCGCTCTTCAGCGTCCCGTCAATAAAAGAAGACCCTTGCCCCTTGACAAGGTTTAGGTAATTTTTCCCGGCCCCGGAAAAATGAACCGTCTCCTGCTGCTGGATAGAAAAATCCTGCCAGCCAACGACATTATTTGTCTCCGTCCCAGTGACTGTCATGGTCTTCGTCGCCGCATTGACGGCGGCCGAAGCACCATCAACCCCCTGAGGCATCCCGTAGGCCACCTGGGGAACAATGCTCACCGCCCCCGCCATCAAAGCAATGGCCACCTGCCGCGACAGCCACTTTCTATCCGCTGAATGACTCATTCTCTCCTCACTCCATTTATGGCAACACTACCCCACTTTTATAATCTGATTATAACCTGACCAACAAAAATTTTTCAAGGGTATATAGACCTATAGTCATAAAAAATAAAACGAAGTTGACAATCTCTCTTCCTTTGTGCCCCCCATTGACACCAAATACGATGCCACCTATACTAAGGAGCGGAGGGGTGAAAATGTCAAAATGGGAGAAATTATTGCGGCGCATACATATCTGCGAATCTCCGTTTTGCCGAATTACAAAAAATATTGAAAAGCTACGGATATGTGATGAAAAATCCCCCCAGCGGAAGCAGTCATTGCACATTTAGAGTTCCCTGGCCGAACATTCCCGACGCGAGGGTATCAGTATGAACCAATACTGCGTCTACCTGCTGTCACGCAATGACGGCATTTCACGCGAATAAAAGGTTTTTTATCTATCCGCAAACCAAAAATCATGATCTCCACTAAAAAAGCCTTGCTACGTATTCGTGGCAAGGCTTTTTTAGTACGCTCATTACTGCAGCAGACTTAATACGGCACTGCTGTTTTGGTTAGCTTGCGCCAGCATGGATTGACTGGCTTGCTGGAGAACGTTGTTCTTCGTATATTCTGCCATCTCGGCCGCCATATCGGCGTCTCGGATGGTGCTTTCACTGTTTTGTGTGTTCTCTTGCTGGGTAATGATATTGTTACTGGTCATTCCGAGACGGCTCTCAACGGCACCGATGTGTGTCGCCTCATCCGTCACCTTTTGCAGGGCCGTCTCAATGACGTTGATGGCTGCGTTGGCAAATGTCTGGCTGGAAATCCGCAAGGTCATCCCCAACGACGATTTCAGCCCCAGCGACGTGCAGCGCAGATCTGACAGCCCAATCTTCACCGCCTGATTGGATTTCGTCCCCGTCTGGAGGACAATGGAGTTGTCCGGCGAAGGGTCCTCTGCGCGAATCTGTTCCGTAAAATTATTTAAGACCGTATTCACGGATTGTTTCACTTTACCATAGCGGTCCGTTACGCAGATCGTTACCCCCGAAACCTGACCATCCAAACCAGGGTCAGTCGCCACAAATGTCATGGCTGGTTTATGATCAGCAGTGTAGACCTTGTTCCCTGAAGCATCTGTTCCTATCTCATCCGTAACTGGAACTTTTAATTGGAAAACCGGCTCCAAGATGCCATGTGCCAATATGTCAAAGGTCAAATCTTCCGGCGGTAATCCTATAATGGGACTTGGGGTTTGTACCGGAAACGGCTGTGTATAAGTTACTCCCTGCTTAACATAGGAAATTGTTACCGTGTCCGTGGGAGCAATATCTAACTTATTCCCCGTCTTATCTCTCAGTTCCGTAAACGGCGTATTTTCGTCCGTACCTTCCCAAAAGCTTTGATTGACCAGCGAAGTATGGGTACCGGGACTCTTCACGAAGTGATTATTCGTCCCGTCAAGGAGCTTCATTCCATTGTAGGTAACATTCGCGTTATCGTCGATCTGATCCACCATCTGGTCGAATTCCCGCTGAATGATCATGCGGTCTTCATCGGTATTCGTATCGTTCGCCGCGTTGATGACCTTTTCTTTTAAGGTGCGGAGAATCTCAATGTCACTCTGCACCGCGCCCTCGGCCACCTTCAGCATGCTGTTGCCGTTCTGCGTGTTGCGGTCGTCCTGCCCTAAAGAAAGGATCTGTCCCCGCATGCGCTCCGAGATGGCGTAGCCCGAAGAGTCATCCCCGGCGTTATTGATCCGCATGCCCGAAGAAACCTTCGCCAAACTCTTTTCCAGTGCCTTGTTGTTCTTATTGAGCTGGTTCAGCGTGTTCTTCGCCGACATGTTGTTTTTGATGACCATAGCCATGGTGATGACCTCCTGGAATATACTCGCGCCAGCCTTGGCACGTATGAGCGGGACATCTCAGTCCCCGAATCTGTCTGTTACAAACATATTATCGACCATCCCCCCGCTTTTCTTAACCCCACCGGGAAAATTTTCTCATTTCTCTTCAAAAAGTCTTTGCTGTTCTCGCACAGCCTCTTTCAGGTAAAAAACAAATCAACCCCCTTTGACAATCCGGCCGTTACCGGGGATAATAGCCTCAACGAAGTAACCATGGAGGCATGCGGCATGCATTTCATCCACCATATCCGACATCATTTTTTCACCCGGGAGTTTCTCCTCTTCCTCGTCGTTGGCGGCGTCAATACCTTCAACGGGACATTTCTGTCATGGCTCTATGCCTTTCTCATACCGAACCACAACGTAGCTTTTAACTGCGGCTATCTTACCAGCAATCTCATCGCCTACTATTTAAATAGTACCTTCATCTTTCCCGAGCCGCTGAGCCTCAAGCGCTGCCTGAAATTCGCCCTCTCCTACGTTCCCAACTACATCATCCAAAACCTCATCGTCCTTCTCTTTTACAACTTTTTAGGCTATCCGCCCATCCTCAGCTACCTCATCGCTGCCGTTTTAGGCATCCCAGTAACGTTTTTATTCGTGAAAATTTTCGCCTTCGGGCGAAGGTGAACGCCTTAAAAAGCAGACCTTACCATATCGGAAATTATTTTTTTGCTAAAAGGACAAAAAATCAAAAATTTTGCTTGCATTTTGGAAATAAATTCGCTATGATAAGGATTGTGAGTTAGCACTCAATGGCATCGAGTGCTAACAACTAAGATTTTATAGTTTTCAGGAGGACGATAACAATGATTAAGCCATTGGGCGAACGGGTAGTGGTCAAGGTTTCAGAACAGGACATGAAGACAGCCAGCGGGATCGTGCTGCCGGATACGGCAAAGGAGAAGCCGCAGGAGGGCAAAGTCGTCGCCGTGGGCGAGGGTAAGATGTTAGAGAGCGGCAAGCTGGCGCCGATGGTTGTGAAGAAGGGCGATAAGGTCCTCTTCGCCAAGTATTCGGGGAACGAAGTGAAGGTGGACAACGAGGATTACCTCATCATCCGTCAGAGCGACATCCTCGCGATTCTGTAATTTCTCTATAGACAATACATTTAGATAATTGGAGGTTCTTTGAGATGGCAAAACAGATTTTATTTGATGAAGAAGCCCGCCGGGCATTGGAAAGAGGCGTTGACGCGCTGGCCAACGCGGTGAAGGTGACGCTGGGTCCGAAAGGCCGCAATGTGGTACTGGACAAGAAATTCGGCGCACCGACCATCACCAATGACGGCGTGACCATCGCCCGCGACATTGAGTTGGAAGACCCGTTTGAGAATATGGGCGCGCAGCTCGTCAAAGAAGTGGCGACGAAGACCAACGACATCGCCGGTGACGGCACAACGACGGCGACGCTCTTGGCGCAGGCGATGGTACACGAGGGCCTGCGGAACGTGGCGGCCGGCGCGAACCCCATGGTTTTAAAGAAGGGGATTGAACAGGCAGTCAAGACGCTGGTGGAAGAGATCAAAAAGAAGGCGAAAAAAGTTGCGGGCAAAGATTCCATTGCTCAGGTCGCGGCTATCTCTTCGTCCGATGAGGAAGTAGGAAACCTGATTGCCGAAGCCATGGAACGCGTCGGGAAAGACGGCGTCATCACCGTCGAAGAGTCCAAGACGATGGAGACGAATCTGCGGGTCGTGGAAGGCATGCAGTTCGACCGGGGCTACATCTCCCCCTACATGGTTACGGATACGGATAAAATGGAAGCGGTTCTGAAGGATCCCTACATCCTCATTACGGATCGTAAGATCTCAGCGATTGCGGACATTCTGCCGATTTTGGAAGAAGTCGTCAAACAGGGCAAGGAACTCATGATCATCAGCGAAGATTTAGACGGCGAGGCGCTGGCAACGCTGGTAGTGAACAAGCTGCGCGGCACCTTCCGGGCGCTGGCGGTTAAGGCTCCGGGCTTTGGTGATCGCCGTAAGGCCATGCTGGAAGATATCGCCATCCTGACGGGCGGCACGGTCATCAGCGAGGAGCTGGGCCGCAAACTGGACAGCGTTACGATCGCTGATCTCGGCCGGGCCGGCCAGGTACGGGCGACGAAAGATGAGACCACCATCGTGGATGGCGTGGGCGATAAGAAAGCTATCAAGGCTCGTGTCGAGCAGCTCAAGAAGCAGGTAGCGGAGACAACTTCCGATTTCGATAAGGAGAAACTCCAGGAGCGTCTGGCGAAATTAGCGGGCGGCGTAGCGGTCATCGAAATCGGTGCAGCCACTGAGGTGGAGATGAAGGACAAAAAGCTCCGCATTGAGGATGCGCTGAACGCCACCCGGGCAGCGGTGGAAGAAGGAATCGTGGCCGGCGGCGGCGCGACCTTCATCGATATTCTGCCGGCCCTTGACAAGATCAAAGCCGACGGCGACATCAAGACGGGCGTTGACATTGTCAAGCGGGCCGTGGAAGAGCCGGTGCGTCAGATCGCGAATAACGCAGGGCTTGAAGGCTCGGTGGTCGTCGAAGAGCTGAAAAAGGCCGGCTCCGGCAAAGGCTTCGATGCGCTGACCGGCGAGTATGTAGACATGATCAAGTCAGGTATCGTCGATCCGGCAAAAGTCACCCGCTCGGCACTCCAGAACGCCGCCAGCATCGCGGCTATGGTGCTGACCACGGAGACACTGGTCGCCGATAAGCCGGAGAAGAATCCGCCGGCAATGCCTCCAGCCGGCATGGGCGGCGGTATGCCGGGCATGATGTAAGATTCGGCAGCCGTTAAATCGCATGTAAACGGAACGACATATCGTTGTTCTCCAATGAGAAAACCCCGGCGCGGATGCGCCGGGGTTTTCTTCTGCCCATCAAGAGAGCTTTGTCCCACACCGCCGAATGCGCGAGGGGAGTGAGGCTCTCTTTTACAATCCTTATTCAGTTTCCTGCCGGGGCTGAGCATAACGGCCCGGTTTAACGTGGTGCGTCGCGCCCCCTTCTTGTTGATACATACCGCGCCGAACGTTGTATTTATATTCGCCACTGCCACCCAAGCCGTCCCGCGGTCCTTCATCTTCCGCCGCCCAGGCCACGGGGAGCGACGCCCCCGTCACGGCGGCCGCCATCATCAAAGCGCCTAATCCGCTCATCCATTTCGCTGCTTTTTTCATGCCATAACCTCCTTTTGAGATCCATATACTAAATCTACCAACTGTACATTTATATTATACCACCACAATCACTAAATGCAAACTACACTTCGCTTGCTTATCCTCCCGCCCTTGTTTTTCCCTCAACAGCTCGATATAATAAAAGAAAAATGGGAGGTATCTCTTATGGAAGCCATCTTTACCCGCAGCAGCGTCCGAAAATTTGAGGAACGCCCCGTGGAGCCGGAAAAGATTGAAAAAATTCTGCGGGCTGCCATGGCCGCGCCATCGGCCAAGAATCAACAGCCTTGGGAATTTTTCGTCGTCACGGCAAAGAACACACTCTTGGCTCTGTCCCAGGCAACCCCTTATGCCATGTGCGTTAAAAACGCCCCCGCGGCTTTTGTCTTGGCCGCCCGCCGGGAGGGCCTCATCGCCCCGGAATTTCGGGATATCGACATGGCCATCGCCACGGAAAACATGATGTTGGAAATTGAAACTCTCGGTCTCGGCGCGGTGATGATCGGCGTCGCCCCCATCCCGGAGAATATGGATAAGGTTCGAGCCGCCGTTGTCCTGCCAGAAACCCTTGATCCCTTTACCATCCTCCCCTTCGGCTATCCAGCCAAGCGCCGCATTCCGGAAGATCGCTACGACCCAGCCCGGGTACACTGGATCAAGGCCTGACGCTTCTCAGGCGCGCGCCGCCGTACTGCGCCAAATATGGAGAAGCCGATCCTCCGTGATCTTGTCCACGGGAAAATAAGACGCCTCCATAGCGCGGGCCAATTTTTTCGCCAGCCCCAATTTGACGAAGCCGTTTTCCGTGTCGATAACGGCGATGGGAAGCTTCCGCTTGCCGATGCGCTGGGCTTCGGTGATAGCATCCTGCACCGGATCAGCGCCGGGATGGAGCGCCCGGGTAGCCCGGCCATCGGTAATGAGGATCAGCACCGGATCTTGCGCCGGATCCTGCCGATAGATCATGTCCAAAAGATCTTCTGTCTTGAGCAGCCCCTTAGCCAACGGAGTCTTACCTCCGGTGGGCATGGCGGCTAATTTTTTTTGGGCGAAATCCACGCTGCGCGTCACAGGCAGCAATACTTCCGCCTCATTTTTGCGAAAGGCGATCATGCCGACCCGATCCCGCTTTTGATAGGCCTCCATCAAAATCTTGAAGATGACGCCCTTGACGGTCTTCATGCGTTCCCGCGCCCCCATGGAGCCGCTGGCATCTACGGCAAAGAGGAAAATGTTGCCGGTACGCTTTTCCCGAATTTTACTCCGCAGATCTTCCGGACGAATGGCCACAGCACAGCCGTTAGAGGGACGCAGCCGCTGAAAAGGGGCCGCCGCCCGCAGCGTCGCGTCGAAGGCGATGTCCGTGGTGCGCCCTTTCGGAATCCCGGCGCGAACGTAGCGGCCCTGCTTGAGATCGGTTTTCGTGGCGCTGCGCTTGCCGCTGCCCTTCTTCACCTGCCGCGCCCCCGGCGGCTCGACCCAGACAGGCGGCAGAAGGACGCGGGGATCAGCGGCGTCCACGCGCTCCCGGCTTCCGGCATTGGGATTGCCCATGTCTTCCGGCGGCGTTTCGTCTTCTTCTTTGCCTTCGTGTTCCTCCGTGTCGATGGGATTTGGCGGCGGCGGGCTGTCTGGCTGAGCGAAGGTTTCTTCTGGGGAAGGCTCCTTCTGTTCTTCCGGCGTGTCCGGGGGATTTTCCGGCTGCGGCGGTGGCTCCGCCGGGGCCTCAGCCTCGGAAGGCAGCTGACGCATCCGATGAGGCAGGACAAATTCAGAGGCTTCCTCTAAATCCCGGGGCAGCACAAAGGCCCGCCCCGCCAAAGCGGCTACGGCGCGCGCCGCTTCGATGAGGAAGATGTCCGCCCGATGTCCGGCCACATTGGCCTTTAATGTGTAGACCGCCGCTAAGCGGACCATGGCGTCGGACACCTCCACCGCGGAAAGGGTCGCCCGAGCGGCCTTGACTTTCTCCGCTAAGGCCTCCGTCTCCGTCTGCCACGCGGCACGAAACGCCGCCGCGTCTTTTTCATACGCCGTCACCCGCCGGATGATCTCCATGCGATCCGCCTCTTCCGCTGCTGCAGCTACCGAAACGAAGAGGCCGAAGCGATCAAGACAGGCGGCGGGCAGCGTACCGCTCTCTGGGGACATCACCGCCAACACGGTGAACCGCGTCCGCCGCTCTTCCGAAAGGCCGTCCCTTTCCAGGCGGTATCCCCCTGCCTCCTCGATGGTGAGAATGGCGGAGAGAAGATCGTCGCGCAAAAGATTCACGTCGTCGATGTAGAGAAGGCCCCCGTCGGCTTCGTCGATGAGTCCCGGCAGGAGCTTCTTATGTCCGCTGCGGATGGCCTCCTCGGTGTCAATAGAGCCAAAGAGGCGATCCTCGGTGACGCTGACGGGAACTTCCAGCCACGGCCCTTCCGTCAGCTCCCGCGCCCCCCGGGCCAGCGTCGATTTTCCCGTTCCCTTATCACCGCTGATCAAAAGGCCGCCTGTATGAGGATTGACCAGCGCCAGGAGGAGGGCGCGCTTGGCTTTTTCCATCCGGCAGACCGCCGTCAGCGGGTATCCCTGCCGCTTCATTCGTCGATGACCTTATCGACGTCGTTCCAGTTGAGGGATTGTTCCTCGAAGGGGCGACGTCTCATGCGGTGGGGCAGGGCTAACTTCGCCGCCGTCCGCAGATCTTCACGGTTGACCTCGGTGTGGCCGTCCATCGCCGCCAACGTCTCTGCCGTTTTGATGAGGGTGATATCCGCCCGATGGCCGTCCACCCCCAGCGCGATGGAGAGCTTCGCCGCCAGCCGCAGGATCTCGTTGTCCGCCGTGACCTGGGGCAGAAGCTTCATGGCCCGCTCGATGCGGCGCACCTCATTTTTCTGCTCTTCCTCCCATTTCGCCACAAAAGCCGCCGGATCGTCCTCGTATTCCAAGCGGCGTTTGATGACCTCCGCCCGTTTATCCAAATCCTTCTCCCCGGCGACGTAAACCGATAGGGCGAAGCGATCCAAAAGCTGGGGCCGGATGTCCCCCTCTTCCGGGTTCATAGTACCCACCAAAGAAAACCGCGCCGGATGGGAATAGGAAATGCCCTCCCGCTCCACAGTATTGATGCCCATGGCCGCTGAGTCAAGCAGCACGTCCACCACATGATCGTCCAAGAGATTGATCTCGTCTACATAGAGAATGTTCCGATTAGCATCTGCCAAGATGCCCGTCTCAAAGGAACGCTTCCCCTCGCGGATGGCCGCCTCAATATCCAGCGTGCCGACGACACGATCCTCAGTGGCGCTCACCGGCAGCTCCACCACCTTCATGGGAAGCAGCTCCACTTCGGGCGCTTTGCCGTCGTATTTTTCGTGGCACTCGTCGCACCACGCGGCGGGTGCGTCGGGATCGTCGTGGAATCGGCAGCCCTTAATGCAGCGCCGGGGCGGAAGCAGATCGGCCAGCGCCCGCACCGCTGTGGATTTCGCCGTCCCCTTCTCCCCTTGGATCAGCACCCCGCCCAGCCGAGGATTCACCACGTTGAGTACCAGCGCCTGCTTCATATTCTCCTGCCCGATGATGGCGGTAAAGGGAAATGTGTCCTGTCTTTTCATAAACTCTGCCTCCTGTATAAATTCCTTCAGCGGCGATCCGCCGCCCCAAATCCTCGCGGTCAATCGTCTTCGTCGTCTTCTTCTAACTCTCCTTCCACGGAGAGGTACAGCGCCTGTAATTTCTCCTTCGTTTCGTCGCTGGCGTTCCACATCTTCCGCTGCTCCGCCTCCAAGAGGGTTTCGGCGATATTTTGCAACGCCCAGGGATTGACCTTTTTCATCCACTGCTGCACCTTTGGGTCAAAGGCGTATTTCTCAGCGTACTTATCGTACATCCAATCCTCCATGACCTGACTGGTGGCATCCCACTGAAAGCTGATACTGAGGCGGTTGGCCATATCCATGGCTCCCTTGTAGCCGTGCTTCATAAGGCCTTCGATGTATTTCGGGTTCAAGGCTTCCGCCCGCACCACGCGCTTCATCTCCTCGGCCACCGTGCGCATGGCCGGATTGCCCCGGTTGCTGCTGTCGCCGACATAAGATTGGGGCGCTTGGCCGCTGAGGCTTCGAACGGCGTTGATCATGCCGCCGTGAAAGCCGTTGTAATCGTCGGAGCTTAAAATATTCGTATCGTGATTTTCCTCGTTCTTCACCGTGAGATCCATCACCGCCAGCCGCTTTTTGAAGAGTTCCGGCTGGTATTCGCCCCGCACTCCGCCGCCAAAGGCGTGCCCGCCCCAGCGCACGTAGACCTCGGCTAAATCCTTCTCATCCTGCCAATTCTTGGCGTCCAATACCACATTGATCCCCGAGCCGTAAGTTCCCGGCGCGTCGCCAAAGACGCGGTAGGCGGCGCTGCGCCAGGCGTCATCAGGGGACGCGCCTTCGGCCTTCAGCGCGTCGCTGTCCTCACGGATGTGGCGGCGGACGAAATTATCCGCTTCGCTCTCTTCCAGCGCCGCCACCATCATGACCGCCTTGTCCATGAGTTCGGCGATCTGGGGCAGCGTATCCCGGAAGAGACCGCTGATCCGAGCCGTCACATCGATGCGCGGCCGCTTTAGTTCGGCTAAAGGAATGACCTCCAAATTGACGACGCGAAGGCTTCCCTTTTGCCAGATCGGCCGAACCCCCAACAGGTAAAGAAACTCCGCGATGTCTTGGCCGCTGCTCCGCATATTCGGCCCAGACCACAGCACCATGCCGATATTTTCCGGGTATTTTCCCTGCTCCGTGATGTACTTCTCAATCATCCGATCCGCTAACTTGCAGCCGGTGATCCACCCCGCCTGAGAGGGCAAAGTACGGGGATCGGATCCGTAAAAATTGCGCCCCGAAGGCAAAAGGTCAACGCCCCCGGCGCTGGGGGAACCTGACGGCCCCGGCGGGACATAACGGCCGGCGAGGGCGTCCATCGTATGCGTCATTTCCTCCCCTGTCCGCGCCAGTCGGGGATAGATTTCCGCCGTGACGTACGCCGCCATCCGGCGCGCTTTCTCCTGCCACTCAGCACTGCCTTCCTTGACAGAAGCGATGGCCATGGCGTCCTCCACGGCGTCTGCCGTAAAGCCTCCTGCTGCGAGGGCAGCGATGAAATCCCGGCCCTCCTGCCGAATACGGCGTTTGATCTCGCTGCCGGTCAGGCCGCTTTTCCCGCAGCCTTCCCAGATATGGCGCTCTATTTCTTCCAGTGTCGTGCCGTACTTTTCCGCCCAAAGATCCGGCAGCGCCCCTACCGCACCGTTGGGGAGGCGCAAAAGATGGAGGGTCTCGTCGATGAGGAGATCCCCGGCGGGCGCTTCCCCCAAGACATGCAGCCCCACATGGATCTCGCTGTCCTGTAATTCCTCAATGAAGCTATGGAGATCCGCCAGATAATCGGTAAAGGACATCCCTTCCTCATAGGGAACAGAATCATCCAGCTTCGCCTGCACCGCTAATTCACGAATTTTCTTCGCCAAAGCTTCGGTCTGCTCCCCATCACTTCCCTTGAAATTCGCGTACTCGTCCATCATCTTCCCTAATTCTGCCAGCTCGTCAAAAGCCCCGGCCTCCGCCACCGGTGCGGGGAGATAGCCGATCAGGCAGGCTCCGGAACGGCGCTTGGCGATGATCCCTTCCCCGGTGATGGTCATGAGATAGGGATAGATATTGGGCAGGGAGCCGATGGCGATGTCCGGATAACTGGCCTCATCAAGCCCCGTAGCTTTCCCCGGCAGCCACTCCACATTCCCGTGGGTGCCCACATGAACCACTGCATCCGCCTGGAAAACTTCCCGCAGCCAATAATAGAAGGCCAAATATTGATGGGTCGGCGCAATCTTCGGATCGTGATAGGCCCGCTGGGGATCCATGCCGTACTGACGGGCAGGCTGCACCGTCAGGAAGATGTTGCCGTCCATGGTGCCGGGAACCAAAATATTGCCCTCGTCCGACAGCATGACCCGACCCGGGGCTTTTCCCCACTGGGCTTCCATGCCTTGGCGGGCGCTCTCGGGGAGCGTATCAAACCAAGCGACGTATTCCTTCGCGGCAAGTTTTTGGCATTCCTCCGCTTGCTGGTCCGTCATGAGGGAAAGATCGTTCGTGGCGTGGCTGGTCATGAGCTGGGCAAGATCCGCCGCTGTTTCCGGCAGGAAATCAATGCGATAGCCCGCCTCCTTCATCCTTCCTAAGAGACGCCGCACGCTCTCCATGGTGTCAAGGCCAGAGGCACTGCCGATATTGTAATTCTTCGGCGGATAATTGTGAAAGATCACCGCCACTTTTTTGTCGGCATTGGAAAGCCAGCGCAGTTTAGCCCACTTTCCCGCCCGGGCCACCATAGCCTTCATTCGCTCCGGCAGAGGCACATATTCCACGGCCCCATCCGCCCGAGTGACCCGTCCCGCGATGGGGACTCCATGGAGCGCGCCATCCAATTCCGGCAGGGCCACGCCAATGGACGTTTCAACGGCGTTGAGCCCCTCGGGGTTCGCCCGCCACTCCGCCTCGGAGGTCAGGAGTGTGTACGCGGTCAGTACCGGCACCCCCAAGGCCGCAAAATCTTCCACCTTGAGATTGCCGTTACCGATCTGGGAAAACTTCATGGTGGTGACCAAGGCGTCGATGACCGTCTTTCCCTCCGCTTGGAAAAAATCACCAAATACCTGCCGCATGGGGGGCATCCCCAAGGAAACATCCGGCATCTGGTTGGAAAAAACCGGGATCACATTGTATCCCTGCTTCTCCGCTTCTTTCACGAAAGCCGCCGGATATTTGAGATCATCCCATATCCATTCGTCCCGGTAAAAGAGCAGCCCTAACGTAGGCCTATCCGATCGGCAGAATTTTTCGCGGTACAGGGAGAGATTCGTCGTATAGCCCTCGGACAGCGCCGGATGATAAATCCCTGCCCAGGCCCGTACCGCCGGTTCATCCGGCTCAGGCAGCGAAGGATCGAATTGCGAGGCCGCATAGCGCCAGAAGTTGCGAAAATTTTCCGCGCCGCCATAGAAACTGTATCGCCGCAGCCGATCCACGACGGCGGGGGCGATCTCCGTCCCCTGCTCTTCCCCGGCCACACTTTCCACGGCATCTAAAATATAAGGAATGTGGTGCGCCGTCAAAAAGGCGCGGCAATCTTGCCAAAATGCGGATTTCGTCACGTTGTTGATGAAGCGGCCCACCACCAAGACGCTCCCTTGGAGTTTGCGCTCCCAAACGTAGTTCCACTCGCTGGACCGCTCGATCTGAACGACGTTGCAGAGATCGGACAGCGCCCCCTTTTCCTGTAATTCCCGACAGGTCTCCCCCATCACCGCGTAGCGGCGCTTATCGTTCGTCATATAGATGATTTTGACTTCCATAAACCGCCCTCCCTCAGTCACAACTCCGAACCCATCCCGCATCGTCCGACCCCAACACCTCTCACTGGCGCAGATGCACGAAAGCCCGTCCTCCCAGCCAGAATCCCGCCACCAAATACAGCGCTAACACCGCCGCCGAAAGCAGCGATACTTCTGCCCCGCTACCAAGCCCCCGCAAGAGGTAGCTGGCGTGGGTCAGGGGCAGGACTTCAACGGCCCAGCGCACGGCGTCCGGCAGGGCATGGGGCGAAAAGAACGTCCCGCAGAGAAAAGACATCGGCAAAAGGACATACGTGTTCATCTGCCCCATCTGCTCGTATGTCTTAAGCTTCATGGAAGCGAAAAAGCCGATCTCCGCGAAAATGGCGCAGTTCATCACCAGCACCAAGACAAAAAGCGGCGTCAGCGTAAAATGCGCCCCGAAGGCGTAGGCTAAAACGACGATGATAGCGGAAGAAATCAGCCCCCGCAGCACCGCCGCCAACACCTTCCCCACAACGTAGGCATAGGGCCATATCGGCGCGATGAGGTACTCCTCAATGCTTTTATGGTAGACCCGCTCAGCGTGAACCGGCGTCACGCTGTTGAAACTGATGTTCATGGAATTGAGGGCCAATATCCCCGGCACTAAAAAATCAAGGTAAGACGCGCCCCCCGCGTTGATGCTGCGCCCCAGTCCCCAGCCAAATGCCACCAGATAAAGAAGGGGCGCTACCATGCGGCTGAGGATAAACGCGGTCATCCGGTGCTTCAGCACCACCCAATCCCGCCAGAAAACGGTCCAAATATCCGCCAGCATCAAAGCCCCTCCTTTCGCCCGGTCAGCTCGATGAATACATCCTCCAAATTCGACCGGCGCAGGGAGGCAGCCGTTTCCAGCGTTCCCAAAAAATCTTTTCCTGCCTCCCGGCTGTCAAAGAGGCGAAATTCCCGGTGGGAGCCTTCTTCCCATTCCACTACATAGCTGCCGAGACGTGCCAAGAGGTTCGACGGCGTATCTACCGCCACTAATTTTCCCCGGTTCATGATCGCCACCCGCTCACACAGCGCTTGTGCTTCCTCGATGTAATGGGTGGTGAGGAGGATCGTCGCTCCCGCCTCTGCCATCCCCCGAATGTATTCCCAAATCCGGCGGCGGACTTGTGGATCGAGAGCCACCGTCGGCTCGTCTAAAAAAAGGATCCGAGGCCGATGAATGAGCGCCCGGGCGATGAGCAGACGGCGTTTCATCCCCCCTGAAAGCTGGCGCACGCTGTCATGATAGACCTCGGACAGCTCCATGTAGGACAAAAGCTCGGCGATCCGCTCCGCCCGCTCGGCACGCCCCATGTGATAGAGGCGGGCGTGCAGCTCCAAATTCTCTCCCACGGAAAGATCTTGATCGAAATTCAAATTCTGCGGCACCACACCAATCATCTGCTTGATGGCGCGTTGATCCGCCGCGTCGTCAAGGCGTTTCCCATCGTAGAGGATCGTCCCTGCCGTCGGCCGAGCCAGCATCGTCAGCATGCGGATCGTCGTCGTCTTGCCAGCGCCGTTAGGTCCTAAAAGGCCAAAGACTTCCCCCGTCGCCACCGTGAGATCCAGCCCGTCCACCGCCACCTTTTCCGCCGTACGGTTGTCTTGCGTCTTATGGGAAAAGACCTTGCGCAGCCCTTTTACCTCAATCATCGTTCCCTCATCATCCCGACCTTCCCGCCTGACAGTTCACGCATTCCCGCCGCCCTCCGTCCTCAGAGCGTCCCACGCTTCCTCCGCCCGCCGAACGTAAAGGCGGCGAACGGTGCAACTCTCGCCCAAGCCGTGCAGATACGGCTCCACCGTGAATCCCGCAGCCGTCAAAATCGACCGATGGGATTTTTCTCCCTCTCCGGCCATATCGTCTTTTACATGCTTCCCCACTGCCATCATCAGTGGCATCAACAGTACTCGTTTCACCTGCCGTTCCTTGAGCCTTGGAAGAATATGTGCCAAGCGCGGCCACCCCTCCATGGTGTAGACGAAAACATCCTCCCACCCCGCCGTGGCAAGGCGATCCTGAAGCACTGCGTAAAAGGCGTTGGAAGGGTGCGGTGTACCGTGCCCCATGAGGAGAACAGCTTCTCCCATTTTCCGCGGAGGAAACGTCTCCCCTAACGCTGTCACGAAATCCGCCACATCGTCCCGCTGCTCTTCCTGCGCCATCCAATACATCAGCGGCGTTCCCAGAACGAGCTTCTTGAACCGCGCCCGATATGCCTGAAAGATCTCTGTCAACAGCGAATAGTCGAGACCGGGGAAAAAATCCAGCGACACCAAGGCAACCCGAGTAAAGCCTTGGGAGGCCAATCCTTCAAGGGCCGCTTCTGGGCGCGGCAAACGGATCCCCGTATTCGCTGCAAAGCGGCGAATCATGGCCTCGGACGTAAACGCCTGAGTGATGGTCACGCCGGGATGTTTCTCGGCGATCGCTTCCATTGTGGTCGCCAGAGAAGCCTCATAAGCAGCTTCTCCCGCCGCGCCGTAGCTCACCACCAACATGGCTTCCTTCGCCGCTTTTTCGGGAAAGGATTCTTCCTCATGGATCAACACCCCGATCCCTGCCGCCCGTTTCAGCGCCTGCGTGGGGCATTTCACCGCCTCGTTCAGCCGATACCCGGCGCCGTAATCATGGCGTTTCATCCCGCACTCTCCCTTTCCTCCTCATGCCCCTCCACCAAAGAGACCGGCGACAGTACCGATCTTCCCTGAGAATTAACAAAGATATCGGCCTTGACCCCAAAGACTTCCCCCAACATGTCCACCGTCAGGATCTCCTTCGGCGTTCCCTGGGCGAAAATGCCGTGGTTTTTAATGACCACAATCTCGTCGGCGTATTGCAGGGCGTGGTTGATATCATGCAGCACCATGATCACCGTCATCTTGTAATCCCGATTGAGCTCTTCCACGATGTTCATGACCTCAAGCTGATGCCCGATATCAAGGTATGTGGTCGGCTCATCAAGGAGTAAAATTTCCGGCTGCTGGGCCAGCGCCATAGCAATCCACGCCCGCTGCCGCTCCCCGCCGGAAAGCGCCATGACACGCCGGTGCAAAAATCCTTGCAGATGAGTGCGAGCGAGCGCCCAGGTCACCGCCTCCCGGTCCGCTTTTGGATCTCCGGGCCGCAGCCAGCTTCGATAAGGAAAGCGGCCAAAATCTACCAACGCCTCTACCGTCACATCCGGCGGCGCCTGCGCTCCTTGGGGCAGAATCGCTAACCGCTGGGCGAGCCGCTGACGGCCCATGTTCCTCACATCATCGCCATCTAACAAAACCTGCCCCTGATAATGATGATTAAGGTTGGACAGCGCTTTTAAGAGGGTGGATTTCCCTGCACCATTAGGTCCGATAATGGCCGTGCGCTTCTTTTCGCTGAAGGTAAGATTGATATTTTTGATGATCGTATGCTTTTCGATCTTGACCGTCAAATTCTTCGTTTCCAGCGCCATCAGAGTTCCCTCCGTAACAAAAAGAGAAAGAAGGGCGCCCCTAAGGCCGCCATCAGGATGCCCACGGGAAGTTCCGTGGGAGCAAAAGCCGTCCGAGCAAAGGTATCGCTGAAAATGACCACTGCCGCCCCCAAGAGCGCCGCCCCCGGCAAGAGGAAGCGATAATCCGAACCGACCAAAAGCCGCGTAGCATGAGGAACGATAAGCCCCACGAAGCCCAAGAGTCCCACCACGGACACGGCGCTGGCCGCCAACATCGCCGCCAAGGCCGTCATTACCACCCGGGTCAGCTCCACATTGAGCCCCAGCCCCTTCGCGATCTCATCCCCTAATTGCAAGATATTGAGGTGCTTTGCGCCTAACAGTACCAAGACCAATCCCGCCGCCGCATAGGGCAAAATAATGGACACATGAGGCCAGCTTCGCGCCGCCAAGCCGCCCACCATCCACATGAGCGCCCCATGAACCTTGTCACTGTAAAAGATCATCAGAGCCGAAATTCCGGCCCCCAAAAAGGCCGACACCGCCACCCCGGCCAGAATGATCCGCACCGGACGAATGCCGTTTTTCCACGCCAAGGCATAGATACATATCGCCGCTCCCATGGCGCCCACAAAAGCGGCCGGTATAATCATGTACTCATACCCGGGAAATACCAGCATCACCAAAATGCCCGTCAGCCCCGCGCCGGACGAAATACCGATAATGTGGGGATCCGCCAGCGGATTTTTCATGATAGCCTGCAAGACCGCCCCGGCAAGGGCCAGATTAACCCCCACCAAAGCCGCCACAATGGTACGCGGCAAGCGGATATTCATAATGATCTGCTGATGGACCCCCGGTGTCTCCCCTAAAAGTGCCTGCCAAATCTCCTCCAGGGGAATGCGCACCGACCCCATGGTCACGCTGATGATAAATCCCGCCACCACTAAGCCGGCAAATATCGTCAGAATCACGAGCCGCCGAACCAGCCCCGTACTTCGGATATGTTTTTCGTTCCCTTCCGCCATTACTGGAACACCTCAGGATACACCGCCCGCGCCATCTCTTCCGCCGCCTCGGGATAATGAAGACCGGGGCTTAAAAGGAAATGCTCCTGTGACAAATAATAGACCTTACCGTTTTTAATTGCCGGGATCGTCTGCCAGGCGGGATTTCCCTCAATGGTCGCCTCCATGCTGGCCTTGATGTCTTTCATCTCGCCCATACTGGTAATAAAGAGAATCTCCGGGTTCTGCTCCACCAAAGTTTCGATACTGTAAGGAGCGGCGTCGGGATTTTTCTCCATGGGCGTCATGCCGCTGGCCACGTTGATAAAGCCCAACATTTTCGCCACTGATCCGGCAATGCTGGTATCAAGCTGCACGCTCAACCCTTGGACGGTGCTGTGGAGGATAGCCACGCGAAGATTTTCCTTCGGCATCTTTGCCTTAACGGCGTCAAGCTTATCCTCCATGGACTTGATCAGGGCCTCGCCCTTCGCCTTTTCTCCCGTCACCTGGGCAAATACTTTAACTTCGTTCTTCACATTTTCATAATTTTTCATGTCCATCACCAGCACGGAGATCCCGTTCTCCGTAAGCGGCTGGATCAGTTTCTCATTCATCCCCTTATTCACGATGACGAGATCCGGCGTACAGGCCAGTACCTTTTCCAAATCAATCTGATACACCCGGCCAACGCTGGGCTTATCTTTCGCGAAATCAGGCAAAGCCAATTTCGCATCTGGACGGCCGACAATATCGCCGCCCACCGCATGGAGAGGCTCCAAAAACGAAGCCGATGTCACCACGATCCGTTCCGGCTTCTTGGCGAGGGTCACCTCTCGCCCCTGATCGTCCCGGATGACGGCGAAAGCACCGGCCGCAGCGCTGCCGCTCTCTTTACCCGAATTTCCAGGCACGGATTTTTCTCCGCAACCCGCCGCCACGAGAAGCAGCAGTCCCAACAATAAAATTCCCAATACATTTTTGCCCTTCATCTTTTTTCCCCCTTTATGTTGGATATGCAACAAACAAAAAAGCCTTCCGCGAAAAGAGCGAAAGGCACCCGTCCTGTCTTTCGATCCCCTTCCCCATCCCTCGCAGGTCAAATAGTGATCGCTGAACAGGCAGTTCTCCTGACTCGACTTCCTCGCACCCCCGAACCTTCCCGGCAACATAACCAGTGGCATAAACTCGGGGCCGCTCCATCTCACAGTGGCGTGACCGCGCCGGTCTCTCACCGGCTTTTCTGTTAGGCTTCTCAAGGAAGCACCTGTCCCTTAGCGAAACACTGCCCGTCCCTTCAGAGGGCACTCACTGGCAGTATCTCTTCCCTATGAAATTTTCTGCCCCGCACTTATACGATGAAAATGACGAAACTGGCGGCGGCAATGCAGGCAAACATCACCAACGCTACCCCCACGCCTTCAATCGTTTGAGGTCGGCCAAAGAGCCAACTTCGTCCGAAAACACCCCGCATATTAAAGAAACTGAAATCGGAACGCACCCGAAACCAAGCTTTCTTTCTCTCCTCACCCAGCAGTCGGGCAAAAATATTGATAATGCAGACCGCCCCAAAGAGCGAGCAAAGAATCCGCAGAGCAATCTCCTGATCCGTCACCAGCGGCACCTCCTCGGTGTTTATTATACCGGCTGCGCCCCACAAATACAAGGGGCAGCCGCTCTTTTCCCCATTCATCCCCCAGCAGGGGATCGCCAAACGCCCGCTCTCATCTGATATGTATCCTGCTTTTTGATACGTCCAATTATGTTTGATTTTTGCTCCAAAATTATAGAAATGCGCCCAAAGTGCGCCCAACGCCCCTTTTCGACAAGTGTATCTACCTCAGGAAAGAAAAACAAAAACCCACAATCTCTTTTATCATAAAGGATTGCAGGTTAATATTATCTGGTGCGCCTGGAATGAGGAGCGTCCTATCGCACTTATTATTGACCTTATAATCGAGCGCCCGCGGTCACACCGTGCGGCATAAAAAATAAGCTCCAGAGCCAAAGCCTTGGAGCTGTAATCACTACTCTATATAGAATTGGGCGCACCGGGGGCGTAACCGCTACTCACCACTCCACCGCCAGCACTGTCTTCTTTATCCATACCGATATTCCCATCAATCATGTTGTTGTATAGTCGCAATGCCGAAATTAACGCCACAGGAGCAGACCTGCGCGTCTTCGCTTTGATCTCGCGTAACAATACCTGGACTATACGAAACTCTTCATCTGACATCCTAAAAGAGCGTACTCGTCGTTGTTCTTTCATAACTGCACCTCAATTCCAAGCCGATGCAGTCTTTCCAATGTCACAGCCAAGCGCTTCGGATTAAGTTCCGTACCGACAAACTTTTTATGATTGCGCCCAGCCGCCAGTGCTACCAATCCTCTGCCCATACAAAAATCACCCACTGTCTCATACTCACATTGAGCGGCAATAGCCGATATGGCGTCTTCCTCGTCTATCCCATCAAGGCGGAAATTCACGCGCTTCTCCGCCCCTTGCACAATGTAGCACAGGCGGTCTTTCTTATGGTAATAAGTGCTGTTATAGACCGTTACATGCTTATACAACCGCTTCATTGCCAGCAGGTATTCTCCTAAAAATTCTTTCCCAATTTCTAAAAAACAGAGGCGCGGATGCACTTCTGCAATGGCCGAGAAAAGCGCTTTTTGAAACGCCAAATACGTCGTAGCGAATGTTTGCGCCGCTTTCGTATAAAACGAGTGCATATTCCCTTGATTCCATGGCCCATCCGTAAAAACAAGATCAGCTTTTTTCATAAAGTCCGGAAGCCCATTGAGGATATCATGAGCCATTAGGAAACTCCCATCCGTCATGGAAATGAGTTGCCCCATCGCAACTGGGAAACGCTCAATGGCGTTTCCATACGACCAATCAGCCATCTTCTGCCACCTCCGTCATTCCCCAAGACTTTGAATATTGCTGATTTTTGAATAACTCAGCGATCCCTGTAACTTGCTTCAGCCGGAGAACCTCTTCCAGCTCCATGCCGAGCTTCTTTGCCACGTCTGTCTCCTCTACTCCTTGCTTGATAAGTGACGCCACTAAATCCCCCATGAGTTCTACCTGATGAACGCCACGTGCCCGGTTAAATTGAACGGTAGCCTCCATGCGCTGATTAATATCCTCATCCAACACAATAATCGGCAGCTCCTGCGCGCCGAGGTAATCCTTAAAAATGCTGTAACGATGGAACCCGTCGACAATAATGTACTTTTCTACATCCGGATCGTAGATCGTCACGACAGGAAAGCAAAAGCCATTTGAGAGAATGGATTCTTCCAGCAATTTCATGTTGTTTTTCGAGACCGAATTGGGATTATAATTGTTCGCCTGAACCTCGTCGATATTGACTATTTTCACATTAAGGCAGGGCAAGGTAATATCGCCTTTTCGCGATTTTATAGTATGTCCATCCATTTTTTAATCGTCTCCTCTCTCGGATCCGGAATATTTTTTATCGGCAGATTGTTTTCGTAATCGTTTAGAATAAGCTGGCGGCATTGCTGGCGCGCTACGTAGCTATTGTCCAACTGTTTAGCGAACCTGCGCCGAAATATTTCAATCTTTGAAACATCTGGGTATGTATCAAGCAAGAAGTCCCTGTATTCCCGCCACGTTTTATAAGCCTTCGGGAGCTTCTGGCAGCGCATCATGAGATTGCTTTTCCCGTAAAGGTTGGCTGTCGCTATGCCCTTAATCCGTCGTATCAGCCGATTATAAGTCTTAGGCTCAAACTCCGGCAATTCGCAGACAGCCTTAAAAGAGCGCTCATGAATGAGCGAGGATACGCGAATTTCCTGCAAGTTCATGCCCTTCTTCCACATCCAATCATAGATTTTATTATAGCGGATGCCTGTGTCGTAGATGTATTTCCATATATCCGAGAAGTTCCAATCGTAAATCGGATAAGCGGTGATACAGTTATTTTGAAGCTTCGTCGACCAGTACCAATCCAAATGTCCCGGATTTTTGCTGACCGCTTTCCAACGGTTCGGGCTTTCCGTCGCTCGTAATCCGATGCAAAAGCATGTATCGGTTTGATTATCTTCAAAGCTCCGGATAACATCATAGAAACCAAAGCCCTTGACTTTATTTGCAACGGACATTGTAGATTTATCATAAGGATAATGCCAAATAGCCCGCGGATCTTTGCGCCGCATCCAGATTTTATGCTTCCCCTCTTCCCATGCAATGAGCTGTGATTCTGTCAAGCTGGTTGCATTCGTGAGGTGAAATGGAAATTGAAACCAGACCGGCACGGCGGTTTCAGGAAACATCTCAAACATTAAATATTTTATCTGTTCGATGGTGTTTTCATAGTCTACCTCTTCGTCCAAAAAGAACAGCTTCACCCTCCGCCCCCGGCGGCGTGCTTCCGACATTACGAGGTGCGCCAGCACAGTGCTGTCTTTCCCGCCGGATATGCTCACGCATACATTTGGATAGTCGTCAAATATCTTACGAATGCGTTCCTGCGCCGCCGCAAATACGTTTTCGTTCGTATATACTTGCTTGAGCATTAAACTTTTGCACCTCCTCGATCCATTTACTGTACCGACTAAAAAAATAATCATCAATCGGCAGCCCGGAATGCAAAAACTTTATGTCATGCATACCGGAACGTACCAAGATGTCGTTAAATATTTTCTGCCGAAGCGGCAGATCGACGAAAGTCCATCCGTCACCTTGGATATCATCTTTCATTACGCTGACGTTGCCGGCCTTATAGCGCTTATTTCGGGCAATATATTTTTCGTTTGGCATGATCGCTTTATATTGCCCGGCAAAGAGCTGTAAGGCGTTCGGGACCGTGTCCGGGCTTTTATTCCCCAGATTCTCAAACAGCTCTTTTTTCTTTTCCGCATATTTCACAACATCCCCAGGCGGATCGCTCATGACCGACGTGAGAGAAAACGTCTTTTCAACTACAGATACCGGCACTTCGTCGAAAAGTTCCTCGGTGAAATGTTTTCCCTTGTACCTTGCGGCATCAATAAAATCCATTAGGATCATGTAATCATCAGGCTCATCGATAAACGGAAGATACTCAAATACCAGCTTATGCTGCGTCTGGTTGCAATAATGATGTATGCAGTTATATGACAGGTCGTTTCGCTTTTTCAAGCGCATACATTCATCAAAAACAAGCAAATAGGAATTGTCGATTTTTTCTAGCAGTGGGTAAAATGTGCGGTACATGATAACTTCGGAAAACGGCACCTTTTCTGCTTCAATCTCTAACGTTGGCCACTCGTCAGGATAAAATAGAATAATGCCCTTCACATCCGGATGGTCTTTGAGATACTCTTTAACGGCTTGTTCCTTCATTTTCATATCGTAGCTAATATTGATTACGCCGGGAACGTGCTGCGACATGAGATTTTCCCGAGGAAGCCCCGTCATTTTCAGATACATGCTGATATTTAACTTCTGTGGCTTAACATGATATTTTGCGGCCTTCTCTGTCGCCATTACGTCAAAAGCCGCCTTAAATGGCTTTAATAGCTTTCTCGCCTCTTCGAAGCTAATATGCCCCGCTACAAATTCACGGCGGATTTGTTCTGCTTCGTTTCTGAGAGATTGATAGTCCATGGTTCCTTTTCCCCTTTCCATCTGTTTATCTCGCGCTTAAATGCCTCGACCATGTTTTCTTTTTTGATAAGACAGTTAATAATAACTCCGTCTATCGTATCCGGCGTATATAAATCCATGATGTATACTTCTTTAGTCTGTCCGATACGATAGACACGGTCTTCACTCTGCATCCGCGTCGCCAGATCAAAATCGTTGCTGTAATAAATGATATTATTACAGAATTGCAGATTCAGGCCGTAGGCTCCACAAGCCTTGTTTGCCAGCATAAATTGAACTTCATCGCGAAATGCTGCCCGGTTTTCCTGTCGCTGTTTTTGCTCTACTTTCCCGGTGTACATAACCCAGCGCTTGCCGATATGGTCTAACATTTTCGCGATATCGTCCAGCTCTGTCTGATATTTCGCGAAGATAATACATTTCCCCTGCAAATTTTTCACGATAGCGCAAAGCGCAGTAATCCTCGGATTGTTTCCCCAGGTAAAGATCGGCTCGGTTTTCATGCGCTCGTTCGCTTTAGACAAGATCTTCCGTCCACTCACGACATGTTGGAGTGCCGTAAACAGCTTATATATTGTCGACGGCTGCATCTCATCTACATTGAGTAAAAATTCATCTTTCGTTTTTTCATACAGAACTGCTTGCTTTTCAGTGAATTTTACCAGTTCTCGCTTGTAATGCTTAGGCGGCAGCGGCAGACATTCCGATTTCTTTACTTGATACGTATACGGCGCAATCTTCTCGGTCAAATAATCAATATTGAGGATATTCCGGATCCGGGTCCGATCCTCAATATCTCTCCCGTTCGGAAGATGAATCTTCCAATATTCTATATGATTGCGTTCAAAAGAAAAAAAGGACTTATACCCGAGTATGCGCCAATCCAGCACATACCATTGGGCGAACATATCTGCTTCGTTTTTCGATACCGGCGTTCCGTTAAGTATCATCTTATATTGACAGGCTTGCGACAGTTGAATAATCCGTCCCGTCCTTATCGCCTTGTGATTTTTTACAAGATTGCTTTCGTCTACAACTAAAAAGGCGCGGTGTTTTTGCACAAGCTCGCAGAGCATAAGATAGAGCCGATCGGACGACGAAAGACTTTCGATCCCCCGGATAATGATATTATCTGGGAAGGCGCCGCAATGATACATAATGTCCTCTTGCAAGCTCCTTTTGACGCTGCAAGGGCATAGCCACAAAATACAATCTATCTTACCAGCCTGTATGCGAAGATTCGCTAGTTCCAGCGTCGTCCGCGTCTTGCCCGTTCCTTGCTCCATATATAAGGCACCAACTTTGACGTGCCTTAATTTTTCAAACGCTGCCGCCTGATGCGGCATAAGTTGTGTAGTAAATCGCATAATCCACCTGCTTATACTTCAATCAAATCACTTAAATCTTGCGCTTTTGGCTTCTTAAACCAGCGTTCCTGTTTAAGTTTCTTTACTTTACAAAACAGATAATATTTCCCCTTGAAAACACCGATGATTTGACGGTGCTTGTTGCTGTAATCATCTACACCGAAAGCTAATCTCAAAGCCCCCATTTGCTTTTCTGTCAGCCAAAATACCTGGTCCTTTTCGTAGTGAATCCCCAACACTACGCGATATTTATTATACTTCGTCCAGCAAAAATCTCGGATTGTCGTTATGATTTTTTCTTCCATTTCCACTTCATTTTCTTTCGTCTCTTGCTCCATTGTTTATTCCTCCTTAAGATCTTTCAATACGTCACGGCTGCTGTTCAGGATATCCTTGCTTGTTTCTACGACTTCGGCTACTTTTGCCGGGTTGACTTTCGCCGTTAATGCGTCAGCTTCTTCTGCTGCCCGCAGTATAGCATCCGCCTTTTCGGTGATGCTAAACCCGTGGATATCCGCGATATCCCGTATTTCAGCAAAGAACCGCGTTGCTACTTGCATATGTCCGTAGTAGTATTTGCTACTATGCAGATTCCGCAGAGCGTCCCCTATTTTCAAGTCAGAGCCCTTCCACCAGAACCATACATGCGTGGCATCTGCATGAGTTATCCAGCGGTATTTCCGGGGCTGAAAGTTACCATCGATCGCCATCTGACGGATTTTATCATCGTAAATAGTAATAGGGACACCGGCATTGAGTAGTTTATTTCCAATATCGGCCATGCGATCCTCGGCTATCCCCGTCGGTCCGCATATCTTTAGCCACCATTTCGAGCCGTCCCATTGGTACCCATCAGCTTTTACGATATCAACAATACTTTCATCTTTTATAAAGGTTGCGACGCATACTATTTCCAACTCGTTAATATAACGGATTTCCGCTCGAGTATCGGTCGTCTGGTTCTCTGGTTTTACCGTCGCTTCTCTTTGCGCTGCAAATATCCGATCCGCTTCTTCCCGTATCTCTTGTACAGTCGGCATAGGTTTCCCGGATTTCCACTTATCTATATAGTCCCATACCGGAGATCTGTCACGATTATCTATCCAATACGAAGCGTTCTGGTGTTGCGCGAAATATTGATACGCGTCCCCATAGCATTGTTCCCTTTTTTCATCATTCAAATAATGCTCCGGATCCGCGGCAGCTCGTTTCTCCTCCGCTTCATTCCATTCGTTAAGCTTCTGAAATAGCTCTGCGCGAAGCTTTCGTGCCCATGAAACCTGCCGTTCGCTCCCTTCCAGCGTTGGCAAGTCATTTTCGCCTTCGAATGCGGCTGATTGCTCATCCTTGCATTTTGGGCAGATCTGTTGCTCCAACCAGGCAATCCTACGATTACGTTCTTTCGTCGGTCCATAAAGTGTAACGTCTCCAGTATGCCCGCAAGCGTATGTTACATCGTATTTCATCTTTATCTCCTCCTCAATTCCTTGTTTTCTCTACTATACCATAAATTTTCATTTTTGTGTAGTACTTTTTTGCGATTTTGTAATACATTCTTTGAAATAAAAAAGCCGAGGCAAATGCCCCGGCTGAAACGATCGTTTATTTAATGCGGAACATGACGTCGGCTCTTGCCGCGATATCTTCCGGCATAAGAGACTCATAGACGCTGTCGACGGTCGCTTGAAAATCTATATCGTTATACGGCATACTGGTCTGCGCAACCATCTCTTTCATTAAACCGACAGCAAAACGATGAGATGAGGAAATCTGCCGCAAGACCTTGATCGTGCCATCGTGACTATCAACCATCATGATTAAGATTGACAATCCCTCTTTTTCTCCAAAAGTTAGCGACAGATCAAGCTCGGAAGCAGCCAAACGTTCATAACGACGAACGTTAAACGGCATATCTACCCATTCAATATGTCCAAACTTGGCTACGATAAAGATTGCATTATCGCGCACATAATATCCCATTTGAAGTTTCCCGTGTCGTACATCTTCAATCTCTTTCTCCGTCGGCCGGTCAAAAAACATTTTGATAAAGGGGCCGCCGTTATCGTAGTCAAAGACACATCCGTCATTGACAGTCTCTCCCGTCCATTTATCTCCAACCGCTAATTTCATTATAACGCCCTCCGTTTATTCCTTCGTTTTAGTTCATCCAGCACAATGTGCTCCAACCAGTCCGGCGGTTTTCTCACGCCGCGATCCCAGTCTTGTATTGTGCGATAGGGGGCCAGAAGGAGCTGTGATACGTCTTTGACCGTCAGCCCCATCTCCCTGCGAAGCTTTTTTATTCTTGAAACATTCTCTTCCATGGCAACCTCACAGATATAAGCACAAAGGAGCCATCGGCGCGGTTATTCCCCGTGTTTTTTCGTAGTAGTCGATAATAGAAAATTGTTTCCCGAATTTATTTTCAATGTACATGACAGGCATAATCTCTACGGTTGGCCAGTCCATCGACATATCTTCATCATAGTGATGAATTATTACTTCTGTCATGCGCCCCTGGTAGACTTTCCCTTGCATTTTGCAAAGGTCAATGCGTATAGCCTCGGATTCAAGCAATTCGCGAATGCGCTCTCCTTCTCGTTGTTGCGGAGTCTTTTCGACCAATTCTGCTTCAATCCAATTTAAAAATCCTTGGCGGCGCTTCCAGTCTTTGCTCTTGCGCGCCATTTGACGAATCCATTTAACTTTCACATATTGCTCTTTCCATTGATCATCTATTTGTGCTTCCACGCGGAGCACTCCGGCGGCATCGCCAACATGAATAAGCAACGCCTTTTCACGCTTGAACCGAACGCGAAAGCCATGGAAAACCTTAAACATCGTAACCCCTCCTTTTCCTAAAATTTTATTATACACGCATTGCGTGTCTTGTCAAGTAAAAAAATAGAGCCCCGCGGTTTCCCGCAGGGCTTTTTTATCGCGCTATACATATCCCCGCCAATATCGCCGCCAACGCTTCCCAGACGTTCCTCTGCGTCCGTAGCCGTCCTTCAATCTTTTCGTGCGCCGCTTCGGATTGCTTGAAGTATTCGCTGGCTCTCTGCAATTCTTCGTTCGCTGTCTTGAGCGATTGCCTTGCCGCGTCGGATTCGCTCTTGAGCGCCTGCAACTCTCTCCTCAGCTCGCTGATTTGATTCTTCGATTCGTTGAGCTGCCGCGTCGCTTCGGTCAATTCCATCTCCGATTCGTTTAAGAGCGTCATCAGCGCGGCGTTGTTCGCTTCCAGCGCGTTCAAGTGCGCTTCTAACGCCGTCAGCTGCGTCTCGCTGATTGTGTACGTCTGGCTCTCGGAGCAAGAACCAACCGACGATGACAGCCAAAACAACAGCGGCAGCAGCAAGATAATACTTAGTTTTCTCATTCACAACGACACCTCCGCTTTATCCAATCCCCAGCCCTTCCACATATTCCAGCGTGCGCTCTGCACGGTTTGCGTACC
>ERZ773003.50-NODE-50-length-96725-cov-13.543395_pt1 | contig 96725 bp, 107 predicted proteins | sample MGYA00580668_ERZ773003 | MGnify/ENA primary metagenome ERZ773003 (study PRJEB29015, sample SAMEA2738002) | human oral metagenome | biome: human oral; feature: human-associated habitat; material: dental | place: China | collected 2126 ...
GATAGCTCAGTTGGTAGAGCAATCGGCTGTTAACCGATCGGTCGTAGGTTCGAGTCCTACTCAAGGAGCCATTTGGCGAGATAGGAGCTGTCTTTATCAAGGCAGCTCTTTTTGTTACGTGCGAACGGGCAGCAGGCGCCGAACAAGAGGAAAATCAGATCGGCGGTGGGGACGAGCGTAATGCTCGTGAAGGAGGCAGTGGCATGGAGTTGGATGCGCGGCTTCGAGCTGTGGCGGCGCTGGTACCGACGGGCTGTCGAGTCGCGGATATCGGGACGGATCATGCCTATTTGGCCATGCATCTTTGGCAGACGGGCCGCCTCTCCGGCGTGATTGCGGCGGATAAAAATGAAGGGCCATGCCGATCGGCGCGGCGGACGTTGTCGGCGGCCGGCCTGACGATGGATATTCCCGTGCGGCAGGGGGATGGTCTATTGGTATTAGCTCCGGGAGAAGCAGATGTTGCCTGCATCGCCGGAATGGGAGGCGCGCTCATCATCGCCATCTTAACGGCTGCGCCGGAGGTATTGCGCACGTTGCGGCGGCTCATCCTCCAGCCCATGAATGACGCGCCGCTCCTTCGCCGCTGGCTCTACGAACATCATTGGCATTTGGCGGCGGAGACCTTGGCCGAGGCGGATGGCCGCCTCTACGAAATTTTGGCGGCGGAGCCGGGGGCGGTCTCTCTGCCAGAGCCGGGGCTGCTCCTCATCGGGCCGTGCCTTTGGGAAAAAAAGCCGCCGCTCCTGAAAAAGCATATCGAGAGCCTGCTCTTGAAGGCGCACCGGGCGGCAGCCGGGATGGAACAAAGTCCGGCGGCTATGACGCGGGAAGAATATCGAAAATGTAAAGCAGAGATCGCGGCATTGGAGGCGAAACGGATATGGTAAAGTGTCAGGTGGTCATGGACGCGATGGAAAAGCTGGCTCCGCGGCGGTTGGCGGAAACATGGGACAATCCGGGGCTTTTGGTGGGCAGTCCGGGCCAGGAGATACACCGGATCCTCGTTTGTCTTGATGTTCGCCCTGAGATAGCCCAGCGGGCGGTGCGGGAAAAATTTGATCTCATTGTGGCGCACCATCCTCTCATTTTTCGCCCGCTGAAAAAAATTCGCACTGATCTGCCCGAGGGGCGTCTTTTAACCGTCCTTCTCCAAGGCAGCGTGGCGGTGCTGGCGGCGCACACGAATCTTGACATCGCGGCGGGGGGCGTAAACGACGTCTTGGCGGAGCGCATCGGACTCGATCATTTGGAACCGTTTAAGGTCACGGCGCAAAGTGAATTAGTGAAGTTAGCGGTTTATGTTCCGTTGAAGCAGGCCGAAGCGGTGCGAGCAGCCATCACGGCTGCCGGGGCGGGGCATATCGGGCGTTACAGCGATTGCACTTTTCAAGTCGTGGGGAAGGGAACATTCCTGCCGGAGGAAGGAACGAATCCGTTCATCGGGGAAGCCGGGCGCTTGGCACGGGTGGATGAAGTACGCATCGAGACGATCTTCCCCGTGGAGAGGGAAGGGCGCGTTTTGCAGGCCATGAAGAAGGCCCATCCCTATGAGGAACCGGCCTATGACCTTTACCCTCTGCGCAATCCGGGGCGTGAGGAAAGCTTGGGGCGCGTTGGTTATCTGTCTGCGCCTCTTCCCGTGGAAGACTTTGCGGCTGAGGTCAAGGCGCGAATAGGAGCCGATTATGTACGGCTGGTGCGGGCCGGAGAGCGTGCTGTGCGAAAGGTAGCTCTTTGCAGCGGCAGCGGGGCGGAATTCATTGACAAGGCGGCCATCCTGGGCTGCGATGCTTATGTCACGGGCGACGTGCGCTATCATGACGCCCAACGGGCAGCAGCGCTGGGGATGCATGTTATCGATGCAGGACATTTCGCCACCGAACAGATCGTGGTGCCGGTCTTGGCGCGGTATCTGTCCGAAGTACTGGCGAAAGCAAAAGGCGGCGTTGAGGTGGTGGCGGACGATCAGGCGCGGGATTTTTTTACGCTCATCACGTAAAGATAGAAGGCAGAGTTCATTCGCCTCGTCATTTGACGCGGGGATGAGGCTGTGGTATGCTATGAGGCGCGAGCAGGAAAGACGATCGCTGGCGGACGCATGAGCCGCTTGAGGAAAGTCCGGGCTTCACAGGGCAGCGTGCTGGATAACATCCAGCGGGGGCGACCTCCGGGAAAGTGTCATAGAAAAGGAAACCGCCGATTCGTCGGTAAGGGTGGAAAGGTGTGGTAAGAGCGCACCAGCGGTCAGGCGACTGGCCGGCTTGACAAACCCCACGCGAAGCAAGACCAAATAGGGAAGGGATGAGGCGGCCCGCGGAACCTTCCGGGTTGAGTCGCTACAGCCGCCGGGTAACCGGCGGCGCAGATAAATGATCGTCGCCGCCAAGCGGAACAGAACCCGGCTTATTGATCGCTCGTAGCTGAAAAAAAGGCTTTCGCATCGGAAGCCTTTTTGCGTTTTAAATATAGTAGTTTCATTGGAAATAACTGCAATACATAAGAAATCGGAGAAGAAGGTGAGATTTTTATTATTTTTTACTGTCAAAAAATTTTGTTTGTGGTATAATGGAGAGTGAGTTATGAAATAGAAAGCCGAATCCAGCTCAGGAGCGGGGGAACCAAGTTTCTGGGGTGCATGTTTTCTTCGCGAGGCGGTAAAGGCCTCTCGAGGGAACAAGGGGTAATCTCTTTGCCCTAACCCGTCAGCTAACCTCGTAGGCGAATGGAGAGAGGAGTGGCTTTTTGAGTAGCAGTTTTTTTCGTGTTTTTTTTGTTTCCATGATTTGTTCGTGCTGGTTTTCCGTGGCTAGCGCCGACGCGTTCAGCGTAGGCGATCAGGGGAGCGATGTGGCGGAAATTCAGGGGGCGTTGGCCAGTCTTGGTTACGATGTATCCGCTGACGGGGACTTCGGACCAGGGACGGTGGCTGCTGTCAAAGACTTCCAGGCTATGCGTGGCATGGAAGTGGATGGTGCGGTAGGTCCTGCCACCTACGAGGCACTTTTGGGCAAAAATATGCCGGAAGTCAGCCGCGGGTCGAATGTTTACCAGCGCCGCATCGTTCAGACGGCGATGGCGTATTTGGGCGTACCGTATGTTTTCGGCGGTACGACACCGGGTGGGTTTGATTGTTCCGGGTACGTCCGCTACGTTTTCGCGCAGGCTGGGATCGCTCTGCCGCGGATGGCGGACGAACAGTACGAAGTGGGACGTCCGGTGGCGGCCGGTGACCTGCGCACGGGAGATTTGGTGTTCTTCTCCACCTATGAGTATGGCCCTTCCCATGTAGGGATCTACCTGAGTAACGGCAACTTCATCAACGCTTCGTCGAGCCGGGGCGTGGTGGTTGACTCCCTGTCCAGTGATTACTGGGGGAGCTGCTATATCGGTGCACGGCGAATCATGTGATGGATGTAATTTGATGAGAGGCCTTCGGGCCTCTTTTTTTGCCCTTTTGACGTCTTTAACTTTACCGGACGTAATAGACTAAGAGGGCGATGAGCAGGATGAGAAAGAGATCGGGCATGGATACCTCCCGCGGCGAAGCCGCTTCACGTGCCATAGTGTCTTTCTTATGATACAATGAATGACAGGGAGAAGCAAGAGCGGGGGGACGGTTGCCATGACGACAAAAACAGATTGGGAATTTACCGAAGAGACTTTTACGGATCAGAGAGCGGCGGAGCAGGCGATCTTAGCTGTCGGAGCCGATCCGCGGGGCGCAGCCATCATGAAGGAGAAAGCGGTTTTTAAGGTTGTGCGCCTGAGACAGGTTCCCCTTCGGGCGGCACACATCTTGAAGCAGACATTTCTATCTAAAGGGGGAGAGGCCGCAGTCTCCCGGGATGTCTCCGCTCTTCGGGCGGAGGCGACCGATATGCTTCTCATGGGGACATTGGCGCAGTATCGGGCCGTTTTGGCGACCCTCCGTCGGCAGCCCTTCGGCTTGTCACAGTTGGCTGCTGAGCTGGAAAAGTTTTTGGGGAAAAGGTGAGGCAGCGGCAGGAGTTTCGGAATGAATCGCGAAATTTTCTCTTAGGTTAGAGAAAAATGAAAAGCGAGGTGGATTATGTGGCAAAGATTCGGGTTCATAACATGTTGTTCTATGGGTTTCACGGGATTTACGAGTACGAGCGGGAGCAGGGACAGAAATTTTTCGTGGATGTAGAGTGCGAAACGCGTGACAATAGGGCGGCGGTGACAGATAGACCGGAGGACGGGGTCGACGGGGCGCTTATTTATAACGCGGCCCAGGATGTAGTGGAAAATAGCCGCTCCATGCTTTTGCAGACCGTGGCGACGCACGTCAATGAGGCGGTGCTGAAGATTTTTCCTTATTTGGCTCGGGTGAACACTGTCATTCGTAAATTTTCCGTGCCGGTACAGGGCGTCATCGATTACGTCGAGGTCGAGGTGACCACGGAAAACGACCAATAGGCGGCGCGTTTTCACTCGCAAATAAAAGCCCGATACCGGGCATGGAACTTGACCAGATCAGGTCGGGGGCATGCCCGGTATCGGGCTTTGCCGTTTTGATGGGACAGGGGCGTCGGGGCGATACCAGAATTTTGGGTTGACAGAAAAATTTTCCTTCATTAAAATGGGGGGCGTATGATTATGGAGAAGAGGAGGGACGGTATGAGGGAAGATGCCTTTTACTCGGCGGCGCTGCTGTCCGCGTCGGGGATCAGTCCGGCCATCGCCCGGCGGTTGATCGCCCGACTCGGTTCAGCGGCCGCAGCGTGGCAGGCGTCGGGGGAAGACTTGGCGCCGGTACTATCCGACGCGCCCCGGCAGGCACTTCTGGCGCTGCGGCAAAAGAAACCGGAACTTCCCGAAGAAATCGCTGCCGCCTGTGGGGCGAAGGGCATTGCGGTATGTGCCATGGAGGATGAAACCTATCCGGCATTGCTGCGGGAGATCTTTCAGCCGCCGTTGGTCCTCTTCTACCGGGGCACTTTGGCTCCGAAAGCTTCCCGGTTGGCGATGGTGGGCGCTCGCCGAGCCAGTACCTACGGCAAGCATGTGGCGGAAGAGATAGCTTCGGACTTGGCGCGGGACGGCGTTACCGTCGTCAGCGGGGCGGCCCGCGGCATCGATACGGCTTCTCATCGTGGCGCCTTGAGAACGGGACGGACGGTGGCGGTTTTAGGCTGCGGGCTGGATATCGTTTACCCGCCGGAAAATGGCCGCCTCTTAGCGGACATCGCGGAACAAGGGGCGGTAATCTCCGAATATCCGCCGGGCACGCGTCCGTTAGCCGCTTTTTTCCCGGCACGAAATCGTATCATCAGCGGCCTTTCCCGGGGCACCATCGTGGTGGAGGCGGCGGAAAAGAGCGGATCTCTGATCACGGCGGAACTGGCCTTGAGCGAGGGGCGCGACGTGTTCGCCGTACCGGGCAGCATTTATTCGGAAACCAGCCGCGGCTGCCATCGTCTCATTCAGCAGGGGGCGAAATTGGTCGTCGATGCGGCGGATGTTTTAGCGGAATATGAGATAGGGCAGGTCGACCCAGCCGCTGAGAAGAAAAGAAGGGTGGCGGGCCCCGGCGATCTTTCCCCGGAGGAACAGGCTGTCTATGACGTCCTCGCCTTTGACGCCGGGTTGACGGTGGATGAGATCATATACCGGCTTCACGGGCGGTCGGAAGTTTCTAATGTAGCGTTCCTGCTGCTTCAGATGGAGCTGGCGGGATGGGTGGAGGCAGACGAGAACCGTGCTTATAGCCGCGCGGTGAAGGAGGGAAATCGGTGAGTATGGCAAAAGCCGATAGAGCAAAGGCAGAAAAGCCAAGACAGGCCGCGAAGAAAAAGGCGGCCGCGAGCAAAGCCGGAGAAAATCAGACTTTGGTAGTTGTAGAATCCCCGGCCAAGGCGAAGACCATCGAGAAATATTTAGGGAAAAATTATGTCGTTCGGGCGTCCATGGGCCATTTGCGGGATCTGCCCAAGAGCCAGTTTGGTATTGACGTGGCGCATGATTTCGCGCCGAAATACATCAACATCCGAGGGAAGGGCGATCTGATCAAGGAGCTGAAGAAGGCGGCGAGGAACGCCGCACACATCTATCTGGCTTCTGATCCGGATCGGGAGGGCGAGGCCATTGCCTGGCATCTTTCCTATATTTTGGATATCGATCCCGAGAAAAACTGCCGGATTATTTTCAATGAGATTACGAAACCGGCCATTCAGGCGGCTGTCAAGACGCCCCAGCCCATCAATCTGGATCGGGTGGATGCGCAGCAGGCCCGCCGGATGTTGGATCGCATCGTGGGCTATAAATTGTCGCCGCTCCTCTGGCGCAAGATCAGAAAAGGCCTTTCTGCCGGGCGCGTGCAGTCGGTGACGGTAAAACTCATCTGCGATCGGGAGAAGGAAGTCCGAAATTTCGTCTCTGAAGAATATTGGACCATTGATCTGAAACTGCGCAAGAAGCGCTCGCGGCTCTTTTCAGCGGAATTGGCAGCTATCGACGGGGAAAAGCCCGTGCTGCCGAATAAGGGAACGGCACAGCGCGTGGCGGACGCATTGGCGCGAGAAACGGTCGTCGTCCGGGAGATCAAGCGGCGCGAGCGGCAAAGAAAACCTGCGCCGCCCTTTAATACCAGCAGCCTCCAACAGGATGCGGCTCGAAAATTGGGCTTTACTTCCCGCAAAACGATGATGCTGGCCCAGCAGCTCTATGAAGGAATAAGCTTGGGACGCAAGGGGCCGGCCGGGCTTATCACTTATATGCGTACCGATTCTACTCGCATTTCTGACTTGGCGTTGGAAGAAACGCGATCCTTCGTCCGGGAACGGTTCGGCACGGCCTATCTTCCGGCGAAAGCGAATGTCTACGCAGCGGGCAAAAATGCCCAGGATGCCCACGAAGCCATTCGCCCTACCAGCATCCAGCGGACGCCGGAGGAAGCAGCGCCTTTTCTTACCGATGATCAGCTCAAACTTTACACCCTCATTTGGCAGCGGTTCGTCGCCTGTCAGATGACGCCGGCGGTCTACGATACCCTGAGCGTCACCTTGACGGCGGGGCCGCATTATCAGCTGCGCAGCAGCGGTTCGCAGCTGAAATTTGCCGGATTCACGGCGGTGTACGACGGGCCGGAAGGAAAAAAAGAAAAAGATGTGGTGCTGCCGGAGATGGAAGCAGGAGATACGTTGGACACGGTCAACATTCTGCCCGAGCAGCACTTCACGGAGCCGCCGCCTCGCTATAATGAGGCGTCCCTCGTCAAGACGCTGGAAGAAAAGGGGATTGGACGTCCCAGCACTTACGCGCCCATCATCGAAACGATTCTCGCCCGGGGGTATGTCCTACGCGTCGATAAGCATTTTCAACCTACGGAATTGGGCTTTGTCGTGGTGGAACTGCTGGAAGAATATTTTAAGGACATCGTGGATGTGAAATTCACGGCGAACATGGAAAATGAGCTGGACGAGATCGCTGAAGGAAAACTTTCCAAAAATCGCCTGCTCCAAGAATTTTACGTTCCCTTCGAGGCGACGTTGGAAAAGGCGGACGAGGCTATCGGGCACGTGGAACTGCCGGTGGAGGTCTCTGATGTGAAGTGCGAGCTCTGCGGCCGTATGATGGTGGTCAAGCAGGGACGTTTCGGAAAATTTTTGGCGTGCCCGGGCTTTCCCGACTGCCGGAACACGAAGCCTTTTCTTAAGGACACGGGGGCCAAATGCCCTAAGTGCGGCGGCAGTATCGTGGAGAGGCGCACGCGGCGCGGCCGTTTCTTCTATGGCTGTCGAAATTATCCCGACTGCGATTTCGTCACTTGGGATCAGCCCCAGGCCGAATCGTGCAAAACATGCGGTGCGTTAGTGCTGAAACATCATTTCAAAAATGGGCGGGCGCTTACCTATTGTTACAACGACGCCTGCGAAACGCGGGTGGATCATCCCATCAATAAAGAATTGGAACGCCTGCGCCGCCGCGAGCAAAAAGCGGAATCGGAGACGGCTACGTCCGCAACAGGCAGAAAAAAAGCGTCAGCGAAAAAAACGGCCACTAAGACAGCCTCGTCTCAAACCGCTGCGAAAAGGACAACAGCCAAAACGGCAGCGAAGAAACCGGCAAGAAAAAGGGCCGCGGCGAACGCCGTGCTGACTGAGAAAGCCGTATCGAAAAAAGCGATGACGACAAAAGGGAAGAAAAAACCGGCGAAGAAGACGACGGGGAAAAAATCGTAACAGCGAGGCGCGGCTTTCCGTAAGAGATAAGGCCGCGTTTCGCTTTGCCGAGAGGGGAGGCGCATAGTGGACGGGGCAGTTTTTTCGGAGACAGGCACTGAGGCTCGGGTCATCGTTGTGGGGGCCGGGTTGGCGGGCAGCGAGGCGGCTTGGCAGGCGGCTGAGAGCGGCATGATGGTGGAGCTTTATGAGATGCGTCCGGCCCATATGACGCCCGCTCATCACACCGGTGGGTTTGCCGAGTTGGTGTGCAGCAATTCTTTGCGGGCAGCCGGATTGGAAAACGCGGTAGGGGTGCTGAAAGAAGAGATGCGCCGCATGGGCTCCGTGATCATGGCGGCGGCGGACGCGACCCAGGTCCCGGCGGGAGGCGCGTTGGCCGTGGATCGGGAGGAATTTAGCCGCTATGTTACGGAGCGGATTACGGCTCACCCCCGCATCCATGTTCTGCATTGCCAACTTGATCAAGTGCCCCGCGCACCCGGGGCGGTTACCGTCGTTGCCAGCGGTCCGCTGACGGCGGGAGCGTTGGCTGAAGACATCGTCCGGTTCACGGGGCAGGAATCTTGCTATTTCTACGACGCAGCGGCTCCTATTGTCACCGGAGACTCCATCAACATGCGCCGGGCCTTCACCGCTTCCCGCTATGATAAAGGGGAAGCAGATTACCTGAACTGTCCCATGAATCAGCAAGAATACGAGGCTTTTTGGGATGCGCTGGTGACGGCGGAAACGGCGGCAGTGAGGGAATTTGAAAAGGAAAAATTTTTTGAAGGCTGTATGCCGGTAGAAGTCATGGCCGCGCGAGGACGAGAGACGCTTCTCTTCGGCCCCTTAAAACCTGTGGGCCTCATCGACCCGGCTACCGGAGAGCGTCCTTATGCCGTGGTGCAGCTTCGCCGAGACAATGCCGCCGGAACGCTCTATAACATCGTGGGCTTTCAAACACATCTGAAATGGCCGGAGCAGCGCCGGGTCTTTGGGATGATTCCCGGCTTGGAATACGCTGAATTTGTCCGTTACGGGGTGATGCACCGCAATACCTTCCTCAATGCGCCTGTGGTGCTGCGCCCTACTTTGCAGCTGCAAAGTGATCCGAGGATTTTTTTCGCCGGGCAGATGACAGGGGTCGAAGGCTATGTGGAGTCCGCTGCCGGCGGATTGGTGGCCGGGATTAACGCGGCCAAGCTCCTGAAGGGGGAAACGCCCCTCGTCTTTCCGCCGGAAACGGCGCACGGTGCTCTCTGTCACTATATTACGACGGCCGATCCGCGGAATTTTCAGCCGATGAACGTGAATTTTGGCCTCCTGCCGCCCTTAACGGAGCGGGTACGGGAGAAAAAGCAAAAGAAAGAGCGATTGGCGGCGCGGGCGTTGGCTGTTTGGGACGACTTTCGATCCAGCCTGAGATAAGAGGAACAGCGGGACGGCAACGTCCCATTTCGCAAGGAGAATTTGTATGGAAACAAATGTAGAGTTTCACGCTACCACCATTGTCGCCGTTCATCACCGAGGCCGGACGGCCCTCGCCGGGGACGGGCAGGTCACTTTTGGTGGGCAGACCATTATGAAAGCCAATGCCCGTAAGGTGCGGCGTCTTTACCACGACAGCGTGCTGGCCGGGTTTGCCGGTTCCGTGGCGGACGCCTTTACCCTTTTTGAGAAATTTGAGGGGAAATTAGAAGAATTTAACGGCAATCTCCAGCGCGCTTCCGTGGAGCTGGCCAAGGAATGGCGGACAGATCGGATCTTGCGAAAATTGGAAGCGCTTCTTTTAGTGGCGGACAGCGAAACCATTCTCATGATCTCCGGTAACGGCGAGGTCATCGAACCGGACGGCGGGGCAGCGGCCATCGGCTCGGGAGGATTTTACGCGCTGGCCGCCGCCCGGGCTATGCTGAAATACGCTTCCAATATGACGGCGGGGGAGATGGCAAAGGAAGCGCTGACCATTGCTGCTGACATTTGCGTTTACACGAATCATAATATTTGCGTGGAAGAATTGGAGTAGGAGGAACGGCATGAACGAGCAGACGCCGCGGGAGATCGTGGCGGAATTGGATCGATACATTGTGGGGCAGGATAAAGCGAAGCGGGCGGTGGCCGTCGCCCTTCGGAACCGCTGGCGCAGCCGTCGGTTAGACGAGGCGCTGCGGGAAGAAATCATTCCGAAAAATATTCTGATGATCGGCTCCACCGGCGTGGGAAAAACTGAGATTGCCCGCCGTCTGGCGAAGTTGGTGGAGGCTCCCTTCATCAAAGTAGAGGCAACGAAATTTACCGAAGTGGGCTATGTGGGCCGGGACGTGGAAGCCATCGTACGGGATCTGGCGGATACGGCGGTGCGCATGGTACGGGAGCGGCGGATGGCGGAGGTCCGGGAGAAAGCCCGCATACTGGCAGAAGAACGTATCTTGGACGTTTTCGTTCCCGAACCAAAAAAGGCGTCGACCCCGCTGGGAAAACTCTTCGACGCGGCCGAAGAAAGCACCGGGGAAAAAGCGGCGGACGACGAGCCAAAATATAAGGCCGGCCGCGATTGGTGCCGGAAGCGTTTGGCGGCCGGGGAGCTGGAAGAAGAATTTATCGAAGTCGATGTGGAGGACGGTCCGCGGCCCGTGGTGGGCATGTTTGCCGGGTCAGGGTTGGAGGGCATGGGAGATAATTTGCAGGATATGCTTGGCAGCCTGATGCCGAAAAAACACAGGAAGCGAAAGGTATCCGTCAAGGAAGCACGAAAGATTTTTATCCAGGAAGAATCCATGAAGTTGGTGGATATGGATGAGGTTACTGAGGAAGCGCTTCGCCTGGCGGAACGCAGCGGCATCGTCTTTTTAGATGAAATTGATAAGGTGGCGGCGCCGGACTCCCGCACCTCGGGGCCTGATGTTTCCCGCGAGGGTGTTCAGCGCGATATTCTGCCCATTGTCGAAGGCTCCACGGTAATGACGAAGTATGGCCCCTTAAAGACCGACCACGTTCTCTTTATTGCAGCCGGGGCTTTTCATACGGCGAAACCTTCCGATCTCATCCCCGAATTACAGGGGCGCTTCCCGATTCGGGTGGAGCTGACATCCCTCACGAAGGAAGATTTTCGCCGTATCCTGGTGGAGCCGAAAAATGCCCTCATCAAGCAGTACGAGGCTCTTTTGGCTACCGAGGGAGTTACCCTTACCTTTAAGGACGAAGCCATTGAACGTCTGGCGGAGATGGCCTGCGCAGTAAATGCGGAGACGGAAAATATCGGAGCGCGCCGCCTGCACACGCTGCTGGAGAAACTTCTGGAAGAAGTATCCTTTGACGCGCCGGAATTAAAGGACAAACAGGTGATCATCGACGCCGATTATGTGGAAGAAAAGCTGTCCGATATTACCGTGAATCGGGATCTCAGCCGTTTTATCCTTTAAATGTGCGGAGTTTTCCGGAGAAACGCCTATAAAAACAAAAAATATCGTAATTTTTGAAAATAGCGTGACATTATAGAAAAGTATGATAAAATTATAAATATCATCGTACTTGTCGCCGTTGGGCGTCTGATGGGGCGTTGGCCGGGAAATGAAAGGATGAAAGGGCATGGCAACTTTACTGGAACGGGCTCGGAAGATCAACCGCCTTTTGCAGCGGTCGGAAAGCGTGGAGTATGACAGCATTTCCCGGGTCTTGTGCAACGTCATCGGGGCGAATATTTACATTGTGAACCGGCAGGGCAAGATCTATGGTTACGCTTTTGTCGACGATTTTGAATGCGATTTGATGATTGACAAAGTGATCAATCAGGGCGCTTTTCCCGATCATTATGTCAAATGGATGCTCCAGGTCGACGAGACTTCGGCCAATCTGCATCCGAAAAGCGGCTTATGCGCGTTCGGTGACGGGGATACTTCCTGCCTTTTCGATTGGAAGAACACGACCGTCGTTCCGATTTATGGCGTCGGGGAACGCATCGGGACGCTTATCGTCGCCAAATATAACTCTCTCTTCACCGACGATGATCTCCTTTTAGCCGAATATGGCGCTACGGTGGTAGGCATGGAAATGCTGCGGGATCACACCCAGAAGATTGAGGTGGAAGCCCGAAAAAAGGCGACGGTACAGATTGCGCTGGCGACGCTTTCGTTTTCGGAAATACAGGCGGCCATCGGGATATTAGGCGAGCTGCCGGAGTCCGGCGAAGGGCTTCTCATCGCTTCCAAGATTGCCGATCGCCTGAAGATTACCCGATCGGTCATCGTCAACGCCTTGCGCAAATTTGAATCGGCCGGTGTTATCGAATCCAAGTCACTGGGGATGAAAGGAACGTACATTAAGGTTCTCAATGAACATCTGATGGATGAGATCAGAAAACTGCGGCATTAAACTGATGGAAATCAGGCGGAGCATGAAAGGCTGCCGCCTGATTTTTTGTTGTTATTAGGTAGGACAATCTGACTGTTTCTGACGGTTTCCTGAAAAAAATAGAAAAAAATAGAAAAAAATCGTGTTCAAACGGGAAAAACATGGTACAATAGAAACAAAAATTAAAATAGAATAAGTGACTGGAAAATGTTTGCAGAAAGACGCTGGCTCTTCGTGGCGTGAATGCCGCCGAGAAAGGGTGTCTTTTGATGTTGATATTTAGGATTGAGGTGACATCATGCTGGATCAGATCATGGCCGCCGGGGAGTTTGATTATTTGGGACGGGGCATGAAAGCGGCGAGTCTTCGTCAGGAAGTGATCGCCAACAACTTGGCAAACGTCAATACGCCGAAGTTTAAGCGCAGCGAAGTGGAGTTTGAGACGCTTTTGGCCAAGGAACTGTACGGCGATCGTCGGGAAAACACGCTGCCCTTGGTACGCACTCATGATAAGCATTTGCCTATGGCGCGGATAAAGACTCGGGCTGAGGCGAAGATCGAGAGGGATAACAGTACCAATATGCGCGTGGATCAAAACAATGTCGACGTGGACATCGAGATGGCCAGCCTGGCGAAAAACCAGATATACTATAATGCGTTGGCCACAGAATTGAGCGGATACATCAACCGGGTAAAGAGTGTCATGCAGCCGGAAGGATAAATTTCGGGCAGCTGATGGGATAAGGAGCTGAGAGAGATGAGTATGTTCGGAGGGATTGACGCCTCGGCATCAGGCCTTACGGCTGAGCGCCTGCGCATGGATGTTATTTCTAATAATATAGCGAATGCGAATACGACGCGGACGCCGGAAGGCGGTGCTTATAAGCGCCGTTTCGTGGTTTTTGAGCCGCGGGAACAGAAGGAAGCGGGGCGGTTCGCCGGTTTTTTGGCCGGAGCTATGGATAGAAAGAATCGCCGTGGTGCCGGAAACGGCGTCCGGGCTGTCCGCATTGATGAAGATCGGACGCAGGGGCCGCTGGTTTACGATCCAGGGCATCCTGACGCCAACGCCCAGGGGTATTTGGAACGGCCCAACGTGAATGCCGTGGCGGAGATGGTGGACATGATCACCGCGTCGCGTTCTTACGAAGCAAATGTGACCGCTATAAACGCGGCCAAAGGTATGGCGATGAAAGCGATGGACATCGGTCGAAGCTGATGGAAAAATAGACGAATGAGGTGATACTTGTGGAGATAGAACCCTTGCAGATGACGCCGGTCAAGGCCGTCACCATGAGCGCCGAGAGTCATTTGGGAGAGACTTTGGCGCCGGAGGCAGTGAAGACGTTTGGTGAGTACCTGACGGATTCTCTGAAAGAAGCGAATCGCCTCCAGAAGCGTTCCGAAGCTTTGAACGCCGCGCTGGCGGCCGGGGAGATCAACGACATTTCCGAGGTCGTCATTGCCAGCCAGAAAGCGGATATCGCTCTTCATCTGACGATGCAGGTGAAGAACAGAGCCGTCGCCGCCTATCAGGAACTCATGCGCATGCAGGTGTAACCCTTGCCCATGACTGACGGGAAATGAGCCGAAGGGATGGAGAAGATGGCAGAAGACTGGAAAGAGCGGTATCTGCAGCTATGGAAAAAGACCACGAAAAAGCAGCGCTATCTGATGTTCGGCATCTTGGGGCTGGTTGTCGCTGCAATCGTAGCTGGCAGTTATTTCTATGGCAGTAAGCCGGATCTGGTGCCGCTGTTCACCAACATGGAAACGAAAGACGCTGGTGAAGTCGCGGCAAAGTTAAAAGAGTCCAAGATCCAATATGAGATACAGGAAAATAAACAGGGCGTGACCATCATGGTTCCTTCACGGGACGTTCATGCGGCGCGTCTCGATTTGGCGACGCAGGGGCTGCCGAGAGGGTATAAAGGCTTCGAGATCTTCGATGATAGCAAGTTAGGGGTCACGGAGTTCCAGAATAAAGTGAATTATCTTCAGGCGCTGCAAGGCGAGCTGACTCGGACTATCGAGCAGATCGCTGCCGTGGAGAAAGCCCGTGTTCACATTGTTCTCCCTGAGGACAGCCTGTACAAAAAGAATGAAAAACCGGCTACGGCGTCCATCATGCTGCGCTTGAAGCCGGAACGCAAGCTGACCAAGAAAGAGATCAAAGGCATTGTTAATCTGGCGGCCCACAGCATACAGGGTCTGGTTCCGGAAAATATTACCATTGTGGACGATACGGGAAAGATCCTGAACGATCCTGACGAGGATGAGGAAAAGGGCGTGGGCAATAAGACCATCACCCAGCTTGAAATGACGCGTAAAGTACAGGAGCGGATGCAGAAGGACGTTCAGACTCTCCTGGACGAGGCGTTAGGGGAAGGCCGAGCCTTCGTTCGCGTGAATGTGGAGCTCGACTTTGATCAGCGGCAGACGGATCGCCAGACCTTCACCCCGGTGGTTGACGATTCGGGTATCATTCGCAGTCAGCAGGAAATGAGTGAAAGCTACACCGGCACATCGCAGAATCCGGGCGGCCCCGCAGGTGTACAGTCCAACGTGCCGGGGTATGTGGCCCAGGCGGAGAATGCCAACGCGCAATATGAGAAGAAGGAATCTACCCGGAATTATGAGATCAACGAAGAGAAACAGAAGATCGTCGCTTCGCCGGGCTCCATTCGTCGAGTCAATATCGCGGTTTTAGTCAACGACGATATTACGCGCAATCAGCAGGACAGCATTATGCGATCGGTTTCGTCCGCCGTGGGCATCAACCCCGAGCGTGGTGATACGGTGTCCGTAGAACCGCTGCCGTTCAATACGACGGCGGCAGATCGCCGGGCAGCCGAGCAGATGGCGGAGAAGGCCCGCCGCGATCGCGCCATGTACCTCCAGCTGGCCGCTGTCATATTGGTGCTGGCACTTTCCGCCGGAGCGCTCCTCATGCAGCGCCGCAAGCGTCGGCTGGAAATGGAAGCGCTGGAAGAAGAACGGCTGGCGCAGGAAGCGATCGAGGCTCGGCGGCGGGAGGAAGAGGCGCGTATGGACGAAGAACGGGCGGCCCTTGTCGCGGCCGGGCAGTTAGACGAGAAAGAGCTTACCTTGGAAGAGAAGCAACATCTCTCCGAGCGCGAGGCACTGGAGAAGCTCATCAGAGAAAAGCCGGCCGAGGTGGCGATGCTGGTCAAAACTTGGCTTTCGGAGGAGTGATGGAATATGCCGGATATGTATGATGACGCTCCGCAGGAGATGTCGAACCAACAGAAAGCGGCCATCCTCTTCATCACCTTGGGGCCGGAATATTCCGCCAAAATTTTTCAGCACATGGCGGACGATGAGATTGAAAAGATCACCCTGGAAATCGCCAGTCAAAAGCAGGTAACTCCAGAGCAAAAAAGATTGGTCATCAGCGAATTCTACCAGATGGCCATGGCGAAAAATTATATCTCCACCGGCGGTCTGGAATACGCTCAGAACGTCTTGGAAAAGGCGTTGGGATCGGAGAAGGCGGCCAGCATCATCAGCCGTTTGACCACGAGCTTACAGGTTCGGCCGTTCGATTTCTTGAAAAAGACCGATCCGGCGCAGCTCCTGAATTTCATTCAGAACGAGCATCCCCAGACCATCGCTTTGATCATGGCCTACTTGGATCCCGATCAGGCGGCGACGATTTTAGCTTCCCTCTCGCAGGAAAGACAGGCGGAGGTCGCCCGGCGCATTGCTATGATGGATCGCACTTCGCCGGAGGTGCTGCGGGAGGTCGAGCGTGTGTTGGAGCGAAAGCTCTCCTCTCTGGTGACCCAGGATTTTACCACCGCAGGCGGCGTCAAAGCCATCGTGGAAGTCCTCAACCGCGTGGATCGTACCACCGAGAAAACCATCATCGAAACGCTGGAAGTGGACAATCCCGAACTTACCGAGGAAATCAAGCGCCTCATGTTCGTTTTCGAAGACATCGTCATGCTGGACGATCGCTCCCTGCAGATGGTATTGCGGGAAGTGGATACAAAAGATCTCTCGCTGGCCCTCAAAGCCACGCCGAAAGAGGTCGCGGCCAAGGTTTTCAAAAACATGTCAACCCGCGCGGCGGATATGCTGCGTGAAGAGATTGAGTACATGGGCCCGGTCAAGATCCGCGATGTCGAAGAAGCCCAGCAGAAGATCGTCAACGTCATCCGCAACCTGGAGGATAAAGGGGAAATTGTGGTGTCCCGTGGAAAGGGTGACGAAATGATTGTCTAGGATCATCAAAGCCTCGGTGTGGGAAGAAGAACCCTGCGTAGTGGAAGTCCCCCTGCCGGTTCCACCGCCGTTTTCCCCCGAGGATGAGGCGGAGGATACGGCGGGGGCCGATCCGAAGCGGGCCGCGGCGCGGCGAGGGAAGAAATACCGCGCCACCGAAGACGATTTGATCCGGTATCAGAAAGAACTGGACGAGGCGAAAGCCGCTTTCGCTGAGACCCGCGAAGCCATGATGGCAGATCTCTACCGTAAAAAACAGGAAGCCGAAGCGCTTTTGGAACAAGCGCGCCGGGACGGCGAGGCCATGCGGGCTGAAGCGGAAACGGAACGGCAGAACATTATTGAGGATGCGCATCGCCAGGCGGAATCCATTCGCGAGGATGCGAAAACCGCCGGGCATGAAGAAGGCACCACGGCCGGGCGGGAAGAAGGCATCGCGCAAATCCGGGAAGAAGAGAAACAAATTCTGCTTGACGCCAACGCCAAAGCGGAAAAAACTATGACGGACGCTAAAGAAGCATCCCGTGCCTACGTTTTGCAGGCAGAAGATGAGATTGCCGCCATCGCTATGGATATCGCGGATAAGGTTTTACCCCAACATTTCATTGATGTGCCGCAGATCATCCTGCCGCTTATCCGCAAGGCGCTTCTCAAGGTTAAAGATCAACCGGAAGTCATTATCCGCGTATCTCCGGATGATTACGATCTCGTCCTTTTAGCCCGGTCGGAGTTCCAAACAATTTTGGAAGGGAGTTCCGCCGTGCTGGAAGTTCGATCCGATGAACATTTGGGGCCGGGCGCCTGCATTTTGGAGACGCCCAATGGCAACGTGGATGCGCGGGTAGCCACACAGCTGGAAATTATCCGGCAAGCGGTACAGGATGTAATGTCATGACAGAGCCCAATCTGAAAAAATTCACGCAGGCCATTGAAGACTGCGAACCCATCAAGCTCAGCGGCAAGATCACCCAGATCATCGGGCTGGTCATCGAATCTCGGGGACCGAACGTCAGCATTGGTGAACTATGTTACGTGAAATCCCGTTTGGAAAACGTTTCCCCAATACCGGCGGAAGTCGTCGGCTTTCGGGAAGGCTTGGTTCTCCTGATGCCCATCGGTGAAATGGTAGGCATCGGGCCGGGATGTGAGGTAGTCTCGGCCCAAAAAACCCTGCAAGTCAAAGTTGGCCCCCAACTCTTGGGGCGTATCCTGGATGGGTTAGGTAATCCCATCGACGGGAAAGGCCCCATTGTTTCCAAGATAGAGTACCCTTTACAGGCGGCACCCCCCGATCCCTTGCAGCGTCCCCGTATTCACGATTCCCTTTATGTTGGCGTCCGACCCATCGACGGGCTGATGACCCTGGGGTCGGGGCAGCGCATCGGGATCATGGCTGGGAGCGGCGTGGGGAAATCAACGCTTCTCTCCATGATCGCCCGCAATACGGAAGCGGATGTCAGCGTCATATCGCTGGTGGGGGAGCGTGGCCGCGAGGTTCGCGATTTCATTGAGCGCGATCTGGGGGAAGAGGGACTGAAGCGATCCGTGGTGGTGGTGGCGACCTCGGATAAGCCGGCTTTGGTTCGTATCAAGGGGGCCATGACCGCCACCGCCATCGCGGAATATTTTCGCGATCAGGGGCGGCGGGTCATTCTCATGATGGATTCGGTGACGCGCTTCGCTATGGCGCAGCGGGAAGTGGGACTGACCATCGGCGAACCGCCTGCTACCCGCGGTTACACCCCTTCGGTATTCGCCCTTTTGCCGCGCCTTTTGGAGCGGGCAGGCACCAGCGGGGCGGGGTCTATCACCGGCATTTATACTGTGCTGGTGGATGGCGATGATATGAATGAACCCATCGCCGATGCGGTGAGAAGCATCTTGGACGGACACATCGTTCTCTCCCGGGCTATCGCCGCGCAAAACCATTTTCCGGCCATTGATATCTTGGGCAGTGTCAGTCGTGTCATGACCGATGTGGTCACCGAAGAACACCTCGCCGCCGCACAAAGACTGCGGGCCCTTTTGGCCGTCTATAAGGAGGCGGAAGATCTCATCCATATCGGTGCTTACGTCAAAGGCTCCAGCAAGCAGATCGATGAGGCCATTGCCAAGATTGACGAAGTGAACCGCTTCCTCTGCCAGGGGGTATTCGAGAAAGTGACCTTCGAAGAGATGGAGAAACAGTTAGAGGCCATTTAAGACATCGGGAGGGGCCATGAAGAAATTCCGCTTCAAGTTAGAAAAGTACCTCGATGTCACTCGCCGCCGGAAAGATGAGGCCGAGCGGCGCTTCGCCGAAGCTTCCCGGCGTTTGGAGGAAGCACGGGAAAAGCTGGGGCAGCTTCTCATGGAAATGGCGCAGGGACAAAAGGATTATGCCGCTCTCATCGGTGCGGGCAAACGCATTACGGTGGGCACCCTGATGACCTATAACAGCTTCTTTAATTGGAAAAGACAACAGATTGAGCAGCAACAACAGGTGATTTTGGAATGTCAGGCGGCGAAACAGAAATGCTTACAGGAGCTTATGAAGATTATGAGCCGCTTAAAGAGTATTGAACAGCTCAAGGAAAAGCGCCTTCAGGAATATAAAGACGCTCTCCGCTCCGAGGAAAATAAACTTTTAGATGAGATCGGCCTTCAGCTCTATATGAGGCGGTCGCGTCAGGAGGAACACGCATGATCGATTTATCTTCCGTCAATGCCGTCATGCAGCGCATCGCGGACATTGAACAAAAAGTGGGCATGCACCATACGTCTCGCGGCGGGGTCGGGTTTCAGGAAGCCCTCGCGGCGGAGATGGCGAAAAGTAAGACGCCGAACTTCTCCAATGCCGCACCAGGGACGGCAGGAACTGCTTCGGCTCCCACAGGAGCGGCAGCGGGCAGCCAAAACGCCGACCGTATCCCAGTGGTGCATACGCCATCCGTGAATACAGGGGGCTTGCCCACAGACAGCGCCTATTTCGACACTATCCAGCAGGCTGCACAAAAGTACGGCGTAGACCCCAAGCTGGTATCGGCAGTGGCCGAAGTGGAATCGGGATTTAATCCCAAAGCCGTATCCAGTGCGGGGGCGGTGGGGATTATGCAGCTCATGCCGGATACGGCAGCCTCTTTAGGGGTAAATCCTTACGACGCACGGCAGAATATTGAGGGCGGCACGCATTATCTGCGGCAGCTCTTGGATTCTTTCCACGGAGATATTCGCCAGGCCGTTGCCGCGTATAATGCGGGACCGCAGGCGGTACGGGATTACGGCGGGGTGCCGCCCTACGGTGAAACACAGACGTATGTAGATTCCGTCCTTGATCTTTACCGCTAATCTTTCCGAGAACGGAAAACAGATGACTTTATGGCAGGGGGACAGACAGAGATGAATGAAGAGAGCGGAACCTCCGGCAAAGCCCGGGTATTGAAGGTCGTGGGGCTTCTCCTCTTACTTTTGGTTTTGGTGGTTTTCGGGTTTTTCGTCGGGATCTATTTGAGAATCTTCGATGTCCACAAAATCAATGAAACCATGCGACTGTATAATCTTCCGGTCATCGGCGAATACTTTGTTCGGCCGCCGGACAACATGGCGGAACAGTCTGAAGGAATGCCGGATGCGGTGACACAGCCGGCAGGAAAAACACCAACCGGAGGGAACGGGCAAACGCCAGCGGTGTCGGGCAACACACCGGCGAAGCCGACGGAATCAAAACCCATTCTCTTGACGCAGGCGGAGATTGAAAAACAGCATCAGGAACAGCAGGCGGCGGAAAAGAAACGCGTGACGCGCCTGGCACGCCTCTACGGAGAGATGAAGCCGAAAGCGGCCGCGGACATCATGGACGCTCTCAACGACGACGTGACCATCGCCATCCTGCAAAAACTGGACGACGCCCAAGCGGCGAAAATATTAGCGGAATTCGATCCGGAGAAAGCGGCCCGGCTTACGCGGGTGATGTATATGGGACTCACTTCCCGTATGACATCGCCGGGAGATGCCGACAATGAAACCATGCGGCCGGCTTCTTCGACGAATCCTATAGAAGCAAGCAGCGAAGGGAGGTGAATACATGAAAACAACGAACCTTATTATGGGTAAGGGAACTACCGGGCAAAACGCGGTGGGAAGCGGTGGAAAAGTCAAATTGCCTGCCGCTGACCGCAAAGTCTCGCCCATAGCCAATCTCAAGGTGAAAACGCCTTCCTTCGGTGAGACGCTGGATGAAGCGCGCGGGAGCAAGGGGCAGGTCAATCAGCCGAAAGCGGCGGGGCAAAGAACGCCGGCGCAGAAATCGGACGGGAGCAAGGCAGCCTCATCTCCGAAGGAATCGGACGCTGTACAAGCGGCGGAAACGATCGTAAATACGAAAGAGACGGTCAACGATCCGACGGCGAAAGCGACGCACGCCGATAAACCGACAAAAGCCGAAGGCAAGCCGGCAACAGCGGCTGAGGAAATTTCTGAAAAGCCGGAAGAGCCGACGGCGACGACCTTGAACGCCATGCTCATGGCCATGGCTGCCAACACCTTGGAATCTGTGCCGGTAGCGGACGCTTCGACAGCCGAAACGGAAGGCGCAGCGGCGGGGGAATCCTTGGCCTTACCGGCCGAGCCGCGCCCGATGGCACTGGAAGTGCTTTTGCCGCAGGATGCGGCGAAAACCGTGCAGGCGGCCCAGAACCAACAGCTCATGGATATGCTTTCCGGCTCGATGGTAAATACGGCGGAAACGATGTCTGAGGGCACATGGACGGCCGAATCGGTTTTGGCGCCGGAGGCCTTACCGACGGATGCTGTGTTGACACAGGCCGAGCCGACAGCGGCTGCGGCGGTGTCAGAAAATTTGTCGACCGCTTCGGCTCTGACGGGCGAAACGGCTGAGGTCTCAGTAGAGCAGCCCGCTATCGTTGCCAATACCGCGAATGTCGTTTCCCAAAAAGGAACTGCGGATCAGGCGTCGTCGGCAAAAAATGCGGCGAACAGCCTGTGGCAGGGAATTGGCCTGACGGTAGAAGACACGATCACGTTGCCCGATGCGGCGATGCGGACGGATGTCGGCGACATGGCGGGCGGGAACTCCCAGCAGGGAACCGAAACGCCTGCCGCTCTGACGGATGTTTCCGGGCGTTTGACACGTCAAGGCGGGCAGCTTCCAGAAGAAGCAGCCTTCGATACGGTCAAACTCACCGAGGGGAATCGTCTGGACAGTACAGTCCAACCTATGACGAGCACCTTTACTCCGGCAGTGGGGCTTACCAACGCGGCCGGTACGGCAGGCGCAGTAGAGGCTCCTCCGGCAGACGGTTATGAAGTCGTTCGACAGATCGTGGATCAGGCGAAGCTTGTCCGCACGGACGGCAACGCTTCGGAGATGGTCATTCGTTTGAAGCCTGAGCATTTAGGCGAACTGACGATGCGCATTTCTGTGGCGGCCAACGGTGCGGTGAACGCGTCCTTCCACACGGACAATCCTCAGACGCGCGGTCTTATTGAGAGCTCTATGATACAGCTTAAACAAGAGCTTTCGGCCCAAGGCATCAAGGTGGATAATGTGAGCGTCTATTCGGGTCTTTCCGAAGACTTTTTTGCCAACAGCCAAGCGGGACAACAGGGATATCCTCAGCCCCAGCATTCGGCACGCAGCGCAAAGGCCGATCGGATCGTCTTCACCGGCGATGCTGAAGCGGTATCCGCTGTCAGTACCGAGCGAGGCCCCGCGTCTTCGCTGGATCCCAATGTGGGAACGGCAGACGGCGTGGACTATCGTGTGTAAAAATTTTTAAGGAGGTAATTCTATGGCAGACAGTACCAGCCTCAATACCATCACCGCCAATGGCGTGACCTACAAGGCTTCAGACTATGCCGCGGCCCAGGCTGCCAAGCGGTCGGGACGCAACGACGCGCTGGACAAGAACGCATTCCTGCGGCTCTTAGTCACGCAGATGCAGTATCAGGATCCTCTCGATCCGCAGGACAACGCGGAATATCTCGCCCAGTTGGCGCAGTTCTCCTCGTTAGAACAGATGACGAATGTTTATACCGCCGTCAATCAGTTAGGCTCTATGATCGCGAACATCAATTCCACGACGCTCATCGGTCAGCTCAGCAATATGGTGGGCAAGGAGATTCAGTGGGTGCATGAAACGGTGAAAACCGACGCCAGCGGAAAGGCCATTGTAGACGCCAACGGAAAACCCGTGACCGAAAAAACTTCGTATACCGGCACCGTGACAGGCGTGAGTATCACCGATGGAACACCGACGGTCATTGCCGATGTAAAAGGTAAGGTCGCGCAGGTAAAGGTCAGTGATATCATCCGCATCGGTAAGATCCCGGGCCAGACGGCGAGCGGCAGCTGAGAACAGAAAGGGTGCAGGAATATGGCTGATTCGAGAGTGTATTGGCCCTCTCAGCCACTATGGCCTGTCGGTAGTCCCCGTCAAGAGAATTCCCCGAGCGTACCGGCGCGAGGGAAAGAAACTTCCTTTGCCGAGATTTTAGGCCGGGAAGAGAGAAAGGTAAGTTTTTCGCAGCATGCTCTGCAGCGCCTGCGGGATCGTGATCTCGATTTAGGCGAAGGCGGGCTGGCGAAACTCGACGATACGGTGGCGAGGATGGCGCAAAAAGGCGCAAGAGAAGCCCTCATCTACCTCAATGATGTGGCGCTTATCGTCAGCGTCGCCAATCGAACGGTGATTACCGCCATGGATGGCGCGAGTGCCAAAGACAATATTTTTACGAATATAGACAGCGCAGCAATTCTTTAAGGCCGGACCTTCTCAGGAGGCCATGACCGCCGAACGACAGACGCGGTTCTGCTGCACTAAAGAAAGGAAGATTGATTCATTATGATGCGTTCCCTTTTTTCCGGCGTGTCCGGATTAAAGAATCACCAGACGCGCATGGACGTTGTCGGCAACAATATTTCCAACGTAAATACCACCGGTTTTAAGTCTAGCCGGGCCAATTTTACGGATATGCTCAGCCAAACTCTGAACGGCGCTTCGGCTCCGACGGATAATATCGGCGGGACGAACCCCAAGCAGATCGGCCTTGGCTCCAGCGTGTCCAGTATCGACCTCTTGTTTACGAATGGCAGTGTGCAGTCCACCGGGAAAAACACGGATCTGGCGCTTTCCGGAAATGGGTTATTCGTGGTGTCGGATGGGAATCAAAGGTATTACACCCGCAACGGCGATTTTGAGTTTGACGCCGACGGCAACTATGTACAGGCGGGTAACGGCCTGCATGTCATGGGCTGGATGGCTAAAGACGGCAATCTGACGACAAGCGGTGAAGTCGTTCCCATTCGGGTGCCGGCGGGAAAACCGATGGAAGCTAAAGCTTCTACTCAGGCGACATACACCAATAACCTGAATTCTGAGGTGCCGACGATCACGTCGCTTACGCCTTCGTCGGGAACGCCTCCGACGGCCACGGCGACACCGGCGAATCCGGTTACGGTAAAGATGAGCGATGGAACGACGTACACGATGACGAACGGAAAGTATACGGTAGGGCACAGCCTGCCGCTCACGACGACGCTTACCGTTTATGATGCCTTGGGAAGTAAGCATGACATTACCTTGTATTTTACTAAGACAAAGACGGACAGCACGAACGGCAATGAGTGGACGGTTTCCGTTGATCCGAACGGAACGGCGAACACGACGATTCGTGAAAAGGATGGCTCTACGACGACCGTCAACTTAACACCTGCGACGTTGAAATTTACGACGGACGGCAAGTTTAATTCCGGTGCTGGGACGATCAATCTGACGCTTACCAATGGGGCGACAGGATCTCAGACCGTGGCGGTGGGGTTGAGTTCCCTCACCCAGTATGCGGGCAGTAACACGATCTCCGGTAAGGCGAACGGCTACGCAGCCGGTACGCTGGAGAGCGTGTCCATCGATAAGACGGGTGTCCTCACCGGAACCTATACGAACGGCGTAAAGCAGACGGAAGGGCAGGTAGCCATCGCCCAGTTCAACAACGCCTCGGGACTTACGAAGAATGGAGACAGCCTGTATCAGGAATCCAATAACTCCGGAGTAGCGAACATTAAGACAGCGGGCGATCTCGGCTGCAAGATTACGCCGTCGGCCTTGGAGATGTCCAATGTGGATATTGCCAATGAGTTCACGGATATGATCGTCACGCAGCGCGGGTTCCAGTCCAATTCCAAGACCATCACGGTGTCTGATGAGATGCTGGAAACGCTCATCAATATGAAACGGTAATTTCTGAAGGAAGAAGGCAGGGGGGAGGAAGAGCCCTCCCCCAAACTGCCATATAAACGGAATGGAGTAAACCTTATGATCAAACTGACGAAATTCAATTCCGAAGCCAACAAGAAAGGCGTATTTATCCTGAATGCCGAAATCATCGAAACGATTGAAGAGACGCCGGATACGGTGATCACTTTGGTGAACAGCAAGAAACTGATTGTGGATGAACCCATGGACGAGGTTGTCAGGCGAGTCATGGCGTATCGCCGGGCGCTTCATAAATACTGAGCATAATACGGAGCTCGTCTCCGTTATGATAAATGAACAAGGGTGAAGGAGTGATAGGAATGGCGGATGAAAAGAAGTCAGCGGACGCGGGGAAGAAAGCGGATGCGGCGGCCACGGAAGAAGCAGCTCCGGCAGGGAAGAAAAAACCGCCCCTGATCGCGATTATAGCGGTGTTGGTGCTGATTGGCGTGGCGTTGGCGGGGGGGATCTCGTATTTCGTAGTAACCAGAGCCATGAGGGGGAATATGGCGGAAGACGGTGGGGCCTACAACCGATATCACGATCCGGGAATCTTCGTCAAGTTAGGCGATGCTAAGGAAGGTATATTGGTGAATGTGGGCGGAGTGAAGGCCGGCCGCTTTCTCAAGGTGGGTATTGTGCTGGAAATGAACCCCAGCAAGAAGTCCATCATTGCGGATGGTAAACTGAATCCCATTGCCGAGACGAAGATACTGGATACCGTCCTGCAAATTCTGCGTTCGGAGCCTTTGGATGGCTTTGATGCGATGAAACAGGAAGCACTCAAGGAGAGGATCAAGACGGAAGTCAATCATGAACTCAGCGAGGGCTCGGTTTACAATGTGTACATTACCAGCTTTATCCTGCAATGACAGACCATTCCATATCGGAGGGAAGGAGGGTGAAGATTGGCAGATGACGTACTTTCCCAGTCTGAGATAGATAAGTTGCTCTCGGCTTTAGATGAAGGCTCGGTATCGGCGGAAGAGGTTAAGGCGGAGGAAGAGCAGAAAAAAGTTAAAATCTACGATTTCAAACGCCCGGATAAATTTTCTAAGGACCAGATTCGAACCTTACAGATGCTGCATGAGAATTTCGGCCGCATGATGAACACTTATCTGTCCACTAATCTTCGCAGCCTGGTCGATGTGGAGGTTGCTTCGGTCGAGCAGCTTACATATCAAGAGTTCATACAATCTCTGTCCGATCCCAGTGTCATCGGGGTGCTGGCGGTTCCCCCGCTAAAGGGGAATGTAATCATGGAGCTTAATACCAGCATTGCGTTCTCCATTATCGACCGCGTCTTCGGCGGAACCGGTTCCAATACCATCAAGCCTCGTGTGCTGACAGAGATTGAGGAAGCGGTTATCATGCGGACCTTTAGCAAGGCCCTTGATAGTTTCCGTGAGGCGTGGGATAATGTAGTGAAGTTTGTGCCGCGCTTAGAAGCGATGGAATCGAATCCCGCGTTTGTCCAAATCGTTCCGCCCAGCGATATGGTGGTCATTATCACCTTGAAGATACAGATCGGCGAGGTGGAGGGGTTCATGAATATCTGTATCCCGTATCTCGTCTTGGAACCCATCATGTCGAAGTTGACGACGACGTTCTGGGTCGCGGCTTCAGTGACGAAGGAAGATCGACCGGAACAGGTCGAGATCTTGCAGCGAAAAATTGCCAAAACGAGAGTGCCGCTGATCGTTGAGTTGGGGAGAATCGATGTTTCCATCCGAGAGTTCCTGACTTTGGGGTACGGCGATGTGTTGCAGCTTGATACCAAGGTGAAGGAAGAGCTGCCCTGCATCATCGGCAAGCGGCGGAAGTTTTTCTGCCGGCCGGGGACTTTCGGGAAAAGAGCAGCCGTTCAGATAACGCGCATAGCTCCAGAGGGAGATGAAAACACAGATGAGTGATGAGATGATTTCGCAAGAAGAAATCGATGCCCTGCTCAAAGGCGACGGCAATACTCCGCCGGCGGATGCCGGGGCAGCGCCAGCACCAGCGCCGGCGGCTGAGGATCCGCTCACCGATATGCAGAAGGACGCCCTTGGTGAAATTGGCAATATTTCCATGGGAAGTGCCGCGACGACTTTATCGGTGTTGCTGGGGCATAAGGTTTCGATCACGACGCCGTCGGTATCCATGTCGACGATGAATTCGATTCGGGCCAGCTATCCCATGCCCTATCTCATTGTTGAGGTAGGGTATACCATGGGTATTAACGGCAACAACGTCTTGGCCATTCAGGCGCAGGACGCTTCCATTATCGCCGATCTGATGATGGGCGGCGATGGAACGAATCCACCGGAAGAACTCAATGATATTCACATGAGTGCGGTGGGTGAGGCCATGAACCAGATGATGGGTGCGGTCTCCACGTCGCTTTCCACGATGTTTAACAAGAAGATTGATATTTCTCCCCCTAAGGTGAATCTGATTGACTTTGGGACGGAGGATAAGGTGACGGAGATCGTCAGCGGCGATGAGCCGGTGGTGAAGGTTTCTTTCCGCATGGAGGTGGATGGTCTTATTGACAGTGAAATCATGCAAATCTTGCCGGTGCCTACTGCCGGAGATATGGTGGAAAGCCTTCTCCATAGCGGGGATACAGAGGAAGAACCGGAGCCTGAGGCTCCGTCTGTACCCGCTTCCACAGCGGCGACGCCTGCACCGACGCCTGCACCCGCAGCGGCTCCTGCAGCAGCGGCGGCCGCACCCATGATGGCCTCGGCAGCTCCTTACGGTATGGGAGGCGCCAGAGTGGCCCAGGGAGTTCCGGTCCAGGCGGCACAATTTACACCACTGTCCACAACTCCAGTGCAAGTCAACGAGGCGAATATCGGCCTTATTCTTGATGTTCCCTTGCAGGTGACGGTGGAGTTGGGCCGGACGAAGAAGTCCATTAAGGATATTTTGGAACTTTCTAACGGCTCCATTGTGGAGTTGGATAAGCTGGCCGGCGAGTCGGTAGATATTCATGTAAACGGGAAACTGTTGGCCAAGGGCGAGGTGGTCGTTATCGACGAAAACTTTGGGGTGCGGATTACAGATATTGTAAGCCCCGAGGAACGGGCGGCCCGCCTTCAGTAACGGATGATTCTTGCGTATTAAGGGGATTTCTTACTATAATACGGAACGTTCCCTGTAGGAGTATGTGCTACTAATTTTGTCTGATGAGGAGAGATGAAACATGGCAACTCGAGTTTTGGTGGTTGATGACGCAGCGTTTATGCGGATGATGGTAAAGGATATTCTGTCCAAGAACGGCTATGAGGTCGTGGGCGAAGCGGAGAACGGAATGAAAGCGGTGGAGCAGTATCAGGAGCTTAAACCGGATCTGACGACCATGGATATCACTATGCCGGAGATGGATGGCATCAGCGCCGTGAAGGAGATCAAGAAGATTGATCCCAACGCGAAGATCGTCATGTGCAGCGCCATGGGTCAGCAGGCCATGGTCATCGAGGCGATCCAGGCCGGGGCGCGGGATTTCATCGTCAAACCCTTCCAGGCGGACCGGGTATTGGAAGCTGTCCGTAAAGCTGTGGGCTGATGTGGCGGAAGATCCTTTCGGCGCTTCTGCTCCTCTTGGGGCCGACGCTGTTTTTGGCAGTGTCAGCTTTTGCGGCGGAGGCGGGGGGAGGGTATCTCTCCGGCTACGTGGAAGCCGATCCTCGGCCTTCGGCCGTTTCGTGGTGGTCGACGCTGGCGTATCTTTTCAGCCTTTTGGCCGCTTTTATCTTTGTGGCTGCGATGGCTTATCTGGCTTCACGCTTTTTGAGCGGCCGCTTCGGTAAAGGGGGAGCCGGCGAGGGTGGTCGGATCTTAGCGCATCTGCCGTTGGGACCGAACCGCTCGGTTTGTGTGGTGGAATTGGCGGAGCGGGTTTTTATGTTAGGTGTTACGGAGCACGCCATTACACTTTTGCGGGAGATTACGGACGAAGGGGAAATTGAGCGTCTGCATCGCCGCGATTTGGGAAGTCAGGGGGGCGTAGGGGATTTATTTTCCGCCCAGTCGGGTTCCTTTGAACAATTTGCGCGTCGGATACCATCGTTATTCCGTGGGCCGCGACGCTGACGAGAAGGAGTTGGGACGAGTGTGGAACAAACAGCGGACTCTCATTTTGGTGGGGGCCCTGTTTTCTTTTTTGTTTGCGTTCCCGATCGTTGACGCGGCCCCTCTCATTCCCAGCTTGGACATCAATGTAGGGACGGCCGATGGCCCGCAGGATGTGGCGGTAACGCTCCAGATCATGGCGGTACTGACCATCCTCTCCTTGGCGCCTTCGATTTTGGTTATGACGACGGCCTTTATCCGCATTGTGGTGGTCATTGGTTTTCTGCGCAACGCGCTGTCGACGCAAAATGTCCCGCCGAATCAGGTGGTCATTGCGCTGTCGCTTTTTTTGACCTTTTACATTATGGCTCCCTATTGGAGCGAAGCCAATGAGAACGGACTGCAGCCCTACTTAGCGGGACGCATCACTCAGGAAGAGGCTCTGACCAATACGGTGGCGCCGCTTCGGGAATTCATGTTCAAGCAGACGCGGGAGAGTGATCTGGCGCTGTTTGTCAATCTATCCCAAGCACCCCGGCCGGACACACAGGAGGATGTGTCCACCTTTACTTTGATTCCGGCTTACGTCATCAGCGAATTGAAAACGGCGTTTCAGATCGGGTTCATGATTTATATTCCCTTCATCGTCATCGATATGATCGTGGCCAGTACGCTGATGTCCATGGGCATGATGATGCTGCCGCCGACGATGATTTCCCTGCCGTTTAAGATTTTGCTGTTCGTCATGGTAGATGGCTGGCATCTGCTCATTAAGTCACTTATTATGAGTTTTAAATAGGAGATGGAGAGATGTCCGGGGACGTAGTGGTACAGTTGGGACAGCAGGCACTGATGGTTGTGCTTTTGGTTTCGGCGCCCATGCTGGGGCTGGGGCTTTTGGTGGGGCTTTGCGTCAGCGTATTCCAAGCCACGACTTCCATTCAGGAGCAGACATTGGCCTTTATTCCCAAGATTATCGCGGTGTTTGTGGCCATCTTGATCTTTGGCCCGTGGATGCTGCGGATCTTAGTGGAGTATGTGATGAATATTCTGGTGAACCTGCCGCAGTATATCGGCTGATTGTGGGGAATGAAGCGTGGATCTTTATGCGTTGCTGCAAAGCCATGGGGCCGTGTTTTTACTCCTCGTCTGTCGGGCCAGCGGGCTCTTCATGCTGTCCCCTTTTTTTGGCAGTTTGAATATTCCGGTCTATTTTCGGGCGGGGACGGCGCTGGCTCTTTCCGTCGTTTTGTTTCCAGTGGTAGACGGCTTCACCCAGATTACGGCACCGCCGACGGTCATCGCTTATACGGCGGCGGTGCTTCGGGAGATGTTTGTCGGCTGGCTCATTGGCTTTGTATCCTATGTTTCCTTTGCGGCGATTCAGATGGCGGGTAAGATCATGGACATGCAGGTGGGATTTTCGATCGTCAATGTGATGGACCCGACTTCCGGTCAGCAAGCGCCGCTCATCGGGAGTTTTCTTTATAATTTGAGCATTATTGTTCTCCTGGTGACGAACGGACATCATTTGCTCCTGTCGGCATTAGTGGAGAGTTTTCGGGCGATTCCGCTTTTAGGAATGAATTTCAATGCCTCCCTGGCGGAACTCATCGTTCGTTTTACGACGGGCATTTTTTTGACCGGGGTACAAATCGCCCTGCCCATTACTTTTTCCATTCTGCTGACAAATGTCAGTTTAGGGATCTTGGCGCGTTCCATGCCGTCGCTCAACATCTTCGTGGTGGGCATTCCCCTTCAGATCATGATCGGCATGTTCGTCCTTTTGATGGTGATCCCTTTCTATGTGCTGTTTCTGGATGTGTTGTTCAATGAAATGTATGGAAATATTGATATCGCACTCCGAACTCTGCGGTAAGCCCTTCGTCTTCGATCTTCAGCTTTTTGCAGGAGAAAAGACGGAAGATCCGACATCTAAACGTCTGTCGGATGCCAGAAATAAGGGCAATATTCCCAAAAGCCAGGAGATCAATACAGTCTTTGTCCTTTTGGCGGGATTTTGGGCGCTGAATATCTTGGGCGCTTCCATATATAAGGAAATATGCGGCTTTATGGCCTATGTTTTCGGCCATTTAGGCGGTTCCATCGATACCGAGTCGGTGATGCGCCTTTTCATCAGCATCATTATTGTTCTGGGGAAGACGGCCTTCCCCATCATGGGGATTATCATGTTGGTGGGCCTCCTGATCAATCTTTTGCAGGTGGGGATCAATTTTACCACCGAACCCTTGGGCTTCAAATTGGAAAACCTTAATCCCATCAACGGTTTTGGGCGGATGTTTTCTAAACGGTCCCTGGTAGAGCTGCTGAAATCTCTCTTCAAGATCCTGATCATCGGCTCCTTTATTTATATGTATCTCAAGGATGAGATCGCTCAAATGCCGTACATGCTTTATGTGGATCTTACGGCCAGCCTGCCGAAAATTGCCGGAATCGTCTTTAATTTGGCGTTCAAGGTCTGCGGGGTCATTTTCATCATGGCGGTGTTGGACTTCGCGTACCAGAAGTGGGAACACTATACAAACCTCAAAATGAGCAAGGATGAGGTGAAGGAAGAGTTCAAACAAATGGAAGGCGATCCGCAGATCAAGAGCAAGATCAAGCAGAAACAACGCCAGATGGCCATGCAGCGCATGATGCGGGAAGTGCCGAAGGCGGACGTTATCGTCACCAACCCGACACATTTCGCGGTGGCGCTTCGCTATGCGAAAGGGATGAGCGCACCGGAGGTGGTGGCCAAGGGGCAGGATTTCGTGGCGCAGAAGATCAAACGAGTGGGACGGGAGGCGGGGGTCGCCATCGTGGAAAATCGCCCCCTGGCCCGGGCGCTGTACGCCGCCGTGGAAATTGGAGAGTCGGTGCCGCCGGAACTTTATAAGGCGGTGGCGGAAGTACTGGCCTACGTATATCGGCTCAAACATCGCCGATATGCCTGATCGGGCGCACGAGCGATAATATTTTTCGCAGAGGAGAGTTCAGGAGATGGCAGACAAGGGAGCAGCTGCCGCCGGTACAGGCGGCGTCATACAAAAGTATAGCGATGTCATGATCGCGGCGGCTATCGTCACCATTGTCCTCATGATGATCATTCCGCTGCCGACCATGCTTTTGGATTTGCTTCTGTGCGTCAATGTCACGCTGGCGATCGTCATTGTCATGGTCACGATCTACAATCAGGAAGCATTGGATCTCTCGGTGTTTCCTTCTCTTTTGCTGCTCACCACGCTCTTTCGACTGGCGCTGAACGTCTCTTCCACGCGACTGATTTTGTTGGACGGCTATGCCGGCGAGGTCATCACCGCTTTTGGCAACTTTGTTGTCGGCGGTAATGCGGTCGTCGGTTTTATTGTGTTCGTCATCTTAGTTATCATTCAGTTCATTGTCATCACCAAAGGTGCGGAACGCGTGGCGGAGGTCTCGGCCCGCTTCACGTTGGACGCTATGCCCGGTAAACAGATGGCCATCGATGCGGATCTCAATCAGGGAACGATCACCGATGCGGAAGCGGCACTCAGACGGCGGAAAATCCAGCGGGAGGCGGATTTCTACGGGGCGATGGACGGTGCGTCGAAGTTCGTGAAAGGGGACGCCATTGCCGCTATTATTATCATCATCATCAATATTACCGGCGGCTTTGTCATCGGTATGGTGCAGCGGAATCTGACGGCGGTGCAGGCGCTGCAAAACTATACCCTCCTGACGGTAGGCGAAGGCCTGGTCAATCAGATCCCAGCGCTGATGATTTCGACGGCAACAGGTATTATCGTCACGCGGGCTGCCTCCGACGGTGGTAATTTGGGCAGCGATTTGGTGGGCCAGATTTTCCGCAACGCGCGGGTCTTCTTTATCGCCTGCGGCGTCTTGCTGCTCCTGGCCGTCGTTCCAGGCCTGCCGGGGCTTCCCTTTGCCAGCCTCGCTGTGTTGGCGGCGATCATTGGCTATAATCTTCGTAAACGGGCGGAAACGCCACAGGAGACGGCGGAAGCGCAGAAGGAAGCGAAAAAGAAACAGGAAGCGACGCGCCCAGAGAATATTGTTTCGCTGCTGCAGGTTGATCCCATGGAACTGGAGATCGGTTATAGCCTGATTCCTTTGGTAGATACGGGGCAGGGCGGTGATCTCTTGGAGCGCATCGTGATGATTCGCCGCCAGTGCGCCTTGGAATTGGGGCTGGTGGTTCCCACCATTCGCATCCGTGATAATATTCAAATAAAACCTAACGCATATATCATAAAATTAAAAGGAATTGAGATAGCTAAAGGCGAATTATTACTTGATCACTACTTAGCCATGAATTCAGGAACGGTTTTCGAAGAGATCGCCGGAATTGAGACGACGGAACCGGCCTTTGGCCTGCCGGCGCTCTGGATTACTGAAGCGCAGCGGGAACAGGCGGAACTCAACGGCTATACAGTGGTGGATGCGGTGTCGGTGTTGGCGACGCATCTGACGGAGGTCATTAAGACTCACGCGGATGAGATCTTAGGGCGTAAAGAGACGCAGGATCTGGTAGAAAATCTCAAGAAATCCAACAGCTCCCTGGTGGACGAAGTTATTCCCGAACTGATGAACGTCGGCGAGGTGCAGAAAGTCCTGGCGAATCTTTTGCGGGAACGCATTTCCATTCGGGATATGGAGACGATCTTCGAGGTGTTGGCAGATTATGGCCGGGCGACGAAGGATACGGATATTCTGACAGAGTATATCCGCCATGCCATGGCCCGCCAGATCACTCAGCAATATGCCCAAAACAACACGATCCCCTGCGTCACCCTCGACTCGGCGATCGAAAACCGTATCGCCGGGGCGGTGCAGCGGACGGATCGCGGTTCCTATGTGAGCCTTGACCCGGATACGATGCAGCGGCTTTTGGCTTCTCTGCATACGGAGCTTGCCAAGCTGACCAATATGGGCTATCAGCCTATCGTGCTGACCAGTCCGGCGGTGCGTCCGTATTTCCGCAAGTTGGTGGAGCGCTCCGTTGAGGGCGTCATTGTTCTCTCCCATGCGGAGATTGAGCAAAGCGTTGAACTTCAAATTCTTGGGGTGGTGAAGATATAATTGCGTATCAAGGTCTTTAAGGCGGCCGATCTAAAAGAGGCCATGGCAATGGTCAAAGATGAACTGGGCCGTGATGCAGTTATCCTTCATACGAAACGATATCGCCAGGGAGGCTTCCTTGGCTATAAGAGCAAGGAAGTCGTCGAGGTCACGGCAGCGGTGGATGATGCGCCTCACCGTCCTCGTGTGAAGCTTCCGCCTGCATCCCGCCGCCGTCCGACAGCAGAGGAGTCTGTGCCGCCTGTGACATCTCCGTTGCCGCGGCAGAGCGCGCCACGACAGGTGTTGAGGCAGTATAAGACGGCGGGCACCGAGGAAGGAGTATCCTTGGCTCGTTCGGCGGAGTTGGCCGCTCGCTTGGGCGAGGCGCCGGCCGAAATGGCTTTCGTTCCCATGGATCCTCCTTCGACACCGAAAGTAAGGCGGGCCACGTCAAAGGCGGCGGTGCATGCCGCGCCGAAACGTGTTTCGTATCCGCCATCAGCTGCAGCGTCTCCCATGCCGCCTGGAGCGAAGATGGACCCGATGACCGTGCCGGTGGTCTCGGCGCCGACAGGGACAGGCGAGGCAGTGGCGCCCCCACCCGAATCGATTTCGGCACAAGCACAGGATGCGCCCGTGCCGCGGATCATCAAGGCCGCATCTTCGGGTCCGTCCCCTGCGGCAGTATCCAACGCGGAGCGAGAGCGCGGGGAAAAAATTCAGGCGCTGGAAGATGAACTGGCCCAGATGCGGAAAATGCTTCGCCAAGTTATGAGTCAACCGCGCACGGAGGATGAGATCCTTTCCCTGCAGGATGCGCTCAAGGCTCAAGCGATTAACGAGCACGTCATGCAGGACATCATTCGTAAGATTCCGCAGGTCATGCTTTTAGCGCCCCATGATTCCGAGGACGCACATAAGGCATTGAGCGAATATCTGCACGGCGCCCTGAAAACTGGTACCGGCATCGGCCTCAAAGACGGCCGGCCTAAGATTGTCGCTCTCATCGGGACGACCGGGGTGGGGAAAACCACGACCATCGCTAAGATCGCCGCTCGTTTCGTCCTGGAAAAGGGAGTCAGCGTCGCCCTTATCACAGCCGATACATATCGCATTTCCGCGGTGGATCAGCTTCGTACCTATTCGGATATCATCGGGCTGCCGCTGGAAATCGTTTACTCGGCGGCGGAATTGAAAGCAGCCATCAGAAAGCACAAGGATAAAAAACTTATTCTGATCGATACGGCAGGGCGGAGCCAAAACAATGAATACCAGATGCAGGAATTGAAAGAATTCTTAGAAGAAGAGCCGGGGATTGAAAAGCATTTGGTGATGAGCGCTACCACAAAGGAGCGGGACGCGGAGAAAATATTAGAACGATTCTCCGCTTGCCGCCCGGATCGAATTCTTTTCACGAAAACAGATGAGACGGATAGTTTAGGTTTCATCGTTAATCTCTTGTTTGATCGACGCCTTGCCCTTTCGTATCTCACAAACGGGCAAAGCGTGCCGGATGATATTGAGCCGGCTCGGCCGGAAGCACTGGCGAAACTTTTGTTGAGGTAATCGGGGATGAAGGATCAGGCGACGAGTCTTAGAAATCTCGTACAGGGGAAAACTGAATATGCAGTCAGCCGGGGCGCGGCAAAGCCAACGGCCGCTCCTGTCAAGCCTGTCTTCTCGTTATCCCAGGGGTCGCTGCCGCCTTTGCCAGGTGGCAGTGCGGCGGCCCCGTCCGTACCTTCCTCGACCGCGTATCCGATGTCTTCTTGGGAGACACTGCCTGGCGCGGCGCCGCCTGTTTTTCGGCCGGTGATCCGCCGGAGCGGGGAGGCTCGTATTGTCGCTGTTACCAGCGGCAAAGGCGGCGTGGGAAAGACGAATCTCACCGTTAATTTGGCCATCGCTCTGGCCCGGGAAGGGCAGCGGGTCATCGTCATCGACGCAGATCTTGGGATGGCCAACGTGGATGTGGTACTGGGGACCGTTTCCAAATACCATCTGATGCACTTATTGCAGCCGGATATTTCCTTAGAGGATGTCTTGATTCATGGCCCGCATGGTGTAAACTATATATCGGGTGGTTCGGCCATTGAGCGGGCGGTGGAGCTTTCCGCGGCGGAACGCCAGCAGCTTATGAATAAGCTGACGGCTTGCGGCGTGATGGCGGATATCATTTTAATCGATACCGGCGCGGGGTTGGGGCAAAGCGTTTTAGATTTTATTTTGGCGGCGGATGAGGTCCTCTTAGTAACGACACCGGAACCGACGGCCTTGACAGACGCGTATGCTGTCATGAAAGCTTACAGCCTTCAGGCCGATAATAAAAATTTGCGAATCATTATCAACCGGGTGTATGATGAAGCCGAAAGCCGCGATGTTTTGATGAAGCTCCAGCGGACGGCGGAACGCTTTCTGCGCCTGCCTTTGGAAGCGTTGGGTTCCGTCTATGAGGACCGCAACGTGATGAACGCGGTGAAGCGGCAATCACCGCTCTTGGCCGCATATCCCGATACGCTGGCCTCCCGCTGCGTTGAGGCCATCGCGAAAAACCTGCTTTACGGCGGACGTCACGAGATACAATGGGGCTGGCGGGGATTTTTGCAGCGGCTGCTTAAATTCAAGGAGTAACACGCGAGGAGGAAAAGGCATGGCAGGCGATATCATGTCGGCGGAGGCAATCTTGAAGATTGGGCAGCGATTGGCTTTTTTTTCCGATGCAAGTGATGAAAAATACACGAGCCGGATCGAAGACCTTTCGGAGAAGGAAATTGTCGCCGCGATGCCCATGGATCGTAAGCGCCGTCCCATCATTCCCATAGAGGGGCAGCATCTTTACGGGATGGCGTTTGCCAATGAGTGTCAATACCGCTTTTTCTCGGTTTTCCATAAAAAAGGGATGAATAACAATATTCCCTGCTGGTGGATATCCAAGCCCGAAAAATTAGAACGTTTCCAGAACCGTGCCTTTGTGCGCGTGCGGGTCAACCTTCCCATTCAGGTACAGGCGATGGATCAGGAAGGCGGTTTCTTACCGCCGCAAATGACCCAAGTCATTGATATTTCCGGCAGCGGGGTGTCGTTTGTTTTTGATCGCGCCCTTCCCATAGAATCGCAGGTCATCATGGAGGTGCATAATCTCCCGGAGATTGGGACGCTTCAGGTGATGGGGCGGGTCATGCGCTGCTCGACAGTCGAGCTGGATGACGCTACCAAGAGGTATCAGATTGGGGTGCGAATGCTGAATTTGACACGTCCGATCCGCAATCGTTTGGTTCGCTATATTTTTGATGTGCAGCGTCAGGAATTGGCTAAGGGAGTGGGACTTTCAGGAGGGCCGACATGATTCGGGTACTGATTGCTGATGATTCCGCTTTCATGCGGATGGTCTTATCCGATCTCTTTAAAAAGCAGTCGGATTTTGACGTCATCGACACGGCTAAAAACGGCAAGGAAGCTGTGGAGAAGGTCTTAAAGCTTAAACCGGACCTTTTAACGCTGGATATTAACATGCCGGTCATGGATGGCTTGCAGGCCTTGGAAGTCATCATGAAGGATTGTCCCGTTCCCGTGGTGATGTGCAGCAGTTTAACCAAGGAAGGGGCCGACGCCACCATCAAGGCGCTGAGTTTAGGCGCCGTGGATTTTATCAATAAGACCGGCGGATCGGTGTCACGCATCGATACCATTGAAACGGAAATCATCAGTAAATGCCGGGCGGCGGCCGGGGTCCGGGTGAGCCGTCTTAATGCGCCGTTTCCCCCGGTGGCAAAACCACCGTCAGGACCGCCGGCCGTCCATCGAATCAATATGCCGTCTCGGTGGACAGCGCATTTACCGCCGCTTTCGAAGGAGCCGTTTTACGAGCACCCCAAGCTGACGATTCATTCGATACCGAAGGAAGAGCCTCGCGTCAATCACAATAAATTGGTCGTGATCGGGACTTCCACTGGTGGGCCTAAAGCCCTGCAAACGGTTATCGCCGGCCTTCCGGGAAATCTTCCCTGCGGCGTTTTGGTTGTACAGCACATGCCGCCGGGGTTTACGAAGTCGCTGGCAGAAAGATTAGACGAAATCTCACAAATTTCCGTGAAAGAAGCGGGAAATCGTGATATTATAGAAAGAGGCCACGTTTATATCGCGCCGGGCAATTATCACATGACTGTTGCTCTTGGTGCGAAGGGCCGAGAAATTATTTTGAACCAGGACCCGCCCATAGGGACTCTTCGGCCGGCAGCGGATGTCCTGTTTAACTCCGTAGCTTCCCTCGGCAAGGACATCGTTTCGGTGATCCTCACGGGGATGGGGGCGGATGGCGCCGCTGGCATGAAAGCGATTAAGGGGCACGGCGGATACGTCATCGCGGAAGCGGAGGAGACCTGTGTTGTCTACGGCATGCCGAAAGCCGTGATTGACCAGGGCCTTGCCGACGAGGTTCGGGCGCTTCCCGAGATCGCGGGCGCTATTGTGAATGCAGTTTATCATTAAGGAAAATAGGGGGAAGGAAAATGGACACGAATCAGTATATGGAAATGTTTTTGGAGGAATCCCGCGAACATTTAGATTCGTTGGATGATGGCTTGATGACCCTCGAGAAGGATCCCAGCGAGCTTTCCATTCTGAACGATATCTTTCGTAACGCGCACACCCTGAAAGGGATGTCGGCGACCATGGGTTACACAAAAATCGCCGAGCTTACGCATGATATGGAGAATATCCTTGACGCTTTGCGGAAAGAGCAGATGGAGGTCACGGAAGATATCGTAGACACCCTCTTAAAGTGCGGCGATTCCCTTCGGCAGATGGTGGAGAGCATCGGCGAAGGCGGCGCGGAAGACGTGGTGGATATCAGCGAGGTGGCCGCGAAACTCAGCGCCCTCTTAAAGGGAGGAACGCCTTCCGCTGCGGCACCGGCGGCAGCGGCGCAGAAGGAACCTGTGCCGGATAACAGCCTCGAATATTCGGAGACGGATAAAGAGGTGATCAAAAAAGCCAAGGACAGCGGACTTCAGGCCTTTCATGTTCGGGTTACATTGGTGGAGAGCTGCATCCTGAAGTCGGCGCGCTCTTATATGGTCATGAATACCCTCGATCAGATGGGAGATGTCATCAAATCAGTCCCCTCCGCGGAGGATTTAGAGCAGGAGAAGTTTGAGCATTCCTTTGATGTGGTTGTGGTGACGGATGCGGAAGCCAAGGCTATCGAAGACGCTTTAATGTCCATTTCCGAAATGGATAAGGTAGAGGTGACAGACGCGGGACAGGAAATTGCCGCGGCGGCGCAGGCGGCGGGCACCTCTAACGCGCCCGTTCCGGCAGCATCCAAGGCTTTAGAGCCAGCGGGGAAAAAGACGAAAGCGCCGGCTATCGCGGAAAAGAAGCTCAAGAGCGGTCAATCCGTTCGCGTGGATATCGAGAAATTAGATACGCTCCTCAATTTAGTGGGTGAGCTGGTCATCAATAAAGTGCGTCTCGGGCAGATCGGTACTACCCACCGCTTGACAGAACTGACAGAAACCCTGGAGCAAATGGATCGGGTTACGACGGATCTCCAGACGGTGGTCATGAAGGTGCGTATGGTTCCTGTTGGACAGGTGTTTAACCGTTTCCCGCGCATGGTGCGGGACCTGGCGAAGGAGCTGGACAAGGAGATCAATCTGACCATCGAAGGCGAGGAAACGGAACTCGATCGTACGGTTATTGATGAGATCGGCGATCCCTTGATGCACCTTCTTCGCAATTCCCTCGATCATGGCGTGGAGCATCCCGATGACCGGGAAGCGAAGGGAAAACCCCGGGCCGGTGAAGTGAGATTGATTGCCCGCCATGAGGGAAACAATGTGGTCATCATGGTTACGGATGACGGCAACGGGATTGACGCGGAGGTGATCCGTCGTAAAGCGGTGGAAAAAGGGGTCATTTCCCAGGAGGAAGCTGACAACCTAAGTGACGCAGAAGCCGTTCGTCTGATCTTTTTGCCGGGCTTTTCCACCGCGGAAAAAATTACGGATGTTTCCGGACGCGGCGTCGGCATGGACGTGGTCAGGAGTAAAATCGAATCCTTGGGCGGCCATGTCGATGTGGAAACGAAGATCAATGAAGGCAGTGTCTTTAAGATCAAGCTGCCTTTGACCTTGGCGATCATTCAGGCGCTCTTGGTCAAAGTGAAGCAGGAGATGTACGCCATTCCACTGGGCTCCATTGATCGTACCATCAATATCACGCAGGAAGATATTAAGACAGTTCAGAATAAAGAGGTCATCGTACTGCGGGGGCAGATCATCCCCATTATCCGTCTGGGCGATGTTCTCAATGTGCCGCGGGATGAAGGGGAGGAAAACGACGATATTTTCGTGGTTGTGGTGCATATTGGGGAACGCAAGGCCGGTATCGTAGTAGATACTCTCATCGGCCAGCAGGAAATCGTGATTAAGACGCTGGGCAAACTGCTCGCCGGCCTCAAGGTCATTTCCGGGGCGACGGTTTTGGGCGACGGCCGCGTGGCGCTGATTCTTGATGTCAGCGCCCTGATGTAAGAGAAGGGAGACCTGAAAATGGAAAAAGCAGAAGTCAAGGGACCTATCGAAGGCGAGGTTCAGGTCGTTGCGTTTAAGCTGCGGGATGAAGAGTACGGCTTTGATATTCTCAATGTAAAAGAAATCAAAGGTTTGACCGATATTGCGCGGGTGCCGTTTGCTTCCGACTTTATCAAAGGGGTCATCAATCTTCGGGGCAGCGTACTGCCGGTCATTGACCTTAAACGTCGCCTGGCCCTTATGGATACACCTTATACTTCGGATACCCGCATCATCATCGTCAAGAGTGATGAGATCGAAGTGGGCATGATCGTCGACGCGGTGACAGAGGTTATTACGCTGAAGAAGGAACACATCGACGAAGTAAAAGCGGTGAGCAATGAGCGCTCGCATTTCATCCGGGGCATCGGCAAGATGAACGATCGACTCATCATTATGCTGAACCTGGAAGAAATCATCGGCATCGTCGATGAAGCGAAATAAATAAGCGTAAGGGGAGGACAGACTATGTCGGATGATATATTAGAACTGACACCGGTGCAGATGGACGCTTTGCGGGAGATCGGCAACGTCGGCGCCGGGAACTCGGCGACGGCCTTGTCCCAAATCATCAATCATCGCATTGATATGAATGTGCCGCAGGTTTCCATTGTGCCGCTGGGAGATGTACCGGATCTGGTGGGCGGCCCGGATGTCATGGTCGTAGGGGTATTTTTGCGGGTTTACGGATCGGCGCCGGGGAATATTCTGTTTCTTTTGCCGGCGGAAAGCGCGTTCTATCTGGTCGATATGCTCATGGGGAAGAAGCATGGGGAGACGAAAAATTTAGATTTCATGGATGAATCGGCCCTGATGGAAATCGGCAATATCTTAGCCGGCGCGTATTTAAATGCGCTCTTTAATCTGACAAAGCTGTCGCTGCTGCCTTCCATTCCGGCATTGGCCGTAGATATGGCAGGCGCTATTTTGAGCGTTGTCTTGATTCAGCTCGGTCAAATGGGAGATCACGCGCTGGTGATTGAGACGGAATTTACTACCGATGAGGAGGGCATCAAGGGCCATTTCTTCCTGGTGCCTGACCCAGGGTCGCTGGATACAATTTTGGCAGCGGTGGGAGTGGGTTGAAATGGCGGAACTTATTAAGGTCGGCATGGCCGACTATAAAGTAGGCCGAGCCCCCGCAACCATCATCAGTTACGGGTTAGGTTCCTGTATTGGGGTTTCCCTGTATGACCCGCAGGTCAAAGTGGGCGGGCTTTTGCATATCATGCTGCCCGACAGCACGCAGTCGCGCTCCAGTGAAAATCCGGCGAAGTTTGCCGATACCGGGGTGCCGTTGCTGTTAAAGGAAGTGCTGGCTTTAGGGGCGAATAAAAGCCGTTTGGTAGCGAAGATGGCCGGCGGCGCGCAGATGTTTGCCTTTGCTAAAGGGACGGATATCATGCGGGTGGGAGAACGCAACGCCAATGCGGTGCGGGATCTTTTGAAATCATTAGGTCTGCGGCTCTTGGCGGAAGATACGGGCAGCAATTACGGCCGTACCGTGCAGATTAATTTAGAGAACGGTGTTTATACCGTCAAGACAATGGTCAAAGGTGAGAAGGAAATCTAAGTGTCGGAAAATGTGGGGAAGTCACAGGGAGAAAAAGAGATTCGGCCGGAAGAAATGAAATCGGGAAAGGGCCGAGGAGAAAGGGCACTTTCGGACTCGACAGGATTGGCGCAGCGGCTGCAAAGCGAGGAGACGTTTCCTGTTACCTTGGCCTTTTTAACCGGAGCGGTGGCCGCCCTGATCATCATCACGGCCGGCCTCCATTCGGAACGGCAGACAGATGTCGTCATGGAACGGGCCATGATCGGATTTTTGGTGTCAGGGCTCGTCATGTTTTTGGCCTGCCGATGGCTGAATGACAGGGGGATTCCCTTATATGTCAGCCGTCACGCGGATATGCAGCATAGTTGGGTAAGCGAGCCGGAGACAGAAGACGCTGTGCCGGCACCGAGCCCTTCGGACGAAAAAGTTTCCGGAGGCGAAGCGTCGGATTTGCCGGAAAACACATTGACGTCATCAACGTCAGAGGCGGGATTTTCGCCTTTGGAATCCTCGCTGCCCCATGTAGAGGGCCCAAAGGGATAAGCGCTTCGCTGAAGGAGGGCGAGGGACGCGCCTGAGCGGATAAAAGAAAGGAGGGAGCCATATCGATGGCAAATGGAGAATCTGGGCAGGATATGGCTCCTCTGTGGATTGCGTATAGGGAACACCACACGAAAGAAGTGCGCGACCAGCTCGTGGAGCATTACCTGCCGCTGGTCAATATTATCGCCGGTCGGATCGCCATCAGTCTGCCGTCGCATGTAGATCGGGATGATCTCATCAGCAGCGGCTTTTTTGGTTTGATGGATGCTGTGGAGCGTTATGATTACGAACGGAAAAATAAATTCGAAACCTATGCCGGGGTTCGTATCCGCGGCGCAATGCTGGATTATCTGCGGTCCAAAGATTGGCTGCCCACATCCCTTCGGCAAAAGATCCGCAATTACGAGAAGACCCTCAGTCGGCTGGAGGGGGAACTGGGGCGTAATGCGACGGATGAAGAAATTGCCGAGGCCCTGGGCATTGAGGTGGAAGGATTACAAAAGCTCATCACCCAGATGAACGTAGCGACGATCATCCCGCTGGACGATTACATTCGGGCTGAAACGGCTCAGAATATGATTCCCGGTCCTTCGGCTGACATTGAGAAAAGGGAGACACAGGAAATGCTGGCCCAGGCCATCGGCAAGCTGCCGGAGAAAGAAAAGCAAGTCGTTTCCCTATATTACTACGAGGAGCTTACCATGCGGGAGATCAGCCTGGTGATGCACGTCTCCGAAGCGCGGATATGCCAGCTGCACACGAAGGCTATTTTTCGTCTCAGGGGAACCTTGGCTCGTGCCAAGGCTTGCTTATTGGATTAGAAAGAATCCCGAGCTTTCCACGGATGGAAAGCTGCCGGACGTTTGACCCCATTTAAAGGAGGATACATTACATGGCAGAGAACCAGCGGATCCGCACTGTCGGAGGACAGGAGGCGGGATATCTTTTCGAATTTAGGGAAGATGGTGTTTATTTGACCGTGTATCCGAATGAAGGGGACAGCAGTCTCTTTGAATTGTCCGATATGCAGCAGGTCTTGACAGAATATGGCGCCGCCGAGTATGATGCGGCACTTTTGGCCAAGGTGGTTCGCAGTGCCGATGGGAAGCCTTATCGAATCGCGGAACATTTTGTGGCGCCAGTGGAGGAAGTACCATCGCAGCCAACGGAAATGAAGTACACGATTGAGGTCAGTAAGGATCATATGGAGGTCAAGGTACGTCTCGACTATCGTCCCGGTACCATTGCGCCCGCTTTTGAAACGATTATGGGCGCTTTGCAGGAGAAAAAGATCGTCTATGGGATTGATGAAGAGGCCATTCGGAAGGGGCTTGAGGGGGAGAGCGATTTTATTGCGGCGCGCGGTAAGCCTCAGGAGAACGGCCGCGATGCTGAAATTAAACGGAATTTCAGCCTTCAGGAAAAAGGCAAACCGGCTAAGATGCAGTATGATAAAGTGGACTATAAGAATCTGAACCTTTTCGTCATCGCACGGAAAGGCCAGGTTTTGGTGGAACGCATTCCGCATACGTCAGGCACACCGGGCATGACCGTCTTTGGCAATGAAGTAAAGCCCCGAGCCGGCAAAATGAGGCCTCTACCCGCCGGGAAAAATACCGAGGTCAAGGATGAGAATTTTCTGATCGCCGCGATGGACGGTCAAATTGTGGATAACGGCAGTAAGATCAATATTGATCCCCAACTGTCCATCAAGGACGATGTGGGTGTGGGAACCGGTGATATTGATTTCGTGGGCGCGGTCGAAATTAACGGCAGCGTACAGGCGGGATTTAAAGTGAAAGCCACCGGCGATATCTCAGTTAAAGGGATGGTTAACGGCGGGACTGTGACCGGGCGCAATGTCTACGTCGCCGGCGGTGTGCAGGGAATGAATCGGGGAACGATCACCGCGGAAGAAGATGTGCGGGTGGGATTTGCTGAAAACGCCACCATTGAAGCCGGTAACGCGATTTTCATCGACGACGTGGCCCTCCATTCCGAACTTCGGGCGGGACGGCTCCTGGCGGTGGAAGGAAAGCGCGGCCTCATTGCGGGAGGCTATGTAGCGGCGGGAAAGGAGATTCGGGCCAAGACCATCGGCAATCAGGCCTACACGGCGACAAAGGTCGTGGTGGGCGTAAATCCTATGATTCAGCGTAAATATCAGGAGACCTGCCGCAGTTACGCCGCGGCCAAAAAACAGCTTGCTCAGCTCACGAAGACGTTGAATACGTTGGGTAAGGTCGATCTCACCAAGCTGCCGCCACACCGGGCGGCACAGATCAGCGAACTGACCCGCGCACAATTCCCGCTGGCAGCACAAGTCGAGCGGGAGGAAAAACTGATTCGTGAATTGGAGGATCAGATCGCTCAAATGAAGGAAGGCCGCGTTCGAGTATCCGATAAAATATATCCGGGAACGAAAATTGTCATTAATTCCGTCATGAAAAACGTCCAGGCGGAAGAGCAGCATTGCACCATGACGGTGGTGGATGATCAGGTACAGGTCAGCCCTTATTGATGATGGGGCGTGAAGGAGGCGTTGGGCATGAATGTCAGTCCTATCAGCTTGCAGATGGTCGTCCCGCGGACGACGGATGCCAGCCAGGTACAGAGCAACCTAAACCAGCAGGCAGCCAATCAGCAGGATTTTGCCATGATACGCAACGAAGTAGCGGCACGAATGAAGATGGAACAGGTGCAGACAAAGGATCAGACCGAAGACGGTAAAATCAAGGATGATCCCAATGGCCATAATTCCCAGGGGGGCTACCAGGGACAGCGTCGGGACCGCTCGGAAGAAGGGGAGGAGAGCGGTGAAAAAGACCGTCTTGTCGCCGACCGTTTCCGAGGGCATAACATTGATATTTCTTTTTGATGCGCCGCGAGGGAGGGATCGGGAGAAGATTCTTCCCCGCAGGCAAGGCGGCTGGTCTTTCCCGGATCAGCCGCCTTGTACGTGGAATGCCGGAAGTTGACTAAAGACGTGCTTTTTTAAAACATCTTGCCGCCCCGTAGGCGGCTTGGAAAACGTAGATTGCGTGGTTGGCCGCGCGTGCTGTATCGTGATGTAGACGGGCGGTACCGGCAGGACGCCATGGAGAGACAGGAGGGGACGATTACGGAAATGCTGGGCTTTTTTATTATCTTAGGCGTTTTGGTCGTTGTTGTCCTGCGCCATCAGATCTGGCCGAACACAGAAGGCAGCCGGGAAAAGGCCGAGGAAGTGAAGGAAGCTTCTCTCCGGATGAAGCGGGAGATGGAGCGGTCCGCTGATGAAATCATTGAACGTATGGGCGAACACATCGACCGCTTAGAACATTTGGTGGAAGAAGCGGATCAGCGGGCCAAAACTTTGGAAGAGCAGATCGCTGCGCTGCGTCATCCGGCTTTGCCGCAGCGGGGAGGAAGTCGCGACGATGATTTTGATGCTCTGCTGTCCGCTTCCTTGGCAGTGGAAAATGAGGTGGGCCACATGCCGCCGCTTTTACGGCCGTTATCACGTTCCGCCTCGGACGTTGCTGCGTATAGAGCACCCGGGGGACAGCCGTTCTATGATGCTGAGGATCGTGATGGAAACGTGGCGGTGGGTGATTGGACGGAGGGAAGATCAGCCGATGATTTGCCTGACGAAAGAGAGCTTCTGACCGTCGAAGCGTGGGGAAAAGGGGCCCGTCCCATAGATGAGCCGGAAATTGTCGTATCGGCCAGTGTGGCGGACGTCGCCGATCTTCCCTTGACGCCCGAGGAAGAAGCTTGGGCGGCGGCGGAAGAGGGGCTGCCGGAAATAGCCTCCGATCTTTCGACAGAAAGCCGTGCAACATCGGATGAAAAAATTCCGGAAAGCGTGTCTGCTTCAGATGCTGACACGGACGGGGAGAACATGACGCATACTCTTTCGGAGAGAACGGACACCTTTTTTGTTGTTCCGGAGCGAGATGAGGATGTTGCAGCGCTGAGTGAATCCCTGGAGATATTGCCTCCCACTGGGCAGGAGATGGAGGAAGAGGTGGCGCACCAGAATGAGGCGGCTGGCGATGCTGATGTTTTGGCAGTGTCTCAGGAAACGGTTGCAGACAATCCCCTTACCCCGCTTTCAGCCGCTGCGTCTTTGCCGGAAGAGGATTCTACGGCGCAAAAGATTCAAGAACGTCTTTCTCAGGGACATTCCGCTGCCGATATTGCTCGGGAATTTCATATCGGGCGCGGTGCTGTGGAACTTATCGAACAGATGGGAAAAAATAAAACAGAACGATAACCCGGCAGCTGTTGTGCGTTTCGGCATGAGAGACCGCGGTCATCAACTGCAGTGCGTTTTCGCGCCCTACACTTACCGAAGCAGTGCGGTGGAACATTGACAGGGGTGGAGCGGATCAGTATAATATATCCTATGGTTATCGGGGCGTAGCGCAGCTTGGTAGCGCACCTCGCTTGGGACGAGGGGGTCGCAGGTTCAAATCCTGTCGCCCCGACCACCTTCGCGCTTGTAGCTCAGTTGGATAGAGCAACGGTCTTCTAAACCGTGGGTCGTGCGTTCGAATCGCGCCAGGCGCACCAATTGCATCGCACCTTCAGCTTGATTATGACAGTTGAAGGACCGACTCGTACAGAGTCTATAAGGTTTTCAAGGAGGGCACGGAACTTTTCTGTGCCCTCCTTGTCATTTTGGATGTCCTGCGTCAACTCGCCGAAGGTCGTTTGAATGTACTCGCGGATTTTCGCTGGAGGGATTTTCGGCAGGTGGCCTTTCGTTGCAATCTGTTTCAGATTATATTCGGCTTTCCGAAATGCATCTTTCGTGCGCTGGAATTCCGCTTCGTCGATTTCGTCGAATTGGTCGCCTTCGCGAATCCGATCATAAAAATTATCGAGGGCTTTCCGCGCTTTGTCCCGCGCCTCCGTCATCATTTTTGCGGAGGCGTTCTCGTTTTGCTGTAGCTTCGCATATTCGACCTGGACTTTCCCGACGAGGGTATCCAGCACTCCCTCATCATAGAGAACACCACGAAGGTGGTCGAGCACGGTCTGCTCCAAATCGTTAGCGTTGATGGCGCGATTCGCGCAAACGGTGTTTCCTTTTCTCATATACGTCTCGCACCGATAATACCGGGTGCGGACGCCCTTCTTGCTCGTTGTGGCTCCTCCGGTCATGGCCCCGCCGCATACGTCGCAGAATACATATCCGGAAAGCAGATACGGCTCTTTTGCTTTGTGTCGTCCGCCAGATGCGTGTTTGTTCTTTTCCATTCGACTCTGCACCCTTTCAAATAACTCTTCGTCGATAATCACCGGGCAGACGCCCTTGACGATGGTCACGCCGTCGTCATCCGGTGCGTGGCTGTTTCTCGGCTTACCCGTCCGTCGGTGCTTACCTCCGACACTCCAGCCGATGTATCGGCGATTGTGAAACAAGTCATACAAGGAATTCTTGCCAAAGGGCTGCCCGCGCTTTGTTTTGTATCCGTGACCATTCAGCCATTTCAAAATATCCTGATAGGAGCGCCCAGCATCGTACATCTCGAACATCATTCGGACGGCTACGGCTTCGGTCTCGTTGATCACATACTTCTTATCCGGGCCGACGTCATACCCGTAGAGCGGGACGCCGCCCGCAGCCTTTCCGGCCAGCAGGTTTTCCCGTTTTCCCTTTTTTACTTCGCGGGAAAGGTTCGCGGAATACCACTCCGATATACCAACCATGACGGCTTTCATCATACTGCCTTCGGGGGTGTTGGAAATCTCCTGAGCGGCGAATTCCATCTGCACACCCGCGGCCTGCAGGCGGTGGCTGTTCTTATAAAAATCGTACGCATTCCGTCCGATACGGTCAATCTTATGGGCGACCACCACTTCAAACATTCCGGCCTCGGCGTCTGTCAGCATCTGCTGGAATTGCGGGCGGTTGTCGTTCGTCCCGGTATAGGCTTCGTCAGCGTAATCGCGGACAATGGTATATCCTTTTCTTTTGCAGTACTCCCGACAGGCACGGAGCTGGGCAACGATGGACTCTTCGCGCTGGTTGTCGGACGAATACCGTGCATATAATGCCGCTATCATTTAGACAAGCCTCCTTTACAAAAATACTTTGATGGCGTAGACAATCACCACTGCAAATACAAGGGACGGAATTATCGTCCATATCATGCTTGTTTTTTCTTTCGCACCCCATCCTAACGCTTCGGAAAGTGGAGTACCGCAATGGTAGCAATGAAATTCGTCGCATTCAGGGTAGAACGTTCTACCACATTTTTTGCAAGTTGATGGCATATTGTTTCCTTCTTTCTCACTCGCCGCCATTCATAGGCGGCTTTTTTATGCCCAGAATCCGCAAGCGCACGACAACGCTTCGGGCGACTTTATAGGTGAAACTGCCAGAAGTGCACCTTAAGGAGCGTATTTAATTATTCTGCCTCATCACTCTTTGGGGTTGCTTCTTCTGTCTGAATGCTGTCTTTCATTTTAGCAATCCGAGTAGAAAATTGTTTAAGTTGATCGATGAAATCCATAGAAAACACTCCTTTTCTTATTGGCTGCAGTTATCTCGTTTCAGAACTTGTGGCGCACTTCAATAAGCTTTCCTACAGTCTGGTGTGTTGGCATGCGGGGCGGTTTTATGTTGATGTAACAGATCTGTTCATTTTCAAACTTTGCCGATATTCATCTGCGTAGGCTAATTCTTGAAATTCCACTTCTCTGTTGTGATATTTTTTAATGACTTCTTCTATGCGACGTAGGGGGACACGGAAAAATTCACGGCGGCGGTTTATTTTGTTCAGCCTGAATTCGTCAAATTCTTTATGCAGGGCATTCTCAAGAGCAGGAGCATCTTCGCTAAAAATAAACGCATGGACATCAAAACGAAAAGGAACGGACGCATCTCCCAGCTCATAGACGCGCTCATTCGGATCAAGACGTCGAGTTACACCAATTTTATAAACATTTTCTCCAAAAGACCCAATGTTTGAGATGATATAAACATATCCAGCACGTGTGTTGGCCGTTCGATTCTCAATATCTTCCTTATCTTTTGCCAGTCCTATGAGTTTTGCTTCTAATTCTTTGATTTTATTTATGAGTGCCATTTGAATTGCACGATCAGTTGCCGCGTAGAGCTGTTTCTTCTTATCATCAATAGCTTGTTGAAAGTGAGTTTCTTCTTTTTCTATTTTCTTCTTCGCGGCTTCCAATTCACGTAGCGCTTCTCTTTCTTCTCTGGCGCGTGCACGTTTTTCTGCTAATTCTTCTTTTGCTTCTTGTTTACGAAGAGCATACTCATGAGACAACAGCAACTCATCTAACTTTAAATCTAAATATTCATTAGTAATTGATATCCCCAGCACATTTCCACAACGATTGATAACGTCAAAGGTTTTTCGCATTCGTAACTCGTAAGCTTCTAAATTATTAAATCGAACTTTATCTACAAGGGAATCACATTCTAAATTAAAAGCTCGAATCAATAGCTTGGAAACATCCGATATCATTTTTTTGCCTTTGCGTTTATTCCCGTTTACCGTCCAATTTGTTTCGCCTTCTATGCCTTCGCGTTTTTTTAGGATATATTGTTCTTCCCGTCGTATGTTCTTAAGTCGTACTTTATAGCTATCTAATGACAAGAAATTGTACTTTGGCTTATACAGTCCAAAATCTTGTAATAAGGCTTCTTCATCAAGTTCAATAACTTGTTTTTTTCGATTGGCAATATCTTGCTTTAACGTTTCACGTTCGGCGCGTAATCGCGTGCATTCTTCAGTAAGAGTTTCTGTTTCTTTTCGCATTTCCAGAAGCTCCCGTTCTTCTGGATGGGTGATACCTAATAGATTTTTTAGCCACTGCATTGCTATTCTCCCCTTGGTGTTTCTCGTGTTTAGCACTATTCAGTCAATCAATCTCCCTAAAATAGCATGTACTTCCCGTGGATTTGGTTGTCTTCCATCGAGTAGTTGAGCCGTAACATCAGCATCTATATCTGATGAGTGCGATAGCAGATAGATTGCGAATGTATTTGCCTCATGCTCACAACGGCACGAGACAAAAAAAGTACAGTCCGGCTGGATGCGCCATCCATACCCTGTATGAAGGCGGCTATGCCCGATTTCGTGGCAGAGAACGATTCGTTTCCCAGCCTCAGGCAAAGCCTGATTTAGGATAATACAGCTTCGGCGAAGTACCCTGACGAAAAAGCCCCGGATATGCTTTGGCAGATCGGTTTCAATAATACTGATACCGAGGTCAGCAGCTAATAAGCGAGGATTAGCGGTTCCGTACTTTGTTATCAGGTTTCGAACCCTGATTTTTATGTTAAGCATGGCATTAGTCCTTCTTTCGACGATTCCGTTTCTTTGCGTCATAGAATGCCAGTTTCAGTGCCGCACGTATTTTTTCGCGGTCATCAGCAGTGAGTTTATAGGTGTCACCATCAAACATTACTTCCGCGCGTTCGAGGAATTTATTTAGATCGCGTTCCTCTTTTGAAATAGTCTTTGATTGTGTATTTGTGGAATTTCCAACCGAGTAACCAGTTTCCATCAATGCACTTCGCGGGACGCTAAAATATTCGCAAAGTCGATCTACTTTATCCATTCTTGGGAGCTTGCGCCCTCTGATCCAATCATTGACGGTTACAGGGCTAACCATCATATATTTTGCTAAATCTTTTTGTGTTGCCTGTTTTTTGTCTAACAGACGTTTAAGATTCTGCTGAAATACTTCTTTTAGTATATCGTTTTCTGGCATCGGCGTAACCTCCTTTTAGTAAATTATAAATCTTAAAGCAGATTTTCACAATACTTTACAAAAAATAAATTAGCTTAAAGTATTGACATTAGCTTTAAGCTAATTTATAATGTGGGTAGATCAACAGAGAGGGAGGTGTAATCCATTATGAAGATTAGTCTTAAGGCTGCACGAGTGAATGCAGGACTTACCCAATCGGATGTAGCCAGGTACTTAAAAAAGAACAAGCAGACGATTGTGAATTGGGAAACTGGGAAAACGCCTATCGATATGGGGAACTTCACAGCTTTATGTGGCTTATACAAGATTAGTAAAGATTTTATTTTTTTGCCAAAGAAATTCGCTTAAAGCGAATTATAATTCGGCGTAAAAGTAAAAAGGGAGGTAAATCACTATGAAACGGAAAGCGAAAACGGTATGGGCGTACTTAGATGGAAAGAAGCTCTGCGACGTCGTGGAGGCAGCGCTGGATAACCGTAAAACCGTGGACGAGATGAAGAAGCTGCTGATCCGGGAAAACCCCGGGCATGAGGTGACATTTAAGATTGCGTGAGAGAGGGGCAAGTCATGGTAAAGGGAAAGCCCCCGGAGGAGGAGGCTCGACAATGAGTAGGTGGGTAACATTTTATAGGGACCACATTCAGGACAGAATTATAGATTATCAAGAGCACGCAGACAAAACGATGGCAGAACGATATTTTCGGGCGAATTACAGAAAATATTTTCCGATTGCCCCAAAGGTAGAAGTTCGGCTGCCAATGTCCTACGGGTTCCCTTTCCGCCAATTTTACGGCGTATCAATTCGGAGTTTTCATAAATATTATGAGGGGAGGGCTGACGATGCGAAAGAAGCATATCCGGGAAACCGTCCGAATTGAGATTTCTGAAAACGCGCTGCCGGTGGAAGAGGCGCTCACACAGATGGCGAAGGTCATCGCCGCTGGCATGTTTGCGGAAGAACAGCGTAAACGGGAGAAAAAAGTATGACAAACAAAAAGAGGATGTGAGGAGGTAAAAGAAATGGAAAAAGAGGGCGCGCGGGAAATTGCTGAAACCCTTGAAGGGGCAGATACGTTTATCGTTATCTCGAAAAAAAACGGCAAAGCAAATTTCTCTGCTAATGGGAAAGTAAATGAAATTGGAGCTTTGTTTCTCGCTGCTATCGCGAGATTTGCGAATGAAGTAACTGCAAATAAGAAGGAGGAATGAAAAATGACAAAGGAACGCTTGGAAGGCCTCATTGAGATTTTCTGCGACGCTGACTTCAGAGCAAAGCTTCGTCCTGAGACGGCGGAGCATTACTGCCCGACGCTGGAAGAAGCGATCGAGGCGACGAAAGGAGCGGAGTAATGAGATGGCCGTATTTGACGGAAGAGGGATGGGCGATCGTCGCCTTTCTCCTGTGTGCGCTCCTGCTCTGCACGGGTTGAGGCCGGGCTATGCGTGCCTCACCTGCCCGCTCCCCTCGTGCCACGGCTGCGTCAAGATAATGCCGACGAGAGAAGAAGCGGCTATGCTGCAATGCGGCGCAGAGATTGCAGTAAAAGAAAAGCCCGCACTGGCGGCAACCAGCGCGAGCGACAAGCAAAAGAACCTATATGCAGTATAACACGAACAGAGGAGGATATGCAATTGTGAAGATATTAAGTCTTAAACTGAGGGATTTTCGCGGCATTAAGGCCATGGAAATTCCTTTCAACAGTAAAGATACGGACATCTTCGGCGCGAACGGAACGGGTAAGACAACGGTGGCAAACGCCATCTGCTGGCTCTTACTTGACCGGCCGGCAACTGAGGAAGCGGACTTTGACCCGAAAACCATCGGCGCACATGGCGTCCGGCACGCGGCCGCTATTGATCTGGAACTTGACGACGGGCAAGAATTACTGCTGGCCAAGGAGTTTTACGAAAAGTGGACGCGGAAGCGCGGCGCGGCAGAAGCTGAATTTACTGGCAACGTCACGGACTACTATATCGACGGGGTGGGCGTGAAAAAGAAAGAGTATATCGCTACCGTAGAGCGAGCTTGCGGCGTAGATATTGAGAAGCTGAAAATGCTGCTGGTACTTGGCTATTTCGCGGACACGATGAAGACCGAGGACAAGCGTAAAATCCTTTTCGAACTCGCTGGGGAATTTACCGACGAAGATGTCTTTGAAAAAGCGCCGGAGCTGAAGGACTTGGCATCGTATCTCGCCATGCCCGGGAATACAAGCAAAACGTACACGATTGAGCAGTGGCGCAAGATAGCCGCTGAGCAAAGGAGCAGCCTGAATAAAAAGCTGGAACTGCTGCCGACGCGTATCGATGAAGCGCAGAAACTCATCCCGGAGGATACGGCAGACGAGGAGGCGCTGGTAAATTCGCTCCAAGCGCTGGACGAAGAACGCACTAAGATTGAGGAGGAGCGTGCCAGCCTCAACACCGAGGATGGGCAAAAAGAAGCGCTGCGGGCGGCGATTGCCGGTCTTGACGTAGACTTGGCGACAAAACGGGCGGAGCACATCAAAAAAGGCGCAGAGGCGAATCGTGAAATCAACGAAGCGATCGACGCGCTGAACACGGAGCGCCGCAACGTTGCCGAGAATCTTGACGATCTCAAGCGGCAGCAACGAGAGAGCGAAACCCGCTGCGAACAAATGAAGGCTGAGCGCGAACGGCTGATGAACGAATATGCCGCCGTACAGGGAAAGCAATGGGACCTTGGGCAAGAGACTTGCCCAAGCTGCGGGCAGACGCTCCCTGCTGATCGCATAGAAGAACTGCGGGCGGCGTTTAATGAAGAGAAGAGCAAGCAGAAAGCCCAGATTAACACGCGGGGCCAAGCGTGCAGCAGTGACAAAATCGCGGCGGAAGAAGCACGGATTGAAGACGCAAAGGCGAAAATTTCAGCGACGGAGCAAAAGCTCAAAGAGTGCCAGCAACGGATTGAGAATCTGCGCGAGAGCCTCACGGAAGCACCGGCATTTGAAACGACGGAGGCATATTTAGAGATTACCAATCGCATAAACGACCTTCGGGCGAAATTGCAAGCCGGAAGCAGTGCGCCGGACGAAACGGCGAAGCTGCACGATGAGAAGCTCCAATCGATCAAAGGGGAAATTCAAAGCGTTACGCTGCGCATCGCACAAGTGAGAGCGGCGAAGGACAGCCAGAAGCGCGTTGCAGAGCTGGAGCAGGAGCTGCGGGATACGTCGGCGGCGCTGGAAAACATTGAGCGGGGGATCCATCTCTGCGAAGAGTTTACCCGTACAAAAGCTGCGATGATCACCGACAGCGTAAACGAACATTTCCGCTTTGTCCGATTCATTCTGTTTCGCGATCAAATCAACGGCGGGCTTAAGGAAATCTGCGAGCCGAAGGTGGAAAACAGCAACGGAGAATGGGTCGAATACCGCAGCGTGAACTACGCCGCGCAGGTCAATGCCAAGCTTGACATTGTCGATACTTTGAACCGGCATTACAAGACGAATCTCCCGATCATCATGGATCAAGGGGAAAGCGTCACGAATCCATTGCCGGTTTCTGAGCAGCTTATCCGGCTGATTGTATCCGCGCCGGACACCAAAGCGCTAAGAGTAAAAGTCAAAGAATAAAGAGGAGGACAAAAACATGACACAGACAGCAGTAACAACGACACAGCAGACAGCTCCCGCCGAAGCGCCGCAGGCGAATATGAGCGAGAGGTTCATGCAGAAGGTAATCCATGAGTTTTCCGGCAGCGTTGGCGAGGTCCAAGTCACGGAATATCAGCGGCAGCTTATCCAAGGTTATTTTATCGGTGTTGACCGCGCCTTGAAGACTGCAGAAGCTGAACGGCTGCGCAAGAACGAGGCTAACCGCGACCACAAGTATGACAACGAACTCCCCGTCACCTGGGCGCATGTCAACATGACCGATCTTGCGCTCGACATCGTGCACTACGCGAGACTTGGTCTTGACACGATGCAAGCGAACTTCATCACGCCGATCCCATACATCAACAAGAAAGAGAAGCGGTACGACATTAATCTCATGCTCGGCTACAACGGAATCAAGTACATCGCCGAAAAGTTCGCCCTTTGCCCGCCCAAGAACGTGACCATAGAGCTGGTTTACTCGACCGATGACTTCAAGCCACACAAGAAAGGGCGCGGCAACAACATCGAATCCTATGATTTTGAGATTGTGAATCCCTTTGATCGGGGCAGTATTGTCGGCGGATTTGGATATATTGAGTACGACGATCCCAAGAAGAATGAGCTCGTTATTATGAGCATGAAGGATATAGAAAAGCGCAAGCCCAAATACGCCAGTGCAAACTTCTGGGGAGGAAAGGCGAGTGAATGGAATAACGGTAGTAAGGTCGAGGTCGACAAAGACGGCTGGTTTGACGAAATGTGCCGCAAGACCCTCATCCGCGAGGTCTATAGCCCCAAGCATATCCTGCTCGATCCGCGCAAGGTCGATGAGAATTATCAGTACATGCGCCAGCGGGAGGCACAGCTTCAGGCGGCACAGGATGACATGCATAACATCATCAACGTGACAGCGAACACGGTTCCGATAGAACAGACGGCGCAGCTTCCGCCCAAAACGGAACCGCAAGCACCAACTCTGCCGCCTACCAAAACGCGCACTATTGCTACACAGGAACCGCAGGAGGCGGCTATTCCGGTACAGGCAAAGAAGGCAACGCCGTCGGTCGCACCCGATCCGACCACAGGCGATACAGCCGATGACGGCCTCTACGCTGGCATGGCCTTCTGACCATGGATATAAAGATACTCGCGTCGGGGAGCAGCGGAAACGCTTACATCATCAGTGATGGAAAGACCACCCTGCTTCTTGACGCGGGGATTCCTTTTAAAGAGATTCAGAAAGGCTGCGGGTTTCAGACGAGCAGTATCAGCGGCTGTCTTGTGACGCACCGGCACGGTGACCATGCCAAGGCGATACCGAAACTCCTGCAGCGAGGCATTACAGTCTACAGCAACGCCGACGTGGCAGAGCTTTATCCGGGCGTACATCAAATAGACGCGCTAAAGGAAGTTCCCGTCGGTACGCTCCGTGTCCTACCGTTTGAGGCGGAGCATGACGTACCGTGCTATGGGTATCAGGTGACATCGGCAGAGACAGGTGAAAAGCTCATCTACATCACCGACAGTGCGTATGTGAGGTATACGTTCGCGGGACTTACGCACATCATGATCGAGGCGAACTACGCGCAAGAAATTCTCTTGGATAATGCCAAGAGCGAGCGTATGCCGCTTTTTTTGGCCGAGCGTGTTATCCAGACACACATGAGCATAGAGACGCTGCTGGGGCTTCTACGCGCGAATGATATGCGGCAGGTGCGACAAATTTATCTCCTGCACCTCTCCGATGGCAACAGCGACGCAGAGGAGTTTCGACGGCAGGTACAGAGAGAAACAGGGGCTGAAGTTTATATTGCGTGAAAGGAGGTAAAGCTATGCGAATGTGTTATATCTCACACCCCTACACCGGAAATGAAGAGCAAAACTATGAAGAGTCGGCGCGGATACATGCCGAATTACAAGCGAAATTTCAAAGCAAGCTGTTTATCAATCCGATTGCGAACTTTGCGGCGCTGAAAGAAATGCCGTACATGCAAATTATGACGTACTGTCTTGCATTGCTTAATCGTTGCGATGAGGTTGTTTTTGCTGGCGATTATCACGAGAGCCGGGGCTGCATGATGGAAATATCAGTGGCAAGGAATAAGAACTTGCCAATATATTCGTACGTTGATGGGAGCATGGTACCGACAGTGGCGTTGGGCGGGGGACGGTGATCCCCCTTTTGCCACGCTGGGGAAAGAAGAGGTAAACATGGATAAAGACCGGTTGAGAGCTATTTTAGAGAGCCATGGGAGATGGCTCAATGGCGAAGGGGGAGAAAAGGCCGACTTGCACGGGGCTGACTTGCGCGGAGCTATTCTGTACGGGGCTAACCTGTGCAGAGCTAATTTGTATAGAGCTGACCTACGCCAGGCTAACCTGTGCGGGGCTAACCTGCGCGGAGTTGACATGGAAGGGACCGACCTGCGCGGGGCTAATATGGAAGGGGCCGACTTATACGAGGCCGACTTGCACGGGGCTAACATGAAAGGAATCCACTTAAGCGAGAAAATTATTCAAGTCGGGCCGATTGGCAGCCGACGGGATTACACAATTTATTGGGTTGATCGGGATATCGTCCAATGCGGCTGCTGGAATGACTATGATGGCGGCTCGTTAGACGAATTTAAGAAGCGGGTGAATAAAACATACCCGGAAGAGAACGAAGATACATTGCAATATCGCAACGAGTATTTGGCTGCGATAGCAATGTTCGAGAGGCTACGCGATGACGCTCGGCAGTCTCTTTGACGGGTTGGGCGGGTGGCTGCTGGCGGCACGTCATGCTGGCGTTACGCCGGTCTGGGCGTCGGAGATTGAGCCGTTCCCCTGCGCGGTTACGAAGCGGCATTTCCCAGAAGTAAAGCAGCTTGGCGATATTACACAGCTCAATGGGGCGGAGATACCGCCGGTGGATATTGTCTGTGCAGGGTCTCCGTGTCAAGACTTGTCTATCGCCGGGACGAGAAAAGGGTTAGACGGTGCGAGAAGCGGATTATTTCGCGTCGCAGTTGAACTTGTTCGAGATATGCGACGCGTCACCAATGGACGCTATCCCCGTTTCTTCGTCTGGGAGAACGTCCCCGGAGCCTTTTCCAGCAACAAAGGAATGGACTTTCGAGCCGTGCTTGAGGAAATCGGACAGACCAAAATTCCAATGCCTAAAAATGGTAAATGGGCAAGTGCAGGAATGGCAGAATTGCAAGAGTGTCAAATTGCATGGCGCGTCCTCGACGCTCAATATTGGGGAGTTCCCCAACGTCGCCGTAGAATCTTCCTTGTCGCAGATTTTGCAGCCCATGGAAGATGTGCCGGAGAAGTACTATTTGACACCGAAAGCATGCCAAGGCATTCTGCGTCGGGCAAAGAAACGAGGGAAGGAACTGCCCGAGGAACTAAGGATTGCGCTCGAACGGCAGGGCGGATTATTGCGGCAGGATTTGACACAAAGGCAAGCATAGCACAAAGCGCGCCCGTGCTTACAGAGGCAACGCCGCCGATAACAGTGAATAACAGGCTCGGTGTTATGGTAGAAATCTACGACATGACGCACGCGGATGAAGTTATGCGCCCGGTTAAAGAAGGCATTGCCCCGACGCTCAACGCACGCATGGGGACAGGCGGCAACCAAGTGCCGGTTGTGCATTGTATCGGTGACGGTCAAGTAAATCAAATTGGCTTACACGAAAAGGCCGGTGCGCTTACTTGCCGCCACGGTCAACAAGCTGTGGTGTGCTATAACATTTGCTCGTATGCCTCAGGTGCCATGCAGTCTGATAACCCTCATAGCGGGGTATACAAGACTGATACGACGAGGACGTTAGACTTAAACGGTGGCAGTCCCGTATGTAATCAAGGCGGGACTATGGTGGTTGGCAACAGCACTGTCCGCCGCCTGACGTCGCTTGAGTGCGAGCGTTTGCAGGGGCTTCCTGATGGCTACACCGAAGGCGGGAGCGATACAGCGCGGTATAAGGCACTGGGAAACGGCATGGCGCAGCCCTGCGCCTCTTGGGTAATCCAGAGGATCAAGGAGGTGGCACAATGAGCCAAGACTTAAAGAAATACCGGCGGATGAAAGCAGCGGAGATAAGGGCGCTGCCGAAAGACGTCTTACAAGAGTTGGCACGGCTGAAACAGCGAAACGGGAATGCGTCAGCGCTGGCAAGGAAGGCGCAATCGGTGCTGTTTAATATGGCTGGATGCGCTTTCACGCGAGATCATAACCCACACAATAGCCATCGGGAGGCAAAGTGTCACGGGATGGGGCATAACTGAGGGGAGGTAACAGGAAATGAACAAGGTAATCCTCATGGGGCGCTTGGCGCGTGATCCGGATGTGCGGACAACGCAAGGTGGGAAAACCGTGGCGCGGATGACGCTGGCAGTGGATCGCCGAAAGAGCGCTGACGGGCAGCAGGACGCAGACTTTCTGGCGCTGATCGCGTGGGAGAAGATCGCGGATATTGCCGCTAATTATCTCCACAAAGGATCAAAAATCCTGGTGGAGGGCCGGCTTCAATCCCGCAGTTACGACGCGCAGGATGGCTCGAAGCGCTATGTCACGGAGGTTATCATAAGCAATCTTGAGTTCTGCGAGAGTAGGCGGCAAGAGACAGGGCAGGCCAGCCAGACGGGGCAGTTTGGGAATCCGGTCAGCGACCGGGATATTCCGTTTTAAGCAAAGGAGGATAAATCATGAATGGGAAAATCGAAAACACTGTTACAGTGAACAAAGTGCAATATCGAAAATCTGAGGACAAAATTTTTGTTGAGTATCTACTCCAGCGAAACGGGCAATTTGATGTGGTGAAACTCTTATCGAACGAACAGGCGGCACCTGAATTTTACGAGGCGCTCGAGGCGCTTATTCCCGCAGTGTGCGAACTCCTTGAGCTTCCCAGTGGCAACTTTGAGGAACGCATTACTCCGCTGTCTGTGTCGTTTAAGTACGACGCGGCTGGAACTATGGGGGCGGTTATTACATCCACCCTGCACATGCCGAACGCGGGGGTAGACGTTGCCATTAATACGCCGTTTCGCCGCTGCTGGACGAGTAATGACGAGGCAGGCGTGTTCTTTACGTCAGCCACGGCGGAGGATTTGTGGAATTTAGAACAGGAAGCGCGTAGGTACATCAGCGGGCAGCGGGCACAGATGGACTTGTTTGGCGAAGAACCGGCAGAAGAGATGGGCAATGATGGTGCAGTGAAACAGGCTGCACAAATGATTCCCTTCCCGGAAACGATGGCGCGGTGAGGATCGGAAGTCGAAGAGGTTATTTGAGTAAGATCGAGGTGCAATGATGGGACGGACACGCAGTATTCGACCGGGTTTTTTCCTAAATGAAAAATTAGCGGAGATAAATCCTCTCGGCAGGTTATTGTTTGCCGGGCTTTGGACGATTGCGGACCGGCGGGGACGGTTAGAAGATCGTCCGCGGCGGATTAAAGCAGAATTGCTCCCGTATGACGATTGCGATATAGATGACTTACTCAACCAGTTATCCACAGGTGGATTTATCAACAGGTATATTGTCAACGGTGAACGATATATCGAAATCGTCAATTTTGAAAAACATCAACATTGCCCCGGGAGTGAGGCGGAGAGTACCATTCCGGCCAGCAATGACGCGGGCGCGCAGATTCTTGCGCAGAGTGCGCAGGATATTGCGCAACATGCGCAGGATGTTTCGCCCGTATCTTGTATCTCGTATCTTGTATCTTGTAAAAAAGATAATGCTAACGCATTATCTCACGCGCGTGCGCGCGCGAGCGAGTGCGAGGGAACTCGGGAACAGGGGAAAGAGGCAGGGACACCGCCCCTATCCCCAGAGGGAGCCCCTGCCCTTTCTCAGAAAGAGCCGCCTCCAAGGGCGGAGGAAAAGCTATCATTGGCAGTCGAAAGGCCGGCCCCGATGGTCAAGCAAAAATTAACTGTTCCGGCGACGACAGCGAAAGACCGAATACGGGAGAGGTTTGCCGAATTTTGGGCAGCATACCCGAAGAAACAAGGCAAGGGCGCGGCAGAGAAGGCCTTTCTCAAAATCTCTCCCACGGCCAGTCTGCATGAAACGATGATTGCCGCAGTTAGAGCCGCTGTCCTCTCCCGACAGTGGCGGGAACAAAACGGGAGATTTATTCCTAACCCCGCGACGTGGTTAAATCAGCGGCGATGGGAAGATACTCTGCCCGTGGAGACGATGGATTGTCCGCAGATTGACGCGGCGGATAGAGTGATCGCGATGTTGGAACAAAGAGAAGGTGAAGCAAAATGAGCCGAGAAAGCGATGTGGTTCGCGTCTTAAAACCGTATATCGCAGCCTTTCCGCAGGCGAAAATCAACGACGGCACGCTCTTGGTGTATGCCCGCGCCTTGGCCTATTTACCACCGGCGCTGATTGACGCGGCGATGTTAAAGCTCTTACGCACGCTGAAATTCTTCCCGTCGGTGGCGGAGATTATCGAGGCGGCGGAAGGAATTGTAGAACTGGCCGAAGGGAAGTCTCTGCCAACTCCGGCGGAAGCATGGGGAGAAGCCATACGGGAGGCTCGTGCCAAGTTTGTCTATCGGCCATGGGAATTAAGCTGTCCCGAGGTCGAGAGAGCCGTGCAGGCTTTCGGGAAGATGGATCTTTGCACGCTGGAAGAGACGGCGGTCAATACGGCCCGGGCGCAGTTTATGCGGATGTATCAGCAGATCGTAGAGCGAAAAGAGGAGCGGCGGCAAAATGAAGCGGTATTGACGGCGCTCCCCGGGAATGTACGGGCGCTAATTGGAAAGACGGTGGGACAGCGTGAAGCCATTTAGCGTCATAATTCCCGGCCAACCAGCGACGAAGAAGAACAGCACGGTCGTGGTGCGAAGTCACGCCTGCCTGTTACCGAGTGCGGCATATCGCGCATACGAGAAGCACTGCCGGGAAACGCTGATGGCGATAGGGAAGCTGCCGCATTACACGCTGCCGGTGCAGATGACGTGTCGGTATTATCTCAGAGACCGGGCACACTGGCCGGACTTGGTGGGGCTTATGCAAGCGACGGCGGATATTCTCAGCGATGAGAGGCGACGGATCGGCGGGCGAATGGTGACGACGCGAGAATGGCTGTTGTCCGACGACCGAATCATCACGAGCTGGGATGGGACGGAGATTGCGGGGATAGACAAAGCGCGGCCACGGGTGGAGATTGCGATAATTCCGCTTGAGGTGGACGTGCCGCTCGACCCGTACGTGGAGAAGCAAATTAAATAAAAGAGAGGGCGATAGGCATGAGTAAAGACTTAAATGCGCGAGCAATGATAGCGCAATTAGCTAATTTCGTAGACGACGCGTCGTCAATGCTGTATAGACAGCGGGTACGAATTGAGGAGTTAGAAGCAAAGCTGAAAGAAGCAGGTATTCCCGCGATTAAACCGATACCGTGCAAAAAATTCAAAAATGCGTCGCCGCTGGCGTGGATAGCGAAGATCGTGGAAGAGACGGACGAGGTCGTGCAGGAAGCGGCTATTCTTGGAGATTGCGCGGACGGTGAAGGGATGGTCGACCATGATATCTACGGGATAGTTAGTGTTAAGAAAAGATTGGCAACCGAACTCACGGACGTTGTCACGGTTTGCGTGTCGTGGCTCGACGCACTGGGATACGACGAGGCGGCGCGCGGCAGGCTGCAGCGGCGCGTCAATGAGAAGAACAAAGCACGCGGGTATCACGATGAAGCCGATTCTTGACGCGTGTTGCGGAAGTAAAATGTTCTGGTTTGACAAGAATAACCCGAACGTCGAATTTTGCGATAATCGACAGGTTCCACGGCATGAGTTTTATCCGCAGCGGTACATCGAGATAAGCCCAGATACGGTATGCGATTTTCGTCATCTGCCGTTTACGAGCTCGAGTTTTTATCTCGTTGTGTTTGATCCGCCGCATTTAAGACATGCCGGGCCTACTTCGTGGACGCGGCTCAAATATGGCTGTCTCGATAAAGACTGGCCGCAGATGTTACATGATGGCTTCTGGGAATGCTGGCGTGTACTAAAGCCAAACGGGACGCTGGTATTTAAGTGGAGCGAGGTGGAGATTCCGCTGCGCGGCGTGCTGAAAGCGATTAAAGCAGAACCGCTTTTCGGGCATAGGAGCGGTAAGAACATGAACACACATTGGATGTGCTTTATGAAATTTGGTGATGATGATGAATACGGATCCAATGGATAGAAAATGCACGGGGTGCGGCGAGCGACTTATGGCGCGGCCGATCGAGTTGAAAGAGGCAAACGGTTTTGTTGCGAAATTACATAGACATCATGCGCCTATTCATCGTGACAAATTTCGATTTAGTGTTGTCGATGAAAACGGCGAAACACATGGGGTTATTCAGCTTGCGAGACCTGTTTCAAGGAAGTTAGACGACGGAGATACGATCGAGGTCGTAAGATGTTGCACAGACGGGACAAGAAATGCGTGTTCATTTTTATACTCACGAGCAGCGCGTATCGCAAAAGAAATGGGATATAAGAAAATTATTACTTATATCTTGAAGTCGGAGAGTGGTGTAAGTTTAAAAGCGGCGGGGTGGGTGTTAGAAAACGATTGTTGTGGTGGTGGGTCTTGGGATGTGCCGAGCCGTCCGCGAAATCTGGTAAATCCGGAGATGAATTTATTTTTTGACGAAAGAACAAAATATCCGACGGAGAAAAAACAACGGTGGGTAAAGGGTTTGTGAAGACGAGGGGAGCGTGTGAGCGTGAACGATTACGGCGACTACATCAAGGAGACGAAGCGAATATTGCGGAATTATAACAAGATGCAGGTTGCCGTGGTCAATCTGGCGGAAGAAATTGAGGCGCTGGAGACAGAGCTGCGTGGTGAATCTGTCGCGATTGCGCGGTATGGTGACGAGCCGCAAGGCGGAACGTCGGAGCTTAACGCGACCGAAGCGGCGGCGAATCGTCGGATAAAGGCAGGGGAACGCTTGGCAATGCTCCGGCAGCGCAAAGACGAGATAGAGCGGACGCTGCGTGCCGTTGACCGGGCGATGGAGTGCCTGAGCGATGAGGATGAGCGGCTGATTCGCGGGCGGTACATTGACGGCTATGCTTGGTGGCAGGTAGCGCAGAAGCTATGTTATACGGAAAAGTGGGTGAGGGATAAAGGCGGCAAGACCCTTGGCGATGTGGCGATGATGGTGTTCGGGGTGTATGAGCGTCCGGCGCAGATTAAACTTGGGATATTTTGAAAAAATTGATAGTTTACTTGCGTTTTTTGTGTAGAATTGCCAGTTTACTTTCAAAGGGAGATATGAAAGTAAACTGGGTTAGTGATTGCAATGGTAACTGTGGATAACTCAAACGACGTTTTAACATACATTTTAACGGGCATTTTGTTCCGTTTTTGTTCCGCTTTTTTGCGGGGAGACGTGATATGATAGTAGCGTGAAAAATTGCACAAAGCACAGGGGCATCGCGCAGGCGGTGTCCTTTTTGATTTGGAGGTGATTTAATGGGTGTGCAAATCCATTGTGCTTATACGGAGCTATCAGACCCGACGTTATTGATACCGAACCCACGGAATCCTAATTATCATCCGAAGCGGCAAATAGAGCTTTTAGCGAAGATTATTCAGAGCCAAGGCTGGCGCGCTCCGGTCACGGTATCGAATCGCTCTGGCTTCGTTGTCCGCGGACATGGTCGTTTGCAAGCGGCTCTCTTGCTTGGCTGCGAGGTTCCTGTTGACCGGCAAGAGTATGCTTCGGAAGCTGAAGAATGGGCTGACCTCATCGCAGACAACCGTATTGCCGAGCTGGCGGAGATTGATAATGACGAACTGGCCGGGTTGCTCCATGAGTTGGATGGTATGGATTTTGATACTGATTTGACCGGCTACACTGGGAAACAGTTGGATAATCTACTGGCGGATATTCGGCAGGAAACGGTGAAAGACGATGGCTTTGACGCTGTGACTGCTGCTGCGGAAGCGGTGAAAGCGCCGCGATCAACTTATGGTGATGTGTGGCGGATGGGACGACATCGGCTGATGTGCGGTGACGCTACAAAGCCAGAAGATATGAGGCGGTTGATGGATGGCCAAAAGGCCGCAGCCATATTTACCGATCCACCCTACAATGTCAATTATCATGGGGATACCAAGGATAAGAAGACAATCAAAAACGACAATATGTCGGCATCGCAGTTTCAATCATTTCTCACAGTAGCTTTTTCATGCCTATATTCGTCGGCTCGTCCCGGCGCGGCGATCTATATTTGTCACGCTGACAGTGCAGGAAACGAGTTTCGCGAGGCTATGACCGCGGCAGGCTGGACATTGAAACAATGCCTGATTTGGGTTAAAAACCAGTTCGTCATTGGGCGGCAGGACTACCAGTGGCAACATGAGCCTATTCTTTACGGCTGGCGCACCGATGGCCCACATGCTTTCTATGGCGGGCGGCGGCAGGGGACAATCTTGGAAGATTCACCGATCACGATTAGGCCTGACGGGGATACGCAGCTTATATGCATTACCGTTGGAACTGAACAAGTGGTTATTCGGGCGAAAGAGGCTGCGGTCGTATCACAGGCAAACGACGCACTTATGACAACGTGGAGGTTTGAGAAACCCATTCGGAACGGTGACCATCCAACGATGAAGCCAATTCCCCTCTGCGCACGCGCGATACAGAACAGTAGCTGCCCAGAAGAGATTGTTTTGGACAGCTTTGGCGGCAGTGGTTCGACACTCATGGCCGCCGAACAGACAGACCGAATCTGTTATACGATGGAGCTTGACCCGATTTACGCAGACGTTATTCTCCGGCGATGGGAAGCATTCACGGGACAAACAGCGGAAAAACTCTCATAAAAAGCAAAAGACAGGCGCTTTCGCGCCTGCCGACGAACTGGGCGAGAGGAAGCAGCATAATGCTACTGGCCGTAGAATAACCCTGCTATTCTCGTACAAATGTTCGCCGACTTCTATTATACAGGAGGTCGGCGAACATGACCAGGGGAAATTTTCATATCCCGGAAAATCAGGAGGAACTCTTAGCTGCGTATGAGGCAAGCAAAGAGAAGAAACTTCAAGATTCCCGGGAGAAGTATAGAAAAGTCGTCCAAGCTGGGATTGCGAAATGGATAAGCGATTTCCAACAAGGACGGATTGTTATAAATTCGGTGTCCGATCTGCGCCAACTCATCGAGTTGGATTTAGCCTTGCATGGAGATTGATGGCGATGGCAATAAGGACGGTGGTGAGCATGTGATATGGCGAAACGCAGCGAGAACCGTGATAAAGCGTATGAGATATGGCTGAATCGCAAGGGTGAGATCAGCTTAAAGGACATCGCGTCGCAAATAGGGGTGTCGGATACGCTGGTGCGGAAGTGGAAATCGCAGGATAAATGGTCGCTCTCCGATGGTAATATTGGTAACGGTTGGCATGGTAACGTTACCGTAAAAAATGGTAACGTTACCAAAAAAACAGGAGCCCCGTATGGCAACAAAAACGCCGTAGGACATGGCGCGCCGAAAGGAAATAAGAACGCGGCTCGGCCGCATCGCCCCGATGGATATCGTCGCAACACGAACGGCGTTAAGACCGGTGAATATCAGACCATCTGGCTTGACACGATGGACGAAGACGAACGTGCACTTTTTGAGGCGATCGACACAAGCCCCATGGCGCAGCTTGATGAAGATATTCGGCTTTTGACATATCGGGAGAGGCGCATGCTGACCTATCTCAACGAGCTGAAGCGGCAAAAAGACCTGGCGGAAAAAGAGGACGCCTATATGGTGAAGGACGTGCCGACCATCGTTGAGGTTTACGATGAGGCGACGGGAGAAACGCGTCAGCAAAAAATCACAGAAGAGAAAAAAGTGCTGGTAGGGCAAACGGTTCGCACCAAATTACTCTTAGATAAGATCCTGCACATTGAAGAGGCCCTTACCCGGGTGCAGGAGAAAAAAATTCGAGCGATTGAAGCGAAGCACCGTATCATGAAGGAGCCTTATGACACAGCGGGCAGCGCAGAGGCGGCGGTTCATATCATCAACGATATACCGAAGCCGGAGGATGGTGATCATTCGTGACGGAATGCAGATTGACCAACCTTATCGCGCCATCCTTCTACGGCCTGCATTGGGACGTTTTGGGGCATAAGCACACGCATTATTGGCTCTCCGGTGGGCGCGGCTCGACGAAGTCCACGTTTATCAGCGCGGAAATTCCGCTGGGCATGATGGAGCATCCAGAGCGGAACGCGATTGTCTTTCGCCGCTATGGCGCGTATCTTCGTGACAGCGTGTTTTCGCAGATTATATGGAGCCTTGACCGGCTCGGCGTCTTGCCTCTTTGGAAGATACAGATGAGCCCACTCCAGCTCGTTTATAAGCCCACGGGGCAGCGCATTCTCTTTCGCGGGGCGGACGACCCGGTAAAGAGCAAGTCCATCAAGACGGATAAGGGCTATTTTGCGTACATCTGGTACGAAGAGACGGCAGAATTTGAGTGCATGGATGATATCGACACCATCAACGCCTCTCTCATGCGCGGCGGGGATCTTTTCTGGAGTTTTTATTCGTACAATCCACCGAAAAGCAAAAACGTCTGGGTCAACAGTGAGGCTGTCCTGCCGCGCGAAGATAAAATCGTCCATAAAAGCACGTATGAGACGGTGCCGAAAGCATGGCTTGGGGAACCGTTTATAAGCGCCGCCGAGTATGTGCGGCGGACGAATCCGCAAAAATGGGCATGGATGTACGGCGGGGAAGCCACTGGAACCGGCGGCGAGGTCTTTCGTAACGTCAAGCTGCAAGCGATTACCGACGAAGAGATCCGCGGCTTTGACAGCCTGCGGCGCGGTCTTGACTGGGGCTACGCTTATGATCCCTTCGCCTATCTCGTTGGCAATTATGACCGAAAGCACTTGCGCCTGTACCTCTTTTATGAGCGATACGGCCTTGATGTAAGCAATCGTCAGGCGGCGGATTGGATACGAGAGGAAAACGCGCTTAATCAGCTTGTTTACTGTGACAACTCGGAGCCGAAGTCGGTGGCTTATTTGCAAGAAAAGGGGATTAATGCCCTGGGCTGTGAGAAATACAACGGATCCAGAACAGAAGGGTATGCGTTCATGAGCAATGACCTTGAAGAAATCATCATTGACCCGGTGCGATGCCCAAACGCGGCTCGGGAATTTGTCGCTTACGAATTAGAGCAAGATAGGCATGGGAATTTCAAGAGCAAATACCCCGATAAGGATGACCACACTATTGACGCGACGCATTACATGCTGAATGACGATATCACTGCGCCGATGAAGCCCTTCATCGGACGGCATAAACTATATTAAGCGAGAAGGTGGCAACATGAGCATTTTACCGATTTCCACAGACGAATATACCTTGCTTCGCGACGCTTATACAGGCGGGGGCGGCTTTGACAACGGCGAGTATCTCTTTCAACACAGCCGTGAAGATATGGCGGATTTTATGGTGCGAAAGAAGATGGCGCGCTACTCAAACTTTGTCAAAGTGATTGTAAAGGCGCTGACAAATCCGATTTTCAAAAAAACTATCGTCCGGGACTTCGAGGAAAACGATATGCTGAAAAAGTTCGTGGAAGATGTGGACGGACAACAGACCACGCTCAACGCATTTATGAAAAAGGCGACGAAATGGGCACGGCTTTATGGCCGTGTCTTTATTATTGTCGATAATTACGCGGCGGAAGAACAGGCGTTGAACCGGGCGGACGCGCTTAATATGAGGCGTTTCCCGTATCTTTACGTGGTATGCCCCGACCAAATCACCGATTATGAAACGGATCGCACAGGTCGCTTCGTGAAACTCTCTTATAAACTGCGCGTCAAGCGGAGTAAGGGGGATATGACCGGCATCGGCGATATGGAAGAATGGACATGGACGCAAACAGGTTGGGAATGTAAGAATGGGGGCAAGGTGGAAAAGGTGCGAGAGGGACTGCATGGCCTTGGTGAGATCCCAGTCGTCGCGCTCTCCGCTGTCGACGAGGACACCAACGCCCCGCTCCCGGTACCGGATATGCTGCATATTGCCAAGGCTAATCGCGATATTTTCAATCGCGACAGTGAAAAGCGGGAGATATTGAGAAATCAGTGCTTCCCGGTGCTCGTTTATCCGGCCACACGGCAGAGCGCGAACGAGCTGAAGCAAAAGGACGAGGAAGGAAATCCGTTAGGCTTGACTATGGGTACGGGCAATATGCTCGTGGTAGACGCTACTGCCGGTGTGCTGCCGAATTTCATCGCCCCGCCTTTGGAGCCGGTGCAAACGCTGCAGCAGGAGATTAAGGATATCGTCGACGATATGTACAGGCAGGCGGGCCTTACCAGTGTGGTCGGCGTGGAAACGAAGGCCTCCGGAGTGGCCAAGCAATGGGACTTCGAGGAAACGACAAACCACTTGGCCGATATGGCTGAAAACTGCGAACTCGCCGAGGTGCAGATATTCAATCTCTTTGCGAAATGGGCAGGGATTGAAATCAAAGAGCTAAAAATCAAGTATCCGCGCACGTTTAATATCACCGATATCGAGGATGAATTGGCCAAAGCGCAGCAGATGAAAGATTTGGCTGTCGGTGGTGAGATTGTGACGCGGGAGATCAACCGAAAGGCGGCAGAGGTATACTTTGCTGATGTCGATGATAAACGCTACGACGAGATCATGGCGGATATCGAGGAAACGGCGGACAAGTCGCAGCACACGCAGAGCGAGGAATAAGCGATGGCGGATGACTTTAAGGCGCAGGATTTTCGGGGGGCGGTCCGGGATATCCTGAAAGACTACCGAAAAGAATACCTGGCGTTGGGGAATGCCCTCGTTGAGAGGATTTTAGAGAAGCTCAAAGATGGCGTCCCGGTGATTAAAGCAGTCGAGGATGCCGTGAAAGAAGCCGGTTTTCTTGGCGCAAACGCGAAAGCCGTTTCCAATGTGCTCTTTCTGGCCGCCTGCGCAGGATATGGCGTGCTACCGAAATTCGTCACCACCGCCTCGGAAGAGGAGATCAAGCGTAAGCTGATGTCTGTGCCGTGGACGGGCGACAAGATGAAGCTATCTGAGCGCCTGCATTCTCTTAAGGTGCGGCAGAACGTTATCTTTGCCATTTCAAGTGCGATGAAACAGGCCAAGACGGTGGCACAGATGGCCATGGATATCTACGACGGATATAACAGCGGGCACGGTGTGCTGGATCAGGCGGTGCTGCGAAAAGACCTGAATAAGGTTTTACAGATGGCAAGGCGGGCTGTTCAGGGCGATGAGACAATCCTTGGGGAACTGCGCAAGAAGGCGCTGAAGATACAGCAGTACACCCGCTCCATGAAAACGAAGCCACTTCAAGCGGCGTACAATGAGTTTGTGGATGCCTGCACGGCGGATGTACTCAGCGAAACGGCCATTGAGCGAGCGGCCCGGACAGCGATAGAGGAAACGACACGCTATCAGGCGGAACGTATCGCCCGTACGGAAGCGGCTCGGGCGTGGTTTGATGGCTATGTTGCCGCCAGAGAAGAGGATGATGACGTCTGGGGCTATCGCTGGCGACTGTCAAGCCGTCACTATCGCTGCCCGTTCGACCAATGCGATGTCTGCGCGAACATGAACGTTGGCTATGGGAAGGGGATATACCCGAAGAATAAGGTGCCAAGTATTCCGCGCCATCCACATTGTATGTGTATGCTGGAAGAGGTGTTTTCGTGGGAGCAGGACGGTGAGGAGATAAACTCGGAGGGGGCAAGGGAATACATTGATTCACTTGACGAGAAGCAAAAGGAAGCGCTCTTTGGCGAAGATGGCCGCAAGGCATACGAAGCGGGCGGCGATTGGCAGAAACTCCTTCGAGGCTGGGATGGGTTTAGGAAGCCGAAGAGCCGATTAAGCTTGGATGATTTCAAGTTTGATTTGCAGCTTTTTAGTGGGGGGAAAATCCCTGATACTCTGCCGGACGGAACACCGTATAATCTAAAGATTCGCCGCCAGCAACAGCAACGGCATATCGAGGGAACGATAGAATACGAGCGGTATATCAAAGAGCTTAAAGAGAATAACCTAAAGCCCAGCATCGTTGATCCAAGCATTGATTTGAAATGGTTTATTAACCAGTATCATCGACAAGGGATTGCAGAAATCAATGAAAAGGATGGCAGTGTACGAGAGAGAATAAATGCCGGATTTGTTGTGGGGCAGTATTGGAATAAACGGCAGTTGAAATATCTTGACACGCATTGGATGAGAGTTGTATACTCAAAACAAGGAGTACATATGTTTCCCGTTTATGGTATAGAGGAGTGATAGCATGACCTCATTAGAGAAAATAAATATGTTGATTGAGATCCAAGAGCGAGGTAATTTGGTGAAAATTGCAACCGCTCATGGAAAAATATGGCTGTGTAAGTTGCTGGGGTTTGCAGAAGATGAAGCGGATTGGGCATACGATGTCAAGGTACTGAATGACCCTACACGTGACCATGTAATCCTTGAGGGAAACTTTATCAAGTCAATTACGGAAGTACCTGCATAAAAGAGACGTAGCCAGACTGGAAAGCACTGTGAGAATTATGCACAGTGCTTTTCTTATGCCCATTTTTAGGAGGTGCGCGGATGCGGACAGAGAAAAACGTGGATGAACTTTGCCGAAAATGGCAAAAGATACTCCGTCTTGAGGACTGGGAGATTCATACGGAGCTATTTTCGGCGAGGGAGTTTGAAGAGTGCGATCGCCAAGGTGAAGTCGTCTATGACATTTCCACCGGACAGGCCATCATCCATCTGCTGGATGTGGACGCCCGGCTGGATACGCCGTTTCCTTACGACTTGGAAAAGGTGCTGGTGCATGAACTCCTGCATCTGCATTTTGCCATTTTTGAGCCGGAGCAAGAGGATAGGCTTCGTCATGACTTATGGGAACGAACCGTGGAGCGCATGGCCAGAACCATGCTTTTGCTCCATCGACAGAGGAACACAGAGGATTTAGGGAGGTGAGGATTTGCATAGTACATCGAGAGAAGAACTACTGCGGCTTTTGCCGGACTGCCGAGCGCCGGAGACGGTCGCAAAGCGCTTGGTCGAAGCGGGTATCATGCGCGTGATAAAGGGTGAGCATGAAGACGATCCTGTGCGGTATGTAGTGGAGACCGCCGCTTTTTCTACCGTGCCGGATCGGGTGTTAGGCGTGCTATATAGCGAACTGTGCCGGTTTTATCTGTGGTATGAGGAGCGAAAATGCTACCTTGCCAGCGATGCCGAGGCGGCAGAGAAACGGCAAGATAAGGGCTTTGTCATCTGCCAAGGCACCGCGCCGCTCATCGCGCAGTCCGAGGAAGCGCTGGAGAAGGAAGCGGCCCGCTTTGCCCGGATATTCATCAATCAGTGGAAGCGCTATCAATGAGGAGGAAAGATCATGGCTAAGTATCGGAAGAAGCCGGTCATCATCGAAGCTTTTCTTTACGATGGCGACCTGATGAACCGCAAAGGGAAATACTACGTCCCGGATTGGGCAGTCAAGGCATATCAGGAAGGAACGATGTTCTTTCGGGGGCCAGAGCTCTATATAAAGACGCTGGAAGGGGAACATCATGCCAGTGTCGGCGATTACATCATCCAAGGCGTTCAGGGCGAAATTTATCCCTGTAAGCCGGATATTTTTGAAGCGACTTATGAGGCGATGTGAGGGGGGCGAGACAAATGAATAGGACAAGAGATTGTCCCAAGGCCGCATGATTGCGGTCTATTTTTATGCGTATCAGAAAGAGGAGGAAGAATATGCGAGAGACAAAAAAGAATTGGCGTTTGGCGTTCGATTTGCAGCGTTTTGACGATGGCGGATCTGGCAGCGACACGGCCAAGAGCGTTGATGAAATCACGGCGGCACTTTCGAGCCTCGATGGTGGGGACGCCTATGTGGCGGGGCTGAACCAGCTCGTCACGGCGGACAAAAAAGCCAAGAGTGATATCGCCAAGCTGAACGCAAAAATCACTAAGCTCACGGGGAGCGAGAAGACCTTGACGACAGAGCGCGATACTGCGCTGGCGAAATTCAACAAGCTCTTGGATTTCAACGGGATTCCCGTCGATACCGAGGACTTGGACGCAGCGATTGAAGCGCTTCGAGAGGCGCAGAAGTCGAAGAACGGCGGCGTCGACGCGGCGAAGCTCCAGAGCCAGATCAACGACCTGACCAGGGGACGGGCGGCGCTGGAGAAAGAGCGCGATGAACAGAAGAAGATTGCTGAAGAACGTTTGGGGCGCATCCACACCATCATCCGCGACGCGGCGGTGGAACGGGCGCTCAAGGCGAGCGGCGCTTTGGAATATGAGGCGCTGGTTCCTATCTTCCGCGACAAAGTGAAAATCCTTGACGATGAAACGCCGGTTTATCCGACGGAAGACGGCACGGATGTCACGGTCGAGGAAGGCGTAAAGATGTTCTTTGAAAAGCACCCGCGCCTTTTGGCGAATAACCAGAACGCGGGCGGAGGCTCTGGCGGAAGCCCGGGCGGCAAGGTGGACTTCACCAAGATGTCGCAGTCGGAATATGAGAAACTTCGTAAAGAAGGCAAAATCTAAGGAGGAAAAGACAATGAATAAGAAAGTACGTTTTGATTTACAGCGGTTTGCGGACAACGAATTTTTGACGCCCATGCACGTGGCGCGTGAGGCTCTGATGGTCTTGAAGAACAATACCGTCATGTCTCAGCTCGTCAGCCGTGACTACGACAACGAATTTGCCGAAGTCGGCGATACCGTCATGGTGCGTCGGCCCGCGAATTTCCAGGTCGATCTCTTTGACCAGACGACGGGAATCAAGATTCAGAACGCCGTTGAAGGCAAGGTACCGGTCGTTCTGGACAGTATCTTCGATGTGTCCTTCGGAATTACGTCGAAGGAACTTAGCCTCGATATCAACGATTTCTCCCAGCAGCTCATCGCACCGGCGGTTACGTCGATTGAGCAGGCGATTGACGAGAAGATTTGCCACTGCTATGAGGATGTGCCTTACTTCGTCGGCACCCCAGGCAATACCCCGGCGAGCGTTAGCGCTATTACCTCTGTCCGCAAAGAGATGAACGACAACAAGGTTCCCATGGCCGGACGCATGGCCGTCCTCGATACGGCGGCAGACGCGAAGCTCTTGGAGCTGGACGCGTTTAATTCGGTCGGGCATACGGGAGAGACGAGCGCCATCATCAACGCGCAGCTCGGCCGCAAGTTCGGCTTTGATTTCTACATGGACCAGAACATCTGCCGCCACGAGAACGGTAACCTGTCGGCTTCTCCGACGATGAAGCTTTCGGCTATCGTGAAAAAGGACGCCAACGTGGCGACCTTCACCGACGGCACGTTGACCGGCAAGATTAAAAAGGGAACGATCTTCACTCTGGCTGGGGATTCGCGGCCTTACGTCGTCACGAAAGACGCGGACGCCGCAGGGAATTCGGTCACGGTATCCTTCTACCCGGCGGCGCGTCAGGACTTTGCCGCCAATACGGTGGTGACCCTCGTCAAGGATCATACCGCCAGCATGGCATTCCATCGGAACGCCTTCACCCTCGTCACGCGGCCGCTCTCTAAGCCTCTGGGCGTTGCCGATTCGCAGTATGCGATTATCAGCGACGGCGGCATTTCGCTGCGGGTTGTGTTCGATTACGATATCAAGCTCAAGCGCGATATCTGCTCGATTGACCTTTTGTGCGGGGTTAAGACGATGATTCCCGAGCTGGCTTGCCGCATCCTTGGCTAAGGCTATGGTACGGTACAGCATAGAGCGTAATAAGGATCGAGTGTCGCTCCATATCGTGGGGCACGCGTCGGAATATGGTGCGGTCCGGGGGAATAACCTCGTCTGTGCCGCTGTTTCGACGGTGGCCGATATGGTGTGTATGGGCTGCCTGCATTATGATCCTGATACGGAGTTTAAGGAGGCGGACGGGGAACTGTCCGTCTCCTGCCGTATCATGCCGGAAACGGTGGGGATTATAACGGCGGCCGGATTGGAGTTAAGCCGGATTAAGGAGCATTATCCGGCGTGTTTTGAGAAAGGAGAAAACCTATGAATACAAGAACGATTGCGCTTTACAAAGACGACGAAGAGATTGTCGTTGACGTTCAGCGCGTGGAAGAGTTTGCGGCTTTAGGCTACGTAGCAATCGCCGACGAGGGCCCGAAGGACAAGCCGGGAGAAACCCCGGAGGACAAGCCAGGAGAAACCCCGGAGGACAAGCCGGGAGAAACCCCGGAGGACAAGCCGGAGGGTGACGACGGGAAACCTGCCGGTAAGGGCCGCGGCAAAGGCGGCAAGTGATGGATATCCGCGTTGAGTTTGACGCGGAAGCGGCTCTGCGGACGATAGAAGAGATAGGCAAAAGCCGAACGGCGGAAGCGGTGCGGAAAGGAATTTTGGAATCCTGCCGCTTGGTGCAAAGAGAGGCGCGGTCAAAGCACAGATTCACTTCACAAACCGGCGTGCTGGAACGCTCGATTACGTATTACTTGGAGAAAGGGGCGCTGGTGGGTGTTGTGGCGATATCTGACGCCGCTCCTTACGGTGTCTTTGTGCATGAACCGACCGGCCTCTATGGCCCGAAAAAAGAGCGGTACCAAATTCGCCCGAAAAGAAAGCAAGCCTTGCGCTGGGCGGCGGATGGGAAGCTCCATTTCGCACGGTTGGTCAATCACCCGGGGTCTCCGGCAGATCGCTTCCTTTATGAGGCGGCAGATCGGAGCCGGGAACGGATACGGCAGATATTCGCCCGTCATATCCAAAAGGCCGTTAGAGCGGAGAAAGGAGGCTGACGATGTACTTCAATATGGAAGAAGTCAGGGATGTGCTGCTCAAAGACCAGCTCACGGACGAAGATGTCGCGGAAAGCACAGACTATGTGAATGGTTTGGCCGCGCGTTTAGGCGTTGCCCCTGACCATATTCGGACGCCGGTCGCCTACCCAATTCGCCAGCTTGCCCTCTTTTACGCCTTGATGGTCTGCGCCAGGAATCAGTCCGCGATGACGGATGGGCGCAACCTCGAGTCGGGAGACGATGCCTACGAGCGTAAGCGCGCTATCTATGAAAAGGAGTACATGCGCTGGGAAGCGCGTATCAGCGCGGAAACCTTCACTGGCGACAGCGGTAAGGATATCGGTGAAAACTTCCCGCTCACGGCGAAAGTGGGGCGAGGCTGATGAGACTGATGTGGCTCCCGATTGTGGAGAGCACCATCGCTTATCTGGAGAGTATCCCGGACATCGCGATGGGGTATACGGTCAGGGTGATCGGCGATTTGCCAAAAGGCGACCGAGGTTCTTCCATCGAAGTGGACTGGGAAGCGGAGCGCGGCGCAGCGGAGGTCGTCAATACGACGGGCGGCGTCGCTATCCATCTCCTCATCAAGTATCGAACCGATGGAACGAAGGTCATGGAGGGATTCAGGGAACAGTATCGGATCCAGAATCTTATCCTGCGGGATATCAAGCGCCTGCACGATTATATCCTCACGAATCTCAAGATCGCGGTGAAGATATCAGCGACGGGGGTGGAGCCTTTAGGCTCGACGGTTCGCCCGTATTACGGTAACGAGTTGATATTAGTATTTGAATGGAAAGGCGGAAACGAAGATGAGTAAGAACAAGGACAAAATGAAGTTTGATTTACAGCGCTTTGCCTACGGGCTGGGCGCGGAAAAGAGCGCGGCCAACTTTGATGTCGGCGCGGGAGAGTTTTCCTTCCGCAATTTCGACAAGGAAGTGAACCCCAACGATACCTTTATCTCGCTGGGTAACTGCTCGGCAGCGACGGCCAGCTGGACGGTCAATTCCATCTCCAAGCGCGACGCTACACGAGGCACGCGGGAAAAGCTGGCCGAGGTGGAGACGCAGCGGGATATGGATTTGACGATTACGATGGACGAATCCGATCCCCTGCGCTATGCGCTGGCGATGTACGGCAAGGCCGCCATCAAGCACATTGAGGCGAAGGAGATTAAGAATGTGGAGTTTACCGTATCGCCGGGGAGTGAAATCTTCATCATGGTGGACGGCAAGACCCCGGCCTACAACTACAAGGATTTGGTGGTCAAACGTAAGGTCAGTATCCCGGCCACGATTGGCGCACCTGTCCTTGATACGCAAGGCGGCATGACAGCTTCTACTGGTAAAGTGACGACCAGCGGCACCTATACCGGCACCACGGCAGATGCTTACTATGTCAAGATTAAAAAGGCTAATGCGGTCGCCGGAACGATCACCGACGCAGAATTTGTCTGGAAGAAGGGCACGGCTGGCTCTTACAGCAGCGCAGTGACGATGACCGGCAACGCGCAGACGTTGGGCGAGGGCGTGAAGGTTACCTTTAAGCCTGGTACCAGCGGTCAGGATTTTCAGGTCGGCGACGAATGGAAAATTACCGTTTCTCCGGCCGGTGATGATTTGGTGGAAAATCAGGACTACTTGGCCGATTCCGTGGACGTGATCAACGGTAAAGTGCGCTTCCCAGTCAAGGCGGCGCTGGGCAACGATGAGGTCGTTGTGGTGAGCTGCAAGGTGGAAGAGCAGTTTATTCCGCGCATCTACGCCGGGGTAAAGAAGAAGATTGAAGGCGAAATTCGCTTTGAATACGATCCGTCTCATGGCCGCCAGAAAGCGTATACCTTCTATCACGTTTCTATCTCTCCTAATGGCGATGATTCGCTCATCGGTGAGGACTGGGGCAGCCGTCAGATTAAGGCCAGCGTGCTGGCGAATCAGGAACACGCCGACCCGGATAATCCTGACAGCCGGTTCTATCGGGTGGACTACCCGGCAGACACGGCGGGCGTGCTGGTTGGAAGTAAATAAGGATGAGAAAAGGCAAAGGGCGGCTATTGGCCGCCCTTAATTTATAAGGAGGTTTCTTTATGGCAAACGAAAAAGATACGACTGTTCAAGAAGAGACGACGGCAGAGAAGGAAATGGAGATCATTACAGCGGCTCTGGGGAAAGAAATTACAGTTGCTGGTCAATCTATTATGGTAAAGCCGTATACATGGGTGCAAACCTTTAATATGGCTAAACCATTGGGAGCAATCGTGCGGCTGCTGTTGAGGAATAGCGCTGCAATCAACGCTGCACTGAAAGATGATAATTTGGCGGCGGCTTTCGGGGCGATTGGCTTAGAAGAACACCCTGAAGCTATTATTGATCCCCTGACTGAGCTGATTACAACGGCGACCAATACGGATAAAGATTGGGTAAGCGGGCTTATGCTGAACGATGTGATTAAGCTGTCCCGCACCGTTTACGAGGTAAATCGGGATTTTTTCTCCCAAAATATCCGGCCGCTCATTCAGGAACTGTCGGGCAACAAGGAGGAAAAGAAGAAAATTGGGAATTGAGTGCTGGCGACGTTGTTCAGTTGTTACTTTCCCATGGGCATTCCCGGCATGATATCTTATACGAATACACGGCGGGAGAAGTTTCTTTATATGCAGAAAAGTGCCTTCGGGAAGATATGAGACGGGAAGCGGATCGTATTTTAGCGGTGCAGGCCGGAATAAACGGCACTTTTGGGGCAAATTTAGACGCCCTGCAAAAACAGCTTAGGGGGAGGTGAGAGAGATGGCAAATGACATTAAAGTTACAATTACGGCAGAGGACAGGCAATTTCTCTCTGAGATGCGTTCTGTTATGTCCTATCTTAAAACCTTGGAAACACAGACGAAAACCAGTAGCACCAATATAAATACAAGCATGGCAGGGATTGGTTCTATTGGCCATGGCGGCTTGTTTGATGGATTAATAGGGGATATCGCAAAGGCAACGTTGGCCGCGCAAGGGCTTATTGGGATTCTGCGCGAAATCAAAAATCTGGCTACCTCTTTCGCGGCTCCCGGGTTTCGTTTCGCGACAATGATGGAATCTGGCCGTCTTGGGATGGCGGGTACTCTCGTTTCGATGGGAGAAATAAACGGACAGGCGATAGCATTTAATGACGCGCTGAAAATCGCTGACAAGCTCATGAAAGAGCTGAACCAAGACGCGATTTTGACTTCGGCGACGACTTCCGAATTGGTGACCGTGTTCCAAGGGTTACTTGCTCCTGGTATGGGGAAAGGAATGACCTTGGAGCAGATTCGGGAGTTTACGAAAGTCGGCGTTAATGCGGTAAAATCTATGAACTTACCGCAGCAGCAGTATTTGCAGGAACTTCGTGCCCTTATCCAAGGCGGTATTCGCCCGGCTGCGGATCAGCTGGCTGCCGCCTTGGGGGTTGACGACGCTGCGATTAAAAAGGCGCAACAGTCCACCGAGGGGCTATTTGCCTTCCTCATGAAGAAGCTCGAAGGCTTCAAGTATTCGGCAGCAGCATTCCCGGATACTATCGCCGGTGCTATGAGCCAGATGGAGGAATACGGGACATTAGCGTCGGCAAAATTTACGGAAGCTTTTAAGCCGGAAATTCGCGCCCTCATGGACTGGCTGCAAGGCGAGTTTGGTAGCCTATCCGACGAAGGCTTTGAGGTCAATCCTCTTATTTTAGAGATGATCGACAAAGCGAAAGCCGGATTTGACGGCCTCATAGGCACGGCACACGAAGTCATGGAAGTCTTTGGATCTTTTGACGTGGATAATCGCTGGTATCCGTCAGAGGAAACGGTAGAACTCTTTGAACAAGCCGGCGGCTACGCGAAGGATATTGTGCAGGCGCTCCTTCACGCCGCTCCACTTGTGGCTTCTATCGAATCAGCGCTATTGACGTGGCACCGTAGATTCGTACAAGCGGCCGACTTCCTCGAACAGGTGATCAATCCTGATTTGGAGACAACAGAGGGAGAATTTACCAAGATTGATGGAGTGATCCGTCTCACGGTAGATGCCCTGATGGGATGGTTTGTCATTGGTAAAATCATCACGCTGGTAGAATCGCTGGGGACAGCGGTAGGCCTTGTTGCCAGAGGCTATATTGCTATAAAGAACGCCATTAAGGGCGCTACTTTAGCACAGATGGCGTTTAATGTGGCGCAGGCACTTGGGGCATTAGCGAAACACCCTGTCGCATTAGGGATTGGAATTGCCGGGGTTGGCGCGTTAGGCGGGGCTTTCATGGCCGGGGCCTTTGATAACCAGATCAAGGCTTTAAAAGACAAGTTAAACAGCGCATTTGGCGACGATGATGATGAAAAGTGGAGGGAACTCTTCAAGCAAAAAGAGAAGCAAAAAGACGACGGCAGCGGCCCTAATCCAAACGATGTTACCGGTCATCCGCATGAAGATGAAGAAGCCTTAAAAAAGGCCCTTCGCGAGCAAGTTAAAGCTTCACAGGCAGCTTTGCGGCAAGAGATTGCCCTCTTAAAAGCGGCCTTGGACGAACAGCTTGAGGCTTATAAAAATCACTTGGAAAGCATTACCCTCTCGTTTAAGCAGAACACGATCGGCTGGCAGGAAGCGAGCCTTGCCGAGGCGCAGACGAAGGTGGACGAAGAGCAGGCGAAGGTAGATCAGCTCACCGCCCAGCTCGCCGCAACGGAAAAGGCGATGTACAATAGCGATGAGGAGCGAGAAGCCGCCGTCAGCGCTGTGCAGATCGCTCTTGAGAAAGAGCAGCGGGCGCTTGATAAGGCAACAGCAGGTCTTGATGACGTGAAACGGGTCATCTCTGAGGTGAAGGCACGGCCATCCGTGCTGGGGCAAGGGACGAGTGCGGCGACGGGTAGCACGACTGAATTGGGAGAAGCCGTGGCGAAGGCCGGAAAGGACTTGGTCGATAGCGGTGTCACTTATAAAGAATTGGTGTGCACGCAGCTTGTCGCGAAATCGTGGGACGCCGTAGGGCTTGAAGACGCCTTGCAAAGGGCAGGTATCGATACGACCGGCGACGGCGGCAACGATATGCGTGACTGGGTACCGGCGCTTTACGAAGTGGCCGAGCGGCTGGGGGCGCTCCATTTCCCCGGCGAAGGGTACGTTCCAAAGGCCGGGGACGCCGGGATCGTCTATGGGCAGAACCATGCGTTTATGTTCACCGGGGCGAATACCGGGGTCAATTCTTCGGGCCGAAATGGCGGCGATACGCCCGCGAACTATGTGGACGATGTAGAGGCGGCCTATGGCGGCGAGTTTGACGCGATTGTGGACTTTCAGAAGCTGTGTATCGCGGCAGGGCTTGAGAGCGCCGAGAATCTTCGCAGTAACAACGCGCTTTTGTCTGATCAGATTAAGGCGACGACGGAAGCTGGATATGAAGCTCTGCAGAAGGCAAAACAATCCGAAAAAGAAGCGCAGGGGGTCTTAAAGGACTACTACGCTATCATTGGCGATGTGTTTAATATCCCAGCCGAAGAACTAAAGCAGCAGTATGAAGTCCTGCGGCAGAAGTTGGCGGCCAATGCTCCGGCGGAGAAGAAAGAGGAGATTCTGGCGGCGCTGGATAAGGTGCTGAAGAATAAGCTGATCGGCTTGAAAATCGAGCAGATCAGCAAGAACCTTGACTATGCGCTGGAAGTGCTGCGCGACGACGCGGAAAGCTATACGGCGGGGATCGCCAATGGGCTTTTGGATTCGCATGAGGCTTTTGAAAAATACACCAAGGCACATGCGGGGGCACTCACCGCAATCTTGGAAGACCTGCACCGGCAGCTTGAAGCGGCGATCACGGAGAGTAATTTAGAGCAGCAGAAGAATGTCCGGGCAAAGATTAAGAGTATCCGGCAGGAGCTGCAATCCATCTTTGACAGCTTCATCAGCGCCATCGATAAGGACGCCGAATGGCGGAGCAATATGGTGGAAGCGAACTGGCGCATGACGAATAGCCAGAGGAAGTACGCCAAGGATGGGATTGAGCGGGAGCGGCACGCAAAGACGGCGAAGGAGGAGCGCGCCGAAGCCGAGGACAAGCGACGTAGAATAGGGAAAAATCTCAACATGTTGGAGGGCGTTAAAGACTCTCAAATGCGTCGGGAAATCGAAAAAGAAATTCTGTCGTTGCAAAACCAAGAGATAGATCTAACACGCTTAGCCCGCTACCATGAAGAACTTGCCTATCTCAAAACGGAACTCGAAGAAGTGGGCGTTGTCGCCAAGCAATCCTTAGAAGATAACCTCGTCACCTTCCTCACCGACGGCATAAACGAAGCGGAGAATTTAGCGGATGCCTTACGGGATTTAGTGACCGGCGTTCTCAAAGACTTGCAGCGCTACTTTGCAGAAAACATCACCCGGAATCTCATGGATTCGTGGTTCCCGGCGATGGACAATATGCAGGGTATGCAAGGGGACGCCATGGAGGCACAGGTCTCGGGGGCGGAAGCACAGTTTCAAAGCCTCTTGGGGACAAGTCAGGAGTTTGTGGCTGGGTTCTCGTCGCAAATGCAGGAACTCTCTATGAATCTTGACATGGTTTTCCAAGAGATTGTCGCGGCGGCACGGAGCGCTTCCACGGCGGTCATGAGCATGGCAGGCAGTGTTTCTTCGGCGGGAAGCAGTTCGGGAGCAGGATATGCAGATGGCGGGTTTATTACCGGCCCGGGAACCGGCACCAGCGACAGCATACACGCTATGCTTTCTAACGGTGAGTTTGTCGTCAAAGCGGAAGCGGTCAAACGTTATGGCCTTGCGGTATTGGAACGTATCAATAATGGCACATGGGGCAATATGGTCGTGAGTGTTCCCAAGTTCGCAGGAGGCGGCCTCGTGGGCGACGCGGGGGCGGCGATTGCAGAGAAGTTTGTATTTGGGGCGTCTGCTCCGACAGTCACCACACAGGTCAATAACTATGTAGATGGGAGGCGGATATTTGATAGCTATGCCAAGGAGTTTATTCGCTCTGAGGTGCGGCAGCAGACGATAAAAGACGCAAAACGTAACAGCCTGATAGAAAGGCGGATGAGATAAGCAGGACTTTCAGATGAGAATGGCGTATAGTCTTTAGCATAGGGAGGTGATAGCGTGAAAACGCTAAAGATTATATGCGTATCATTTCTGATGGGATTGCTTTTGACGGGTATTGGTTTTACAGAGGGCAAGACGGAACAAAATGAGCTTGATTACTATGCTGAATATACTGGGGAAATTGTGAAGTCAGATAGAAATTTTCTCCTTGTCAATATTGTAGATACGGATGCCTATGTAGGGATCCGTATTCTTGATAAACAAGGTTTTGTGGTTGATGGGGATCTCATTCAGGGACAGCTTATACGTTCAGCGAAAAGCATAGTCATATCAGATGTGACACAAGGATCGAAATTCGTGGGGAAAGTGGAACGTGGAGAGACTTCGTGGGAGCATATATGCACATGGTGGGACATCAGATACGAGTTTGGCAGGATGTAGCGTGACATTCAATATCAGGAAACGAAAAGCACTCTCAGGCGAGGGTGCTTTTTTGATGGGGAATTTAAGCGATTTGTCAGTTTGGAAAGCGCTTTTCTTGTCTTTGCTTTAAGAGAGGAGAGATCAATATGGCAGTAGCAAGTGGAACGGCGAACAGCGTCGGTGCGCTCATGCAGACGGTGGCCAAGTTTTTGACCACGGCGGGGAACTTCACCGCAGGGAATGAATGGCAGCTCATGCGCCCGGCAGTCATTGATTCCGGCACCACAGAAGTTATTCTGAAAGGCGTGGGTGACGGCAAGGATGAAATCTACGTCGGCATGAAGATTAAAGATCAAGGCGATGGACAGCAGAACATTCTCTTGAACGGTTTCGCCGGATACGACGAACACCTCGAATGGTACGAGCAGCCGGGCAGCATTTACCGCGAGAAGCTGCCATGTATCCCTCTCGCCAAGGACATCAATTTGGATTACTGGCTCACGGCAAACAGTTCACGCTTCACTTTGACCGTTCAGATGAGCAATCAGTACGAATCGGCTTACGTCGGCTTTATGAAACCTATCGCCATCGAGCGGCAGTATCCCTATCCTTTGGTTATCGGCGGCTCCGCTTACGACGGCATATCATGGAGCAATCACGGAGACGGCCATAGCGCCTACTTCACGCCCTTCATGCAAGGCGGCTATTCCGCCCTTTGCCTGCGCCGACCGGACGGGGTATGGGAATATGGCGGGGAGAATCTTACGACATGGCCGAACAATACTGCCCCGGTGGACACGTTTACCGTCTACAACAAGGACGAAGTGGAACCGACGCCGGAAGATCACATGCTCTACCCGATTATGCTCTACGAAAAAGTCCCCACGGGGATGCTGGGAGAGCTGGACGGCGTCTACTGGATCGGCAACCGGGCCGACCTTGCCGCCAAGGATAACGTCATCTATAACGGCGTGACCTATAAGGTATTTAACAACGTCTATCGGCGAGAGGACGATGCCTACCATGTTGTCGAATGGAGATGATTGCGCATGGCACTCAAGAAAACCTCCGGCACGGCCAAATCATTTGACGACTTTATCACGCAGATTATCGCTTGGGCGACGGACAAGTCCGTCCACGGCGACGACGCTTGGACGCTGATGAGAAACGAGCCTTGGCCGAAGGGGACGATTCTGCGGGCGCACGGACGGCGAAAGGGAGAACACCAGTACATCGGCCTCATGCCGAATACGATTGTCAAAGGGGAAACCTATCAGAAATGGCTTTTTACGAAGCCTAACTTGGCGACCCACTTCGTATGGTCATCAAACGGCCTAAATCGTCCGGGAATAGACTTTTCCGTAGACAAGTTGGCCGTTACCGTGCAGGGGACAAGCTACAGCTTCGAGGCTCCCGACATCTTCCTTTCCTCCGCTCAGGTCATGCACCTGGGCGTTTTTAAGCAGTACGCCAAGGGACTGGACTGGAACGAGCAGCCGGGCGGTATCAGCCAAGACTACAAGCTCTTTCCTATTCAATATCGCGTCTGGCGGGATAAGATGAACTTCTCTCCGCCGGTACTTCCCGGCTGCGAATATCCGGCGCTGTCGTATGGATATGATGGCCTGCCGTTAGAAGAATTTGACTATTGGCTCATCAAGGATGACCGACGGCTCGCCATCATCATGAACAACGCTGGGAATTGGGACAGCGCCTACCTTGGTTTCTTTCGTCCCTTTGACGATAACGACGAAAAGGGGGCATATGCCTTTCCTGCCGCTGTTATCGGCGGGACCAGTGGCCTTGTATCCTACGGGGAAAACATCTGGTACTACCCGGGGCAGAGAACGCCTTCGCCGGTCATCGGGGTGAAGTTCGATTATCGACCGCAGGAATGGAGCTTGTCCCATGGGATTGCCACTTTCGCCTGTTTGGCGGAGAAGGGCACGCCGTCGCAGGTCAGGGCGATGATGCCGGATGGAACGTGGAGAAGCTTCGCGAACTATATACAGGAGCGGCAGATTATTCCCGAGCCGGTTTGTTCTGGGCCGACACCGTTTTACCATTTCGTCCGCCAAGCGCCTAACCTGTCGCCGGAAAAGAACTGGGTGCGCCCCGGAGAGAGCGTGCCGAAGGAATATGCGCATGCCTACGACGTCAAAGAACGGTACCATATCCACGGCACCGGCTTGCAGCTTTGCGCCAATGGATACGGGCTTTTAGGAGAATTGCCTTATCTTCTCTTTCCGTCGGCACCGCTCAAGGAATACGGCGAGCTGACGATCAAAGGGAAGAAATATCTGGCCTTGCCGAATGTCTGGGAGGGGAGGAAATTTCACCTTCCCGGCTATGCCGCCTATGTCAATCATCACGCTTCGGATGTTTTAGAGGGTGAGGATAAAGAGATGGATCGGCGCTCACGCATGATGAATCTGCTCATCAGAATGGAGGATTAACGATGGCATACACAGCCTATGAGGGTCTCACCGGCCCGGACGAAATTTTAGAGAAAATCAGCGCCTTTGCGCTGGCCAGCGGATGGACGATCTTGGAAAACTGCCTCGACGATTTGGCGATCGACGGGTCTGGCAGCTACGACGGGAAACGCCTGTGCATAAAAAACGCCGCTGGGACAGTCTTTGGATCCTTTCGCACGGCGGCGGGCAAGAAGATTTTTGAGACCCAGGCGAACGAAGGGAACGCCCATGGCATTGGCCTGATTGCCAGCACGGCGCACACGAATAAACCGCCATCCGGCTTTTGGTACGATCAGCCCAACGTGACCAAAGAATACGGGACGCAGCAGGCGATTGGCGTCGGTATCCCGGTCAATCCAAACGGCAGCTATACGCTTTATTGCAACGTGGTCAAGAAACCGGCGGACATGCTGGTGTTTAGTCTCACCGACGGTACCGTGTTTCAGCATTTAGCGTTAGGCTATCTTGAGAAAGTGGGGAACTGGGACGGCGGCATCATCGTTTCCGGAAGCCGCAACAGCTATAACATGTTTACGGCTTCTCCCACGTTCGACGCTACGACCATTGAAACGGAAACAACGCCGCTTTTTTCCATGGCGCAAAACGCCAATACGTTCCTGCGCATCGATATGGACAACGCTCCGCACCGAAGCCAGCCTGTGCTATGGGCAAGTGCCGGGGAAAATGATGCCAGCGCCTTTTCTCATTGCTACACGGGGAAACAGATGGCGCTGCCAGTCAAAACGCGGGAAGTTTCTGACGTCGCATGGAACGCGTTTATCCCGGATTATCGAAAGCTTACGAGTGAATCCCCTCTGGATACGGGGAAAAACGTTAACACGCTAAACTGCATTACCGTCAATATGAACCTTGTCTGCTACGTCATCCGCGACCCGGACGCGCTGCGAAACTTCTCTCCTGTCGGCTACGTCCCAGGTGTCTACTTTATTTCGCTGAGAAACGTCGCGCCGGGGCAGACGTATGAGATATCCTACCCGACTTCTGGGGCGCTTCATCAGGTATTTCCCTATACGAGGCGGCGGGGTATTTACGGGATGGACGGCTTTAGTGTTAAGCAGTAAAAAGGAGGGCGTGTTCCATGCCTATGCTGAATCCCTTTCTCGGCCTCTATGAGGTCGGACAGTCCCTCAAGCGTCCGCCGGTGCCATTTCCACCTACGCGGCTCCTGCCGTTGGGAGCGATTGGCATACCGCCCTACGTCTATGGCGACGAGGCGACACTGGGGTTTATTGATTCCCTGCGCATCGTTTGGGGCGATACGGTACCTGCTACTTGGGACAGCTTACAGACGGGCTGGTTCTGGGATTGGCACATCGGCGACCGCCACTTGGAAATCACCGACGCCAACGGCCATAAGACGATCCGACAAGCGGATACATGGAGCGACCTCTTGGTCTCCATGGAGGTCTTGGAATCTCATCAGTTCCGCTACGTCTTAGATGCAGATAATGAGCCGTCGCCGTTTATCATCGTCGCCCGACCGACAGGGGTGCTTTCGTCCTTTTTGCCCGAATACCTCTGGGGCCTGAACGGCAGCTCGGATGGCGGCGGGTCGTATGAATACGTGCAACAAGGCCGTACCTTCTGGCTCGTGGACAGTGAGGACGGCACGCTCCCAACCCTCACCTTTACCTTGAGCGCTGCTATGGATGAAAAGAGCGAAGCGGCGCTCATGGCGAAGGTTACGGCGGACTTGGCGGCGGCGGGGATTTATCCTCTGAACCTAAAGGATGCCGCGCCGGATATTGTGACGGGCTATCAGCGGACAGAGCGGCAGGGCAATATCGCCGAATTTGGCCGTATCCTTTTTTGGGCCTATGCCACGGCGTCGCTCTTTTTGAACGACGATTATGAGAGCGGCCCCTGTTATGAACCGTGGATGCTTTGGCAAATGTGGAAGTGGCTGCAAAAGTACCAGTTTGACGATATTTCCGGGAAAATCTTCGACCTCAGTCCGAATTGGGGGAATACGTGATGGCGGCAGAGAACGCGCATATCAGCGAAAAAATATCCTTCCTGACGAATATTCTCTCCTCTTGGGACGGTTCCGAACAGCGGCAGGCCCTTCGCCGGGAGCCGCGCCGCTACGTGTCTTACGACTACACCGGCATGGACGCGGAGCAGTCAGAGCGGCTTAGAGCGCTCATCTATCACGCGCAGTCTACGGCGATTTCCTTTCCTCTCTGGCACGCGGCGGTAGAGATGCCGGACGACGCTTCTTCCGGGCAGCAGGACATCGTCGTTCCTCGGGAATATCTCTGGTGTTATCGCAATATCGGCTCGGTGGCGCTGTGGCTCGACGATGTGCGCGGGGGCAGCGTCTACGAATTGAAATACGTCACCGCTACCGGCCTTCTGGGATTGACAAGCGAGCTGGGAAAGGACTGGAAGGCCGTCGATACGATGGTTATGCCGGTTTTTCATGGCGTGCTGGCGACGGACGATTCCTTCACGTCCCGGACGGATATAGTATCGGAGATGACGCTGAATTTCGAGCTGCTCCAAAATCAAAACGCGCCGCCCTTCTTCCCAGAGCAATACGGCGTGGAGCATGACGAAGAAATTCCCGTCACTTGGGGCTATCAGTACGGTTTACCGGCACTCTACAAAGGCGTGGAAGTGTGGCGCTACGAGCCGCAGTGGGCCGATGATTTAGACGGGAAGTTTACGAAGAACGCCAACCGTATCGATTATGAAACAGGCGTGTTTAAGTTCGACCCAAAGAGCTATGATCCGTCGGAGACAAGAGAGATTACCTACGCGCTCAAATCGCGGGCCATGATCAACAATCTGGCGCGCTTTTTTTATCGTCATAAGGGGGCGTGGAAATCTTTCTGGGCACCGACATGGATCTGCGATATGGAGCTTTTGGAATCGGTAGGGGCCGGTTCCATGCAGATGAACGTCAAAATGCTGTGGTATTGGAAATACTACAACAAGAGCGGGCGAAGAAAAAAGATTGTGGTGTTTTTCAAGGACGGAACCTGTCAAATCTTGGGTATATCCGGCTACAGCCGCGACCAATTCAATACTTACGGCGTCGTTTTTTTAGAGGAGCCGCTAAAAAAAGAGATCGTGATGGACAGTGTCCTCATGATTTCTTTCTTTTGCCGGTATCGCTTCGCCTCTGACGACCTCTTGATTGATTATGAGACGGCGAACGTGGCGACATCATCGATTACGCTAAAGGAGGTGGATGTCTGATGAGCGACAGTCAAATCAGGCTGGAGGAGACGGGCCTCGATACAGGGCAGCCGGTAGAACTCTACGTATTTCAGCACGGCGAGGTCAATTATCTTTTTACCAGCGATGCGCAGAACGTCACCATTCACATGAGCGACGGCACGACAAAGACCTTTTATGCCGATACCATCCAGCGGGAAAACATCAAGCCGGGCAGCAGCGGCAACACGGAAGCCTGTATTGTCCGGGTCGATAAGGACAACGCCGTGGCCAAGCTATACGAAGGCGCGCCGCCAGAGATTCCGGTAAAAGCGATGGTCTACCGCCTCCACGCTAACGACCTGAATCGCTGGGATATCGTCATGCGAGCGCAAGTCACACAGGTGCAGTTTGAAGGGTCGGAGTGCCAGCTTACCTGCACGATGGACGCGTGGCTTCAAAAAGAACTACCCAACGGCATGAACCAATATTATTGCGGTCATTCTGTCTTTGACCATAACTGCGGCTTGAAAAAGGGGGACTACGCCGTGGAAGCGCTCATTGACAAAGTGGAGGGGCTTCAAATCTATTCTGCTAAATTTGCCGAATATGAGGACGGCTACTTTGAGGGTGGAAGACTTTACCACGGCACCAGTATCCGCATGATCGCGGCGCATAAGGGAAACTGTGTCACCTTGAAATATCCCTGCACGAACATCCCTCGGAATATTGTGACTGTCGTGCCGGGGTGCGACCAGCTCTTTTCGACATGCGCCAAAAGGTACCACAATACCCTCAATTTCAGCGGGATTCCTTATTGCCCGCCAACCGACCCGGAGAAGAACCCGACGGGGCAGGGAGCCTATTGGATTGACAGCTTGGTGGTACAGCGGGACACGAACGGATATGTAGGCACGATTACGATTTAAGGAGGACGACCATGGCGGCACTCAATCAATATGTGGGCTACGGGATCACGACGCTGCTCCTTTGGCTCATCAATAAAAACTCCAACTCCAAGGATGAGACGGCCAGCAAAGCCGCCGCACTTTCCGTCGGCAGCAACGAGACGAAGATCGGCAGTCCAGTCCCCGTGATTATTGGCCGGGCACTTGTCAAATCGCCCATCGTTGCCTATTTTGGGGACTTTAGTTCAAAACCTTATACGGAAACCTACGCTGCCCATGCGAAATTTAACGCTTGGCCGCTGGTCTTGTCGCTCATCATGCAGGTAATTACGGCCCCTACAACCGGGCGCTCCCATCCGGGGCAGCCGGTCAAAACATCGGGCGGGGCCGGAGCTACAAGCGGCGAAGGAACGACCAAGGATGATTTAACGCCGAAACTCGTTTGGATGCTCTTTATCTGGCTCCTCAACTGGCTCATCAACGGCCGCAATCTCAAGACGACGGTGCAGAAGGGATTTAAGTATTATCTCGGCTACCAGTATCTCATCAGTTGGTCGGGGAAGAATATGCGCGTCCGACACATCTATCTCAATGAGAAAGATGTATGGAATGGCGATATCAGCAGGAAAGGACAAAGTGGCGCGGTGTTTTCCGTTTCTATCAATAACGAGGAGCTTTTCGGCGGCCCGGATGAGCAGGGGGGATTCGTCGGGGATCTTCATCTCTACCTCGGCGGAGAGACGCAGGGAACGGATCCATGGATGGTAAAGCAGATGAGCCAAGCGACGGTGCAGGAGGAGCTTCGCGGCCTGACGCCAGCTTATCGGCCTTTTGTCAGCATGGTCGTCCCCACGGCTTACATTGGAAAACAGGCGACGATTCCGGCGCTCTGGATTGAACTGCAAAATTGTCCCGATACTCTCGGATTGGGACAAATCGGCGAGGATGCAAATCCGGCAGAGGCCATTTACGAGATTTTGACGAACCGCGACTGGGGCTTGGCAGAAAACCCGGAGGATATCGACCTTGAAGCCCTCGTCGCTATGGGAAAAACATTGAAAGAAGAGGGCCTGGGCATTAGCGTACAGCTAAACAGCCTAACGAAAGGGCAGACCCTCATTGATAACATCTGCGAGCATATCAATGCGGCCCGCTTTTCTGATCCGCACACTGGGAAGTTGGTATTTAAGCTCATCCGCGACGATTACGACGCTTCCGCCTGCTTACGGCTGGATACTTCCAACTGCGCACAGGTCACGTTTACCCGGCTTGACTGGTCGCAGATCGTCAGCAAGGTTTCCGTCGATTTCACGGCGGCAGAGGCGAAATACGAGCAAGCCAGCGTTCCTACCCAAGACCCGGCGGCGATTGAGATAAACAACGGGGTACAGACAGTAAAATCTTACAGCTACACTTATTTCACCACGGCGGTCAATGCGCTCTGGGCGGCAAAGCGCGAGCTTCATACGCAGGCGTTTCCGTTGGCTACGGTATCCATCACCGGCAATCGTCAGCTCTACGATGTCCGCATCGGCGACGTCGTTCTCCTGAACTGGAAACCGTACGGCATTAAAAATATGCTCATCCGGGTGACCGATGTGGACGTGTCCAAGCTGACGGAGGGGGAAATCCGGCTGGAAGGCATGGAGGATATTTGGGGACTTGCCAAGAGCGAGTTTGAATATTCCGGCTCTACGGAATGGAAGCCGGAAGAGAAATTCCCCGTCGGCGTGCAGGATTTTCGCTATCTTGAAATGCCCTATGAATTGGTCACGGACAACGATACCTACGTCGCCGCATTCGCCGCCCTGCCGTCTATCGATACGACACTTTGGACGGTGTGGCGCAAGCCGGAGGACGGCAGCTTTGAGAGTACGGCCAGCCTCAGCAAGTGGACGCCGACCGGGCGATTGATTTACGGCCTTGAAGAATTTTCGGCGGTGGAAGACCTCGTTGGATTTGAGATATCCGACCTCGGGGGCATTAAAGACCTTCCCTCAAGCGTGATCGCCGATATCGCCACGGCACGGCAGGGAAGCCGTCTGCTCCTCATCGACGAGGAAATCATCGCCTACAGCACGCTTCTTGAGCTGCCCAATGGACATTGGCAAGTCAAAGGCATTCTGCGGGGCGTGTGCGATACGGTTCCGGCTCGCCATAACGCCATGGCCGACGTATTCTTTGTCTCGGCGGGAACGTATCTTCTCGTCACCGGCACCGGGCCGGTCTGCCGCGCTAAAACGGCCGTCACCGAAGCGTACAATATCCTGACGTCCTCCATTACTCATACGGAGGCGTTTGACTACGCCAAGGCGCAGACGTTTAAGACACAAAAGCGCAGTATCCGGCCATCGGTGCCGGGGCGCATACGAATGAGCGACCGCAATCATGCGGAGGTCTACACCGCCGAGAAGATTGCTGGGGATCTATCTATCCACTTTGTCCCGCGCAACAATCGCCAGAGCCTCGGCATGGTATCCCAGGACGACGCAGTGGAGTATTGGGGCAAGGCAGAGTTCGCGGTCGAGGCGGGGACGGATTACCTCGTGGAAATAACGAATGGGGCGGAGACGGCGCGGTTTCCTTTTGACAATGCTCCGGCGGTGGTGACATGGGAGGAATTCTGCCGAGGCATAAAAGACCTTTCCCTCACCGTTACGGCGAAACTTTACGCCCGACGGGACGGCCTCTTATCGTATCAACCGCAGCAGCGGACGTTTACGTGGACGATTCCCACGTTAGTGGACATCGTGCCGGACGCCGCAGCCGCCATGGAGCGGATGAGAGACTGGGGCGGCGGGGATAGAATCGTGGCTCCTGCGGGGCCGATGGCGGTCGAAACCACTGTCATGTATGAGAATATGCCCATCTTCCTCATCGGTACACCATCCGCCGATGGCATTTATGGCCATGACGGGAAGCGGTATGCCGCTACCGGCGATATTCTCATCGTGACCGGGAAAGAGCAATACGACGCCTATACGATGCAAGAGGGTTTCGCCTTTAATTCGTTCTATGTTCCGGCGGCTTCCGGCGGGCAGGTGCAGAGCTACGCATGGAACGGGACAACCATCAAAGAAAGGACGTGACAATATGAGCAACACAACAAATCTTTCCATCCCTTTGATTGACACCTCGAAGCCGCTGCTGTCGGCACAGTTTAACGCCGCCTTGATACAGATCGATAAAAATGCACTTCATAAAAACCACGCGGACAGTAACGCGCATTGGCCAATGTGGCATCCGGGAACAGCTTACCAAAAGCAGGACGTCTTTCGTACGTCGACGATCCCTGCTTGGGGCTTTTGGGAGGTAACGAATCCCGGCACATCGGGCGATACGGAGCCAGTGGGGCATGGCGAAGGGGACACGGCCACGGACGGCACCTGTTCGCTCATACTGCGCCGTCTCACCGCCTCAAAAGAGGTTGACGATTGGCAGCTTTGGAAGAAGTTTCTGCCGGACACCGCCTATGGGGAGGGCGACGTGTTCCGCACGCCAACGACGCCGTCTTGGGGTTACTGGCGGGTCACGGCGGCGGGCATCAGCGCCGCAAAGGTGCCGAATGGGACGACGGAAGGGGCGACCATTACCAGCGGAACCATGACCTGTGAATTAAAGCGAATAGGCAGCGGAAGCGGTGGAACCAGCAGCGAAGATATGGGGAAAGCGGTGCCTTGGGAACCGAATACGCCGTACCCCGTCAATAAGCTCGTACGCCATGGCGATAATCTCTACATGTGTCTTATGGCGCACACCAGCGGCGATTTTGCTCAGGACGAAGCGGCAGGGTACTGGAAGAAAATCAGCAGTGATCAGACGGTTATCGGCAGTAACGGCGGATATAGCCAGATTACGAAGTTAAACGTCACCGCCACGCCCACCGCCCCTAAAGTCGTTGATATAGCTATCAATAAGACAAGAACCTTCTGTCTGCCGCCGGTCGAGGTCTTAAAGTTTGAAGCCGGAGCGGCAGGGCAAGTCTTGACCGAGTGCGATTTTATGAACGACGAGGAATCGGACTTTCTCCATACGGAAACGGTAGTTTTTGATGGGACGATGCATCCGAAGACCAACTATTCATCCCCGGCGACTGTATCGCTGACAACAGAAGGAAACTATATCGCCGAGAGTGCGTTTATCCGTATTGGAAACTACAAAGTGTTTGAGGGGGCCTATCTATCATGAGAAAAATTCGCTTTGATGGTGAGTTATTAAAAACGATAACGCGATACACGCCTGCCTATTTTTCCGATAAGCCCGCTCTGTGCAGTGGCAGGCAATATTTTGAATATGCCTTTGCACATCATAACTCGTCAAAAGATTCGGGAGCCTATATCGGAATTGCGACGAAAGACCACGCGTTGTTTAACGTAGCATACATGCTTATTTCGTCGTCAAGCTCGTATAACAAGCTGTATTTGTATGATCAGACAAGTTACACGGCAAATTTGACATGGCTTCCGTGGTCTGGGTATATCGGCATCGGCCTTGATTTTGAGAGCAAAAAAATGCTCCTGTATATCAGCGGGACGCTCTTATACACCAAGGACACGACGTTTGATTTTGGCCGAGATTACTATTTTGTCGTCAGCAATAACTCTTGGGGAGGCGATTCTCAAAATAACAGTCCAGTGGATATCACGATGAACTTTGGCGAATCAGCCTTTACTAATCCATGCCCCGCTGGCTTTACGCCGGTTTGCGATTATGGCGGGCAAATGGTCTATGTAACGGACAAAGATGCTGCCTATGGCATTACCGCAGAGGGTACGCAAACCCTGACGAAGCTATCGGATCATTGGTCGTCGCTATCCAAGGCGGATAAAGTCAACGCGCTGCAATCGGTCAAGGAAGAGGCGAATACAGAGACATTAAAGAGTTTCGCCGATCCCTTTAAGATATGTGGCTTATACCCGCAAAATAGCAACGTACGGGGGATGGTAAAAGGACTGAAAAAAGAAAAGGTTGTAACGCCAAAGAAGCTCATCCGCCTCGGTAACTTTGAGGCTTTGACCAAGGCCAGTATCACCAGCACGGTCAGCGGTGCAGCAGCGGTAAAAGTAGGCGTAACCACTGATCTCAACCACTATAAAACCTATGACCTTGTCGCCGCCAAATGGAAAGACATTGACATGACATCTGCGGATAGTTTTATCAGCACCGCGATGAACGCTGCCGACGTCCAACTCATCCCGGCAGAAGCGTGGCAGGAGATTTTAGACTATGTGGACGGCGGCGTGGGGTTTGCCTATTGCATGGTCGCAACCACGATGGGAGAGACTTGCAACGTGGACAAGCTTACGTTTACGGCTGACATGAAAGGGACTTGGAAAAGCGCACTCAAGGGAACCGTCTATGATTATGGATACCCCCTGAATGATGTACTGCAAGTCAAGCTCTACGCTGATGGGAATTACAAAATCAATTACAGTATGGGCGCAAAAGCGCCTTAAGGCCGCCGCAGGGCGGTTTTTTCATTGAGAGAGGGTGATAGGGATGAAAAGGATTCGCGCACCGGCCAAGACCTCTATATTTTGAGATTACATACGAAAAGAGGGGACATAAAATGAATTTTACGGAACTTGGGAAATACATCCAAGCACATGTTTATGAATTATCGGATTTTTGGCTTGTGAAATGCGTGGGGGCGTTGTTTATCGCCATTGTGTTTAATCTACACGCGCAGCTCTTGCTGGCTTTTACGGGACTTGTAATTGTCGATCTGATATCGAAATGGATTGCACTGTCTCGGCAGTATTTGATAAAAAGCCGTCGGAGGAAAAACCCGTCGTTCTGGGCATGCGTGCTGAATATGTACAATGCCAGAGAAGCTCGATATATCAAGTCAAGCGAAATAAAGCACCGCTTCCTTGGGAAAATTATCGTCTACATCTTAGTGGTGTTTGCCGGTGGCGTTATTGATTTGATGATGCAGGTGCTACAAAAGCCTACATGGGCGGTGGTACTCTTGGTTGGCTATTTGTCTATCGCTGAACTTATTAGCGTGGTTGAGAATTTACAGGATGCTGGGGTCGAAGAGGCCGCGCGGCTGCATGAGATTTTAGAAAAGAAAATGGAGGGACTAAAGAAATGACGAGAGAAGAAATGGCGCGGCTTATCGCCGAAGGGCTTATCGAAACCGGGATTGAAGGCGGATACGACGCCGTGTCCTGCTCTACCGCTGGAGATTATCCGTCGATAGGGGTGAGCCAGTGGGAAGGCGGCAGGGCCGATGACCTTTTGCGGATGATCCCCGGGGGTAGCAAATACATCGGGCGGGAGTATTCAGACATCGAAGAAGCCGACGAGCTCGAGGCGTTGTCCGAGCTTTTGGACAGCCCCGAGGGGCAGGAAGCGCAGTTGCAAAAGCTCTCCGAGGATTGCCTCGACTATGTTGACGAGCTGCTTGACGTCGCTGGTTTTGACGATCCCGCGTGTATCGTCTACGCGGGGATGTGGTGCCCAACGTCGACGTCTGTCGTTTGTCGGTTTGTCTATAACCGGCTGCGCCGGGGTTACGACATGAATGATCTTGAGGTCTGTGCGGAGACGTTCCGCGATGAGTACGCGGAAGCGGCGGCCTGCGAGGAATATGCCGAGGGGTACGCAAACCGTGCAGAGCGCACGCTGGAATATGTGGAAGGGCTGGGGATTGG